>Ga0209629_10001586_pt1 | contig 14591 bp, 14 predicted proteins | sample TergutCu122P5_FD_187286 | JGI IMG/M metagenome (GOLD analysis project Ga0209629, IMG submission 187286) | Cubitermes ugandensis P5 segment gut microbial communities from Kakamega Forest, Kenya - Cu122 P5 (SPAdes) (version 2) | ecosystem: Host-associated > Arthropoda: Insects > Digestive system...
TCCACATATTAACGACGATGCATGGTCAAAATCACATCAGAATTGTCTACAGTCATTACACAGTTAGGGAATTGTTTGTTTTGCAACTTTAAGCTTTACTTCATCTGTTCCTGAATACTTTTAATAATTCATATGAAACCTGTGCAAAGGAGTGAGTGCAAGTATTCAGAATATATGCATAAATATAACACTGTTATTTAGAACTGCAGTCAAAGCAGTTAAAACTATAGACAGAGCAAGACATTTTTCTGCATTATCTCTGTGAGATTGAATGTGAAACATGACAACAAAACTTGGAATAGGTTTTATTCATGTCCATGGCTGTTAGTATGCTATAATGTTATGTTTGAGATACATATTGATGAGATAAGTGACTTTTTTCAAGACCTAAATTTTCATATCTTAGCAGTCATTTTGAATAGATTTTAATTACAAGTCTCAAAAATGTTACTGGTGTGGATCAATACCTATAAGAAGCCAACTCAAGGGTTACTGCATCGAAATAACATTGAAAAGATTATATTGTCCATTATTGCAATTTTAGAACTTACTGTTGTCTAATATAAGAATGGATGAATTTGTGTATAGATTCATGAAAAATACATTAATGTTTTTTCACTTCTCAGTTTTATGAAGTAATGGAGATATGAAATTGTGCCATTGCCAGTAATACAGTTCACATGCCTGATGTGTCCTACTGAAGGTCAGAAGTAGCACACTACAAGCAGAACATGAAAGTCATAACCATTAATATCAAAGCCCATCACTGGACATGACCCTGAACCAGTTTTATCAACTTCCCATCCTTACAACCCAATTCAATAGGATCCACCTTTTGTATCTACTACATGGCCATTATTCAGGAGGTTTCACCACTCACAATGAGTGTTTATGTTCCCCTTGTCCCCCTCCCCTAGATGCATGTCCAGCCAATCATGTCCTTTACATTTCATCACATTAACACAACAGAAGGTTATGTGCATATATTTCTGTGTTCCTTGCAATGCAGTTTCAGAACGTCTCACATCATCCTATTCAGATCTACCCTGTAAATTTTTTCCTACAGAAAGTAAACATAATGTATGTAAGCTGATGAGAGCTGCTTTTTGGACTGTGATGCTATGTAGTCTGGTACTGATGTTATGCAGGATTCTGCTGGCTCCATCATCAGGGTATGAGCCTGAGCCCCACCTATCTGGTCCACATCCACAAATCCTGTGTCTTTAAAGTGTTAGTGTCATTTCATCCACACCATTGTCTGCCAAGTTGTTATTTTCCTTCAGGTTGTCCACTCTAAATTTTGTATGAAACTCACATCTGACCTTTGCATGCTAAGTGTCCAGTTCCAGTCCAAATGCTGATTTATTTTATCAGGAGTTGGAAATGTGCATAAATGCAGGTAGGGACTGTTGACATAGTTTCCAGAGTGCATTCTTTTTTAAATGAAGCTGTTTACATTGGCTTAAAGTATCATAAGTCATTCAGAGTGATGATACAATGTAGGAGGGAATTCCTCAATCTGCATTGCAATAATTTCCTTCGTTGGGGTGTACCTTGTACATGTTTGTCATTTCTCCAGGCTTTTTTCTGTGGATGTAGAGCATCTACCTACTTCTGAAAAGTAACTGCCACTCAATATTTGATCATCCTAATAATATTTAGTATCAGTCACGGGGGGGTGAATGGTCAATGATGTGTGCTGTCTACAGCTTCTGGACACCAGTACCGTGGGTTTAAATTCCATATGGGGTATGGATTGATTTTCTGCATTTCTGTTCAGTGATGGGCCAATCTGCCACCCAAGAAAATCTTCCAGATTCCTTAAAAAGGTTTTGTAGTGAGACGTTTGTCTTTGAATACGCCAGGTAATGTAATATGTAATTTCTGAAAGAGGAGAAGGAATAAAAAAGAAACGTAAATGGTATGCAATTGAACGGCATTTCACAAATTAACACTTTTATAAAACACAACACCATGATCCAAGCAGGGCCCTCCTCTTTGTTCTCTGTCTACACTGCCTCATTTGAACATATACCAGTGACCTCTATTACAAATTTTGTGTATGCCGAACAATTACGCCAATCACAATTTACGAAACAAAAGTCGTATATTTCGATGGGTCGACTATTCTTGGCGACAATTGCCATCAACCTTTCAATATCAACCGCTAGGGTACGCATATGTTGCAGATGCTTGTCAACCGCAGCAGCTGTGTCCGATAGGAGTGGTGGCATGAAGTACTGCTCGTTGTTATGGTTGAAGATGATGTAGATGCTGTAATAATGGACATTGAAATTAATATGTGTATGCAGTATATTTCCCAACTCTAAGGGCATCTGTTTGCGGTATTTGTAGTGTTTAGGCCTGTTGACAAGTTGACGTGTGGAGTCTGTTCGAGTGATGTATTGCGGCAGTCTCTCTGCATTGTGTAGTGTTTGCATATAGAGTTGTAATACAGATGTTACGGATGGCGCGCCGATCTCCGTTTTGTGTCATGGGTATGCCTCAAAAATAAACTGAGTGGTTTGTATTACTGTCTGCTACAGTGTAGCTCATGGATACATCATAACCTTACTTGATCACTCCTACCCTGAGCTGAATTTTGTTTACAGACACACACATTGTTTACATAAGAGGAAGCGATGTGACAGAATAGGTGCTGTCTTTTGGAGACGGCGACTAGATGCAGTAGGTCGGTTAGAGAAGTTGCGTGATTGCAAATACAATTCAAATTCTTTCACAGGTTAGGTAGTTAGGTAGGTTGCCGATAAGTCGTGTTGTCATATGTTAGGCATAAGTAAAACCCAAATTCAGGAGGTGCTATATATGGTCGACATACTGTGAAGAGTTCTTGGACTAGCATGTTGAAAGAGCATAAAAATAACTTGTATCGTGTGGCATTGAAATATATGGGCATGCATGTTTGTCTTCGTGTGTTTCGCCTTAAGCCCTGTCCTCATTGACTAGGACGGTGTGTATGAACAAAAAATGTTACTAGTTATGTTGGAATCTTGGTCCAGTTCGTGGGATGGAATTTGTACATTGTTTCATTGGTAATATGATACTATCAAAATTATTGGCATCTGTTGTGAGTGGACTACATATTTCATGTAATCTTGTTTACATAATTATTTTTCCGGAGCTGTAAATCAAAAATGCAGAGATTCTTTTAAAGGAAAGAAACTTGTAACTATGGGTGTATTTTTGGGAGGTGAGGGGTTATGTTTGCTGCATGTCTCCCCAAAATTATTTGTTAATATGATGGATGAAGTACACACCAGAGGTTTCACATACTTCCATTGTTATACAGAACTATTTTAACTGAACTGTACTTGCACCAGCACTGTGAAAGACTGCTGTTTGTGTCACAGAAGCAACATTTGTGCTAAATATATTTGTAGAATTATTACACATGCACCTCCATTTTTGGCCTGGAATTTGCCTTTGATGTAATGGCAACCATACTGTATGAGAGTTGCCAAAATGGATAGTAACATATGTGGTAGTTGTGAAGGCAAGTTAGAAGGTGTGTGGGGTGCTTAGGCATAGTAAACATATTTCCATCAGGAAAGTGAGACTACATAGCCGTGATTGGAGTTTCTGTTGGTGTAATGAAATCTACAGACCTATCCTGTCACTTAAATGCAACCTCAAACCCTAACCATGGTGGAGTACATGTTGCTGCTTTACTTCATTTTCTGTTACTGAAATGAAACCTTGAAGCTCAACATTGGTAGATTAAATGTTTTTTAATGTATATTCTGTAGCTGTCATTGAAGTCACACCTCACACCTTAACCATGTATGAATAAATGCTTTGGTTTGACTTGGGTTTCTGTTACTAAAATGAAACCTAAGTGCCTAGTCTTGGCAGAATAAATATTTTTATCTTTAAAAAAAAAAAAAAAAAAAAAAAAAAAAAAAAAAAAAAAAAAAAAAAAAAAAGGCGAGCCCTCAAATTCAAAACATATTGGCAACAAAAAGGCCAGTGTTTTTGGAGTACAGAAAAATTAAACTTGGAATCCTAACCTTAGTGGAGTAAATACTTGTCTTTGCTTCATATGTGTCAGTAAAATGAAACCTCAAAGCAAGCTTATTGGTAATATAAAAAGTGGGCCTTGTTGGAATACAGTTTTTTGGTTTAAATTTCAGTTAGTAACCACAAATTGCTTTTCTGTCACTAAAATTAAACTTCAGAATGTAATGTTGGTGGGATAAGTCTTAACATTAGTGGATTAAATGGTTTTTGTTTTTTTTTGTTTGTCTTCAAAACCACAACTTGAATTTGTGTCATTGTGTTGTGTTTCCAACCATCATCTAACATGGTCACACATGTGTGAGGCATGACAAATGTTAAAGAGGGCCTTGAAGGTGTATGTTACAGTTACAGTACCATTCTCATCAAAACGTATTGGTCAGAGTAAAAGAATACTAATATTTTGTGGGGTTAGTGAATACAGTCATGTACGTCTAGAGGTGGGGCTGTTATTTTGTGTTAGTGTGCATGTGAAAGTAACAAAGTTTTGGTTACAGGACTCAGTACTGGCATGTTGTCTTCTGTAGATTATGATTCCATACTCCTGGATTAAGCTTGTGAAGCCTGAAGCTATGTCATGTTGGTATTGAAGCTCGCGTTAACGAGAGCCTACTGGGAATTGACCTTAGCATTTGCATAAACCAACTAAAAATTCGCAAAACATTCCTAGATCCCTAAGCTGCAATATTTTTTCTTTGACTATGTATGGAAGCATTAAAACATGGTTGCACAAATCCTGGGCACCAGGTCATGAGGGTGAATACATTTTATAGGGTGGCACCTAATATTTCTGGGCCCTTAGTATGGAACTTGCTTCATGTCACCATGCTGGATCCTAGAATTCAGAGGTGACTCCCCACCCCATCATTTTTTTTTGGGGGTGGAGTTTTGTGCCTGCCTGCATTAAAGGTGACATTTGAAATTAACATTGAGGCATGTATAACTGACACCCCTTTGAGGATGCACACAGATGAAGGTATGGCAACAATTGGAAAACTTGCCACAGGAGTTTTTTTGATGCACAAGTCAGTTTATGCCATCTGCAAAGCTTCCCATGGGCTACTGCCTAATCCACTAATGCTGTAGCCTCCTGCTTCTGGTGGAGAACATGTGGTCTTTGGGGGCTTCCTGTAGTTTTATGAAGATGCGAAAATTGCATGGCAGTCAGTGCAGGCTATGTACATGATTTTTGAGCATCTCCCATCACATGGCATTTGGTTGGACATGAAATTTATGGGCCACATGATGATATACGTAATCATACAGCAGGATGTTGCCATCACTGAGTTGAACATCGTGTTTGTTCTTGATCTTAGTATGGTGTTTGAGAAGCGTTTGATAGCAGCAGTTTGCATTGGTCATGCCCTTACTTGATTTGAAGTCTTATCAGTGGACATGCCTTGATGTCATGGTCCTGTTTGGGTGCTGTTTTACACAAGTATCTGCTAGTGTGTTTACCAAGTCATACACGTGGCTCTGCCGTCTCCACTGCCACAGTAGTGTCAAGAATGGGTTTCAGCTGTACATGCCACGTAAATATAAAAGTTGAACAGCAATTGTTGCAGAAAGTGTTGTGATATTTCTCTGAGTAGAAATCGTACACATAGTCCTTGAATATGTTTATTTTTTAGGAGAGTACTTTCTTTTCTTTAAAAAGCCAGGACTCCATTGTTTGTATGTGTTTTAGGTGGCTGTGATCTGGGCCAGCTATAGTTGAAAACTGAAAGATGGCAGAGAGTGAGTTTGAATTGAATATTATGTTGGGCATGCTCTTCTTTAATATACATGCTACACAATCATATAATATAGTCAGTGTGGTCACATGTTAGTGACTAATTAACATTTATTTTTGTTTTTGTCAGAATTTGGCTGTTTTCTACTTTCTCATTCTATAGTGGTGATTGTTGCATGAGGTGCATATTTCTAATGCTGGTCATCCATTTCTAAAACTAGCTCTTTGAATTTAAGTGGAACATGTTGATCGAAATTCAGAACAGGATGCTGATTGTTTTTCACGATTATATGTTTTACGTCTGTAAATATTATTAAAGTAAAACTCTACAACTGTAAAGTAATAAAATTGAAACCTCATATCATTATATGGCAGAGAATCAGAATCTTGTTCTGTGGTTTTATTGACATGTTTCATTTAGTTTTTGCCTGATAGTAAGTAGAATTAATTTGCATTGTATACCACATCAGTAGTTGCATATTTCTGCCATACCAAATGGCAGAACTGGAATAGCTTATATTTACTGCAGCACTGTTAATATTTTGGAATCTTTTGTTTTTTATAATGTCATTTATCTTGTGTGAAGGAACTTACTGGGACAAACATTAAAGTACTGAGCATTTTTGTTCATGCACATGTTTGCACATGCATGTGTGAATATGGGCATTGGTTTAACTTACAACTGTCACTAGTCACTTCCTGCTGGCCTGGTTATATTACACCCATGCCTACACAGTGGATAAATTTTTTTGGTGGTTGTCCGCCTGTAGCCACGTACATTTTGTATGATGCAGGAAGTGTTGTGTATATTCAGAAAACAATTTACAAATATGTGAAAAGTTTTTGAGCAACAGATTTCATTTTTAGTAGTGAGAAAATGTGCATGTGACATGTTGTATCCATGTAAGGCATCTGCATTTTGCAAGCTCTACAACACAGATTTTGAAGCAAGACTGTATTTTGTGAATTTGTACCTTTATGGGCTGAATGATAGAGAAACAGACCCCACAGTAATTCTGTACATTGGTCATCCTTTGTTTCAACTAGGTGGATGTGTGACCTCAAAATAAGAGATTTCCCATTTTAATTTGCAAAGCACCATTACATGTTGTTAAAGCCGGTGTGTGGTGCGCTGTGATTGTTATTATTCAGCTTATTTTTAGGCACGTTCAAAAAATTGGGAAAAGCAACTGTTAGCATCATCGTGTCTGTCCTTTTGCATGGAATGGCATCTTTATGGAATTTGATTTTTTTTTATCTGTGTAGAAAGTTCAAGTTTCATTAAAATTTGACAAGAATAACAGGTACTTTACATGAAGATCTATGTACGTTTATGATAATATCTCACTCAGTTCTTGTTAGACTGAGAAATGTTTTGGACAAAATCTGTAGAGAAAATCAAAACACACAATTTATGCTCAATAACTTTTTTTTCCGAAAAATTGCCATTTATGAAGTAATGTGAAAAAATGTTGTAGAGCCAGACAGGCCACAGATTGTGATACAGTACATGCATTATACATGCTGGATGTCATAGGCTACAGACACAAACTCAGAATATGAAATACTTATTGCTTTTCCACAGGAACAATGGTTATGCGAATGCTCCTTAAGTGTTGTGTTTTTAAGTACGTTGACTGTCTTGTTTATGATTGGGAGACCATCAGTTCACACAAATATGTTAACACACACCTTTCTCGTACCATTCTTTGCACAGCTGTTCAATTATGAGAGAACCTTTGCCTTTATTCAGTAAGACATTGTTTCAGCTTACACTGCAAACAGTTCTATAGAAGTGCAAATGTGTACTATTTACCACGTGATAATTTTTAATTTATGAAAAATCATATCATCATACCACTACATTTCATTTAATTGGAAATGTACCATAATAGCACAACTTGTTATTCTGAATGCTGTCTTTCAGGTGATCTTCAATGAAAGGCCTATTACTGTAAATGTTATTCTTTAACACTCCACGATTAAGAAAAGGGATAAAGATTTTTGCCCTGTTTTATTTCTGACACCAGAAATTCGCACTGATATGTCACATCCTGACAATGTTTGTGCTGTGATGGTATGATTTTTAATTAAATTATGTGTGTTATGTGTTTTTGATGACAGAATAATAAGCAGGGCATTGTGGCCTCCTTGTTCACCCGATCTGAACCTGTGGGGTATTTACTTGTTGGGCATGTTATAGAATAATTTGTATACTAATAAGTTTTGCACTGTAGACAGTCTGAAAGAAAGCATTCAAAATATAGAGATATTAGTTTTGCCAACAGAATTTGATGCATTATGAGCAGTGTGATTCTTATATGTAACTAGTGTCTGCAAGGTGAAGGAAACTATTTCCAGCATTTTTTTAAAATGTGGTGAGTAAAAACCTAATACTAATTGCAGTATATTGAACTAAAACATGTGGCCCCTGGCTCACAGCAAATTTGGAATAGTGACATTTGCTATGCTCCCTGCCATCACATGAAATGGTCTCAATGAAGAGTTGTCAGATAAAATAGTGTCCTTGTGTGTGCATTATAATGTTTCCTATTTGTATGGGGAATGTCAGTTTTTTGTCATTCACCGGTTTTCAAACAATTTTGCCAAAAAAGTGAACAGTTACAGGGGGTGTATGGTAAATTCTGTACCTTATGTAAAAGTTTTTTTTTTTTTTTAAAGTCTGTGTTTCTCTGTATAATTACGCTGCCAGTTCCACATCTTGTTTGTAACTGTGCTTAGTTTACAAATGATGGAGATACTGCTTGAGCTGCTCATCACCTTCCAACTTCTGGCCTCTTGTCAACATCTTGACAGGTGGAAATCACTGTGACCTAAGTTTGGACTTTAGGACGGGTGTTAAAACACATTTCAGCCAATTTGACGGACACTTTTTTCCCACTGTTACAGGCTATTGGTGGCAGGGTTGACTGTACTAATGGTTTAATATGCACTTAGCCATTCTTGAGAGACATAATTCTTGGTAGGCTTTATAGTTGGTAGAAGATTGACATGGCTGACCCCAGAAATATTCTGCAGACACTACACTCAATGGTGACAGGTGAAGAAGGTTGGTGTTTGACTTCCTTTGGTGTTGGCGGGTGTGTGCACTTTAATTGTCATGATATTAACTTGCATCCCAGAATGGAGGCCTATTAATGTGCTTAGGTTTGGTCACATGTTGACTTTCCCTCCTATATGCCATACAGCCACAAGAATGTTCTGGAGGCCAGCATTTCACAGTGTCATGAACAAACTAAACTGAACTGCACCTAGGCTTGTATCACAGCTCAGGCAGTTAATCCATAGCTTCTGACTGTGAAGGCTTGGGTTGGATCCCAGATCAATTCATGTAGGATTTATAGTGAATGATGTGGCAGTGGGACAGGTTTTTCTCCCGGTGCTTCAGTTGTCTTGTTGCTGATCAGCTTTGTAGTCAATAATACCTCCATTGTCAATGGCTGGTACAGTAATTCCAATAAAGGTTGCAGTACTGAGGGATTTAGTCACCCCACTCCAAAAACTAGAAAGGAACCTAACCTAACCTCAGCTACATATCTAGTAACACATTCAGATCCTGGCCCATTGCATCTATTTTAATGTCAGTTGTCACAATGACGAATTGTTAGAAGTACCAGTTTTCTTGAGTTGAGGAAAAGCCTTGAAAAGAAACTGTAGAGAAAAATTAGGACACAGTTTGCATCAAAAGTAATGGCTGTCCCTAACAGAAATTGTGAACTTAAATCACATTTATTTACTGAATTTCCTTTTGTTTGGCTGAGTAATTTAAAATTTGTGGAGCCTAAAATATCAAATTCTTCATTTAAAGTATTAATTTTGCCTCCCATAGACTCTGCCACCAGTGGCAGTAGCAACAGTTACCACACCTACCCTGCTTAAATCTACCCCTGGTCAAAAGTGTTTCCAACAGGGCAGAGCCCAAGGATCCAGAAAGGAGAGGACATTTAAGATCTAAACACACTGAAGTGACATATAGATGATATGCATGCTGAGTAATTAAAACACAAATGCATGGTCAGTACCCATGGAAGCCAAGAAATTATGCAACAAATTTACTGCTATTATGATCCTTTTGGTTGCATTATACATACATCATGGTTCATGAATGAGTATCGTTTCCATTCTGTGAATGTTGGTACAATATAGAGACATGAATAGATGGAGAGTGTGATTTATGTGTAACATTTTCTTTTTAAAACAGGAGTGTAGAATGATTATAATTAGAACAGTACATATGTGGACTGGATTTATGTGGCTTAGGATAGAAACAGGTGGAGGGGTCTTGTAAACCTGGTGGTGATAGGAGACATAGAGTTTGGTTAATTTCTTGATAAATGGTGGGCCAAGAGAAGACCTCGGCTCCATGCAGTTGGTTGGGATGGTGCAGATTAAGTGGACAAATGAGGATGCTTGGATCTGAATGTTCCTCTCTTGCGTTGTATGAACATGTTCTGTGTTATTTATTCTTGCTTGTATCATTACTGGTTTAAGCATCATTACTAATTAAAGTACATTTCCCACATGTTGCTGCATTGTGGTGGATTTTACTCTTACTAACATTGTCATACTGCTAACTACACTAATAACATAATACATGTAATGAAAGGAACCGTTGTTGTCAGAGTCTGCCTAAAATACACTTGCTGCTATAAGTCGCTGCGTTTCAGCACCACATGTTGAACATGTGTGGAAAATTTTAGGTTAAACTGCCTGATTTCTTAACCTGGCACACTAGATGGACGTGAGAAATAACAACCTGGCTGTTTTGCCTTCAGCATTAGAACATCAGGTACCAATTGGGTGGGAGATTGGATAGACCTCTCAGCCAGTCTGGATGTGAAGACAAAGAGAAAAATCATGGCCATAAGGCCATGGCTTTCATTGTTCTTAGTCTGCCACAGGAAGTGTTTCTCAACCAGTGCAGTTGAGCTGACATACTTAGATCCCGTCTCCCTAATACATTTTTTAACATTATGCTTCCAGCTCACCCTTGGTCATCTAAGTGTTTGTCTTAAGAGAATATTGACCAAAAGTAATACATATAGAACGATACTTGGAAGCTTTGATGATTTGATTTCTTTACTAAATGTTCACAGTCAGGAATGTGTGACGTGGTGCAGAGTTCAGCATTTGTTTTTGTACTTGCGTTATGATCAATTGATAACTCTTACAGCATGGTATTAGTGGAGGACAACGTGGGAATACATGAGAAGGAAATGTCATTGAGCATCAGTTTTTCACTGCGCGTTCAAAGAAATGACTGATAAAATTTCAGGTGCTGTTGAATGTGTTCAAAATAGGCCTATTCTTAATACTGAATTTTGCCCCATTAAATTTCGTTTCATACAAATAATTTCTATGCCATATGTTAATCTTACATGTAAACTCAAAGGTACAGTAACACTTTTTGGAAAAATTAAACATATTGGACCTAGTAAGCGGGAAAACATCATGACAGCACAACCCTGATCATGTTATTATTTTGTAATTCTGAAATTAAATCGACTTACTTACTTACTCCATGGAGCAGAGTCCTTCTTGAGAAGCTAACCAGTTTGCAGCTAGTCAAGAAATTCCATGCATTTTATGGAACCCGAAGGTTCATTACTGCATTCACAACTGCCCACCACCTGTCCCTATCCTGAGCCAGATCGATCCAGTCCCTATCCCCACATCCCACTTCCTGAAGATCCATCTTAATATTATCCTCCCTTCTGCGCCTGGGTCTCCCAAGTGGTCTCTTTCCTTCAGGTTTCCCCAACAAAACCCGTACATGCCTCTTCCCTCCCCCATACGCGCCACATGCTCCGCCCATCTCATTCTTCTTGATTTTATCACTCACACAATATTGGGTGAGCAGTACAGATCATTAAGTTCCTCATTATGTAGTTTCATCTGCTCCCCTGTTACCTCTTCCCTCTTAGTCCCAAATATTTTCCTCAACACCCTATTCTCAAACACCCTCAGCCTCCGTTCCTCCCTCAAAGTCAGCGACCAATTTTCACACCCATATAAAACACCTGGAAAAATTATAGTTCTGTATATCTTATTCTTTAAATTTTTGGATAGCAAACTGGAAGACAGAAGGTTCTGCACCATATGATCGCAAGCATTCCCTGACTTCAGTCTGCTCTTAATTTCTTCCTGAATGGAATGTTTATTTGTTAAAGTTGTTCCCAAATATTTGAACTCTTCCACCCTTTCAAAGGAATTATTATCAATTTTCGTACTGTGACTTTGTCCTGCATTCTGATCTCGAGACATGACAATGAACTTAGTTTTATCCGTATTTACTTCTAGTCCAATCTCCTTACTAGCCACTATCAAAGCTTCTGCATTTTCCTTTACAGTATGTATGCTTCCTCCCAATATATTAACATCATCGGCATAAACCAGAATCTGGTGTGTACCATTTAATTTCAAGCCTTCCTGGTTTACCTGAACCCTCCTAATGGTGTACTCTACAGCAATGACGATAGAGCATCTGCTTGTTTCAAACCATTCTTAATAGGAAACATGTCGGACAAATTCTTGCCTACCCAGACTCTGCTATATGTTTCAGTCAGACACATTTTTATTAGCCTTACCAGTTGCATGGGGATACCAAACTCAATTAGAATGTTATACAAGACCTCCCTCCTAACTGAATCATAAGCTTTCTTGAAGTCTATAAAGAGCTTATGCACTGCCTCATTGTATTCCCATTTTTTCTCAAGTATTAGATGAATGCAGAATACATGATCAGTAGTTGACCTGCTGCATCGAAATCCACATTGATGATCCCCAATAGTTTCCTCTGCATATGGAGTTAACCTTGACAGCAGAATGTTGGATAAAATTTTGTACATAGTTGGCAAAAGTGATATGCCCCTATAATTACTGCAGTCTGTTTTATCACCCTTCTTATATTTAGGTACAATGATCGACTCCTTCCACTCCTCAGGCAATTCCTCGTTATTCCAAATAGAAATAATAAGTTTATGAATCTCACAGTGAATTGTCTTACCCCCTGCTTTAATCAGTTCTGCTGGTATTTGATCAGTACCTGGTGATTTGTGACTTTTTAGGTTTTCAGTAGCCAACTCAACCTCAGAGGCACTTGGCTTAGGTACTAGGGGTTCTGCTGTGTGTATTTCTGTCTGCCTAACTTCATTAACCCCATGCACATTTAGTATCTGGGAGACATAGGTTCTCCACCTAGCCAAAATACTGTGGGAGTCTGCAACCAAATCAATTTTGTTATCCTTCATTATATTAGTGCTAGGCTGGTAACCCTTCTTAAAGTCATTGATGCCCCTATACAAGTTTCTAATATTTTTGATCTTACTGTTAGTTTCAAGTTCCTCAATTTTAGCTTTCAGATATGCCTTCGTTTTGTTCCTGAAATGTCTGCTAGCATCACATCTTACATTGTTCAGATTATCTACATTGCTTTGGCTTGGGTAATGCATCTGCTGCATTTTGGCCTGCTTCCTTTGATCTAAAAAACCTAAACATTCTTCATCAAAACATGGTTTATGTTGCTTTAATTCTTGCAGACCTAGACTCTCCTTAGCTAAGATTTTGATGTTCTCCTTAATGTTCTCCCTAGCCCTATTTATGTCCTTGTCATCATTTAAGTTCTCCAAAGCTGCAAAACTGTTTGTAATCTCCATCTGATACTGTTTCCTAACCTCCAGCTCATCTAGCTTCCTCAGATTAAGTTTTTCCCCATCACACCTCTGTGCTGCTTCTTTACTTATTGCCGATCTTTCCCTAACATTTTTATACCTCTACTAGCAGATTACGAGCCAGTTTTTGCTAGAACTGTTACACAGATATACGGGTTCTGCCGTTCTGTATTTGCTGTTCTGACCTTATTCCGGCTCAGATGTTCACTAACGCACTGAGTAGGAATATTTTGTATTTCAAATTACATAGAAATGCCAGGCCAGTTTTTTGGGGGCGAGGAATATTTTTAGTTAACCACCTTGTTCATGTGCAGCTTGCATTTTGGTAAGTGCTGATCACGTGTTCAATTATAATTGCTCTGCAGGGCGAAAATTGTGCACAGATTCACAATTTGAAAGAACACCAGTATTACATAAATTTTGCATACAGGATCCTTCAAATTACTTCATTAAAGTTAAACGATTATTCACAGTGCGTGTCATTAAACACGCTTCTTCGCGTTGTTGATAAAAACGTGCCATTAAAAGTACATGTGGAAATTCGTAGTTGGCAGCTCAGTCGGATTGTGACATAATTTCCTGCCACAGTTTCCACCGATTAACTTTGAGATTCGTGTCTGTATCTTTGATCCGTGGCGGAAATGACTTGGTAACGGATCATCTCTCTATTTAGAGGTTAACTGTGCGAACTGAGGGCGTTATTTCATCGCGGTATATTGGGAACAAATTGAACGAATAACAACTAGGGGAAATGGTTAAGACTATGACGTGAAAGACGTATTAAAACGGGAGGAACTTGTTTCACCGTGAACTAATCGTGATTGTTAGGCAGGAAATCATTTTAAGGGGGAAACGTGTTGAAAGGGCAACTGGTTTGTCAGTCTTATTGAAAGATTTTAGTTCTAAATTATTTTAACGTCTTAGACATAAAACGTTTTAAGCTGGGTCGTCTGAAGCTGATGTTGCTGTATTTTTCTATATTCTACCTAGATCTCTAGAAATACGATCTCCCAGATGTCAAGATTCTTTGATAAAAAGGTAAAGTTTTCCTTGTCCACGCGATGAAGGCGTAAAGGGGAGCGGGTGTATAGCTCCACATATTCCTTACCTTGAGAGTATATGGGGGTGAGTGG
>Ga0209629_10001587_pt1 | contig 14588 bp, 11 predicted proteins | sample TergutCu122P5_FD_187286 | JGI IMG/M metagenome (GOLD analysis project Ga0209629, IMG submission 187286) | Cubitermes ugandensis P5 segment gut microbial communities from Kakamega Forest, Kenya - Cu122 P5 (SPAdes) (version 2) | ecosystem: Host-associated > Arthropoda: Insects > Digestive system...
GCCTTTGATATATATATATATTTTTTTCAGTGTGACACTTTCATAACAAAATCAGCATAAAGTGTCACTGCTTTCTCTTATCATTTACTTTAATAATTACAGTTTCATAGTAACAACGTACTGGCTGACCATGCGTAATTATGTTGCTCTTTTGTAGCAGTTAGCTGCAAGACATACACAAAACTTTTTATGCTGTCATAGGACATGAAGTGAACCTTCTCTATGTCATGTGCTTAAAACTTTAACTTGCATGATGTTTCTGACATACTGTGCAGGTGCTTTCTCTCTATTCTTGTTGTGCATGATATATTCCATGATCTGCCATTGATTTGCATTGCTCTTGAAATTTAAAGTCTAGGATGTTGTGTTATGTTAACTGATGCATAGGTACAGCTACAGTGTGGTAAACAGATACAGCTACAGTTCACCCTAGAATAGGCCACGAAGGCCCAGAGGGGGAGTAGAGTTATAGCTCTACTCTTTATTTAACCTCAGCGCTAGATGGAGGTGGGTAGTCGATGCCGTGCCCTGGCTGCTTTACTCCTGGGAAAGACCTGGTTCCCCTTGTATAGGAGGCTGGGTGGGCCCCAGGGCCATCTGCATAGGTGTGAAAAATCTCACCGCTACCGGGATTTGTTCCCCAGACCATCCAGCCTGTAGCAAGTTGCTATACTGTGTATGCTATCCAGACCCATGCTGAAAATAGTTACTTTTCCCTCACTGCTTGATCCTGAAGGTTGAGGCAGTATGCTGCTGTGAAAATTCAGTAACTCTTGACCAGTTAACTCTGAGTAGCATCCTAGAATACTGCCATTTTTATCAACATTTTGTCTAAACCTAACATCTTTCTTTACATTGCTCTTGTTCTACTTCTTGTGCATTGTACTAGATGACAATAGTGTACTGATTTGGACACTGTATTGTACATATATGTGTGGAAAATCAACAGTATTTGAAATTTCAGCTGAAAAATGAACAGGAGTTTCAATTATTAGTAAATTTTTGCAACATGGAAATAGTTCATAATTTTATCAATTTTTTAGTTACTGTAGGTAAACAAGGACTATACTTTAATATTTTTTAAATTTAAATTACCCACAGGAAGTGCCTAATTTTTGCAACCTGTTGTTTTAGTCACCTCGGGTGATGAAGAACCCCAACTCTCCAGGGGGACCTGAAGGAGGGAAGTTTTTGCCTATGTCAGTTACTCCGGCAGCTCCGCCAGCCTGTGAGGCACAAGTGGTGCAGTTGCAAAGCACCGTGGACAGTGTGGTCACTTCACAAACCATCAGTATTATTCCAGGTATGTGTGACATTATGTTACCAGCATATGATTGTAGATGAGATCATAGGTAGGCAGAAAATATTATTATGTGCTGTGCAAAGATCCTCGGCATTTTTAAAACAACTGAGAAAAATTTAGGGGAACTGCTAGCTTGGATCCTCCTACATTTGATATGGTAAAGTGCAATATGAGTGATTGACTCTTCTCCTACATAGTTCATTTTGAAAATGCCATTCTGTAGAGTAGGGGACTGGAAAGTTTATCCAGTGTAATTTCATTTTTTTGGCGCCTACATGTGCAGATTGCCTTTGAGCCTTGTCTTGTCTGTCTGTCCATTTGTCTGCATGTGTCAGCTTGACTCTCACTGGATGGATTTTCATGCAATTTGATATCAGACAAAATGTATGGCACTGTACATGAAGACCAAAGTGTGTTTTGTTACTACAAAATTTTTCTAGCTCAACAACAGTACTAAAGAGAATGCATTGTTGTGTATGCTTGGCAGTATGTTCAGTATTGATGTTGTTGACAGAAACATGTATGTCAACAATAGGTGAGTTCCTATAGCAACTACAGTTTACTAAACAACACTAAGAATGCATTATTGCTAGCAACAAATTTGCCAGTTTCGGTGCTCTATGTGTTATTTAATATTGTTGACAGTGACTTGTGTAGCTCAGAAACACACAAGGGAATGCATTGTTGTGTTTCTATGACAACAGTGGTTACACAAACGTGTGCCACAGTTATGCTATATGTGTATTGCCTTTATTGTTTTTTTACAGCAGAGTATCAGATCACAGGAACTGAAGAGGCCTTGAGGGAGTATCAAGAATCTGGAATAATAATAGATGCTTCAGCTTTAAAACGTCCACTGAAGGTATGTAAACATCCATTTGGACCTGATAAATTCAGATATTTATACTCTTACGCTTTTAGAGTATGTTAGGGTGTGATGCAGTGCCTCTTCATATGGTGTACATCAGTTCCCCACCAACTGTAGATTCAGGTATCCACTATTTTCCACTTGTTCCCAGTTTTGCCTTCTGGTTATGTGGTTTTATGCATCTGCAGTTTTTAATTTGTGTACACATGGAAACAATCACTGCCTCATGCACCAAGATATTCAAATTTACTGGGGACAGGGCTGTAATAAACATTTGAATACATTGTACATCCCAGTATGGGTATGCATTACATAACGATGTTTCGGTCAATAACAGATCATATATACAATGGTGGTCCCATTAGATTGTAATAATATAATATAATATTTACCAATGTGTTACAATTGCCTACATTATTCATTACACTAACTTGCTGTACTGGTTTATAGCCTAGGAGCAATAGGCTATGCCATATAGCCTAGGTGTGTAGTAGGCTATACTATCTAGGTTTGTGTAAGTACACGTTTGCACAGTGACAAAATCGCCTAATGACACATTTCTCAGAAGGTATCCCCATCATTGAGTGATGCATATCTGTACCCCATTTTTATAAAGATCCATCTAGGTCTTCAAAGAGGATCAGGTTTTGCAATCAGAATGTTATATGTACTGTGGCTTTGGTGACTGTTAATGGAAGCTTTGGTTCCCTGAACCTCAAGTTTTCCATGAGATATTGGTTGTACCCACCCAGTACTCTGTCCAATGGGTACGTGAGGTAAAGCACCTGGATGTGTGGCTGATCTCACACCTCTTTCTAGTGCCATTGCCAAGGTTAAGATTGTGGGAAGCTATGCCTCCACTGGCCTATGCACAATCTTGGCATGATGCTTGATAAATTTTAATTTACTTTACCTTTACCTTGGTTTTGGCACCCTTCATGCTTTCTTCCAGGAATGTCACCCCCCTCATTTGGTGAAGGGTTGAGGTATTAAAACCGATATGAAGTACAGTGTGTACGCCTTTCTGCCACACATTTCTCCTGCTTGGCACTCTGTAAACGTAAATAACTTGTCTGCCATGTATGCTACTGCTGCTGTGAATACGGCAGTGCTGTCATAATGAGTTGTAATCATAATGGTCAGTTTGGTAATAGATGTTACTGTCAGACCCAACTCAGTGCATGCTACCCCACCATTTCACTTGAGGCTGGTAGCATTCACTTTCTGAAATGTAACTCCAGATGATCGATGAAGTCCAGTAACCAAGTAATCCTACATCAGTGGTGCAGGTGTGATCAAAAACTATAGTGAATGCTGCTGCTGAGTGCGATCCAACGGAAAGGCAGGGATCTTCAATACGGGAAGCGGCACATCAAACCTTAGTAACAGTGTGTGACAAGTTTCAACTTGTTCAGTGCAGTCAGTCGGTTGTGAGCTACGGTTGATAGAAGGTGTGTTTTGAAGTGTGCCGTAAATCATGAATCACGAACAACGCATTAACATGAAATTTTATTTCAAACTGCAAAAAAGTGCTAAAGAAACACACAAAATGTTAAAATTAGTTTATGGTGATGCTGCAGTGACTATGAAGATGGTTTACAAGTGGTTCGAGCGATTTTGTAATGGTTGTGAATCGGTTGAAGACGAGGAGAGATCGGGACATCCTTCAACATCAAAAACCCAAGAGAATGTTGAAAGAGTAAGCGAAATGATTTGATCAAACAGGCAATTGACTATTAGGGAAATTTCTGAGGATCTGAACATCTCTTATGGTTCCGTTCAAAACATTTTAACAACAGATTTGAACATGAGGTGAGTGAGTGCGAAATTTGTTGTTAATGTTTTGACGGTCAAACAAAAGCAACAGCGTTTGTCAATTTCATTGGGGTTGCGTGATCGTGCTGCTTCAGATTCCAGCTTTTTAGGAAATGTCATCACGGGAGATGAAACTTGGGCCTATGGTTATGATCCCGAGACCAGGGTTCAGAGTTCTCAATGGAAATCACTCAGTTCTCCTAGTGCGAAAAAAGCATGTCAATCAAGATCCAACATCAAGGTGAAGATGATTGTGTTTTTTGACCTTGATGGAATTGTGCAAGCTGAGTTTGTACCCAGGAACACTACGGTGAACTCTGAATATTATAAGGGCTTATTAGAGCGTTTAATAAACGATGTGCGTAGAAAACGACCTGAGAAATGGGCAAATGGTTTCATCCTCCATCATGACAACGCTCCGTGTCACACATCACTTCTGGTATGGCAATTTCTGTCAAATAAAAATATTATGGTGTGTCCTCATCCACCTTATTCACCGGATCTGGCACTGTGCAACTTCTGGCTCTTCCCCAAAGTCAAAATGACCATGAAAGGTAAACGTTTTGAATCAATTCATGACATCGAGACAGCCATGACAGCGCAACTAAAGACACTCACAAAAGAGGACTTCCAGAACTGCTTCAAAAAGTGGCAAGAACGATGGGAGTATTTTGAGAGGGGTTAATGGCAATGTGTCTTTTACTGTAATAAATTTTTTTTATTTAAACATTCACTGTATTTTTTGATCACACCTTGTATCCCAGGTGCCTAGATGCTTGGCTGACTAAATGTTGTACAGTAGAGACTAATATTTTTGTGTAATTATTGCAGTTGTTTACCTTACATACAAGAATGTGTATCATTTCACTTGCATCAAGGAAAAGGCACCAAAAAAGTGTTAGGTTCTTAGGTCACTCCAGTACTGTGGTTCCTCAGTGTGAAACTTGCTTCATATCACCCTTCTGGTGACTCCTAGAGTTTGGAACATTTATGGACCCTGTCCTGTGTGTTTTATACCAATATCATAACGCTGTAGAATTGAACTGACATAATGCAAATGGATTAGTTGGTCTAGAAATCTGTGCAATAGGACTATAGGCCTTGTGATCTTGTTTCAGAATTTATGTTGCTCATTATTTGTTTCAAATTGTTCTTCTTGCAGCTTGATGTGTGCTCCTATTTCTGTTTTTCATATGTAAAAGGTGACGGGGCATGCATGACAAATACATTGTAGATGCAGTTTTCTTCATAAGTTTAACCTTTGGACTCTCTAAACATTGCTAAAACTAGTGCAGTATGTTGCAAGGGATAACAGCTGGATGGTCCATAATGTAATCATATAAAATTATTATTGTAACTAATAAACTGCGTATTTTAAATGGCTGTTTCAGTAGCATAGCGTTCAGTTTGATTAGACACAGCGTTTCTCATACTTGGTAACATATTGGAAATATTAAAAAAAAGTTCCAAAAAAGCCTCAAAAAAAGCTTCAACATGTTGAAAATAGTTCTGTGCGTGCAGTCTAAAGTGTGGGTCTGTGGCCACTTGTGTGCTGGGATTGTGGGGAATCCCGATGGGGCATGGATGTTGTCTCTTGTGAGTATTATGTGTTGTCAGGTAGAGGTCTCTGTGATGGGCCAGTCACTAGTGTGGTGTGCCTGAGTGTGATCATGAAGCATCGACAGTGAGGAGGCCCTGGTCCAATAGGGGCTATTGTGCCATGGTGGGGGTAATATGGATGTAGTATATATGAAAATATTAATTTAATGGATCTTTTGTAATTATTTGCAGAACCTTGCTGATGGTGTCTCGGCAGACCTCCTTACGCAAGCCATGACTGAGTTGAGTCAGATCAGTGAATTTCGTGTATCTGTTAGTGGGAGTACAACGAATGGCCAAGATCACTACTTCAAGATTGTACAAACTTCTTCAAACCCTGTTACTGTAACCCAGTCAGGGGAACCTGGAAATCATCCTGATATATCAACTCCTCCAGATACACCTGGACAGGAATGTCAAGATCCCATGTCCCCTGCTGCTGCCCCTGCCCCCACCACGACTTCTCACTTGCAACATCTCCTCACTTCTGATCAGTCCTACTCACTGCCGTCTTCTCCTGCTGCTACAGCACCACTTTCTTCTTCTCCTGGATCACGAGCATGGACCCAAGATCATGCTACCTACACTCCATATACCGCCCGCTGACGCTAGCCGTTGCTGTCCATTTGTTTGTGCACTACTTCGGTTTTTGCCCCCAGAAGCTCTGGAAGGAGTTGTAGAAGGGGTGCAATGAAGCCTTGGTCAAAGCTCTTGAGAGTTGAAAACTCGCTTGAGTGAATTCTGTACTCTGTTGCAACATTGGTTGTACAGAGATGGCAGATGCTGTTGTTTTGTTGTCCAGGCTGAAACCTGGCAACACAAGCAGGTGGGAGAAAAAGGAGGATTGTTTGTAAAGTGCATCAAAAATAGGTGCATCAAGTATTGTTGTTTGGGGTATGTGAGATTTGCCTTGGGTGTAAAGGTTTGAATAGGCTGGTAATTTTTCTTGTTTGAGAGAGGAAAAACCAATTTGCTGAAAGGAACGGTTTTCGAGGTAAAAGGCTTCCAGTTGTCAGTTTTGTATTATTCCAGATTCAATGAAACTTGCTGGATTTTTTTTATTGTCTTGTAGAGCCAGGCTTTTAGTTTTCTAAACTGGCTGCCTTGGTTTTTGGATGGAATTATGAATAATACTGTTGTCATTTTTTTGCACCAGAAGAACAATTCACTCTGCAGAAAATGTGTGAATTGGTTGTAAGAAACAAAACTGTTGATAACACAGACAAGTATTGTTGGTTCCATAGGAGAATAAGAATTTTTCAGTGGATTATAATCTTAGAAGATTTTTTTTTAACAAGGATAAATAGTGACTTTATACCTGCTTTTGTCACACCGCACAAAATGTGAATTCGTTATTTATTGATGCAGTGGGATTGAAGGCTGCAGTTTCTGATGTATTTATTAAATGTATAGTAGTTTATTTATTTGAACTCTTGATAATAAAAATCTTATTTTTTTAAATTTTGATTCCATTATCAAGAGAAGGAAGAAGATAGATATTGTTGTTAAACATGTCCAGTAGGTAGGTATAGTGTTGGCGTATGAACAGTAGTTGGACTATTGATAAAATCATATTTTGGGGAGTGATGTAGTGGAATAGCATTCTTGCTTGGCCGTGTAGATTAAACAGACAGCTAATTTATTGTGTTTTGATAAATGAAATCATTTGTCCTCTAACCGTACAGGGGAATTTTAATTTCTCACAAGTTGGAAACTTGTAGCAGTAACCTTTTGTACTTGTTTGTTTGTTTGTTTGTTTGGGTTGTGATTGTGTTATTAAAGAGCACCAGCTGGAATTTTGACAAACCAATTGTGAGACATGTTGTGTTTTTGAATGGTGTTGTTTAACCCCAGTCATAGACAGTGCTTACACACACAAAATACATATATGGCAGTGGAGTACAGCCTTTGAAAGGCAGAGAAACTTGTTCTTACACTGGCAACAATTGAATTAACTTGTTCATGTGCCATTTGTAGCAGACGTTTTTATTTCGTACAAAGCCTTTGATCTTTGTATGGAGATTGTAGGCCAGTGGAGGATCTAGTTTTATTTTGCCAGTAATCTGGCAGTTTTTTTGTAGTACTATATTTACTTGAATAGTAGACAGTATTTTAATTCTCAATTAGACATTCATGGAGATTTTGAAGTGTCTGATATTTTCGGTAGTCTGTTGTTCAAGTAAATGAAGTATTAATTTGTTCCAGTACAGAACTACTAATATCCTTCCAGTACATTATGTATGGATGTATAAGGAGTGGCCAACATCATCCATTTATTAACACATCATGTTGATTTATTGTCAGATGCTTTTGTAGTTGTTAAATATTGTGAGGTAGGGCATGCTTTACTTCTACTGCAAGATGGTTTGCCTCTTTATTTTTGCCCCCAGCTGTTTCAGCTGCAAAGTAATTGTAGGTTTTTGTCTAGTCAAAGGACAAAAATTTGTTAAATATCCAGAATGGATCAATGAGTAATATTAATATATTTGTATATGCTGCACTGATGTAGCCAATTCAGACTGAAACTATTATATACAGGTGTTTAATTTTACACCTTTGTCGTGCAACAGCGTGAAATAGTTGTTTTAAAAAATGAACACGGTGTTTAAATGTTTTGTAACGTGGATACATTTTTATGGATTTGTTATTGTGCTGGTACATATTTAGTCTTTCATGTAGCAGTTACACACCACCTCCAAATGTAATTTTGTTTATAAATTTAAAATAAACATTTTAAAGAATGTAAAAGGAGAATCAAAGCATATATGCATTTAATACAATGTTGGTAGCAATATAAGTCTGTGTCAATTGTAGATAAAGCAGATATTTCGTTGGCTGAATACATTCTATGTTTGGTCTCCGATCAGACTGTTCACAGTGCTTTGATTCTCCTGTTGCTGGCTTCACACAATTTACTTTTACTGATGGTTTTAACATACATTTACATAATGGTAATATGATATTCTGAAAATGGTGGATGAAATCACAGTAATAATTTTCAGTGATGGTCAATCTGAACTGTTTTTTCTGCCGTTTATTATTCATAAGAATTACACATCTGCCATAGGTTTTTAACGCATAGCTGTATGGTACTTAATTTTGAAAGAAATATTTGTGAAGTAGTAGCTAAGGTAAAGGTTGAAAGTGCTTCAAGCATTGTTTGCACATCTTTAGGTTACAACAACAACAAACAAGCATGGGCTGAGAAATGTCTTGTTTCAGGCATTGTAATATTTGTACTTTTTTCATGATTGTCACGTATGAAAAGCCTTAATTATATTTTCCTGAGATACTTCCATCCAGTGTTCAAAATTGCCAATAATAAGTGACAGTATGGTCAAGTATAATAACATATATTAATTTTCTTTGACAGTTTAAGAAGATGTGTTTCTGCATTATGGTTATAGGAAGGCATATGGCACAGTTTGTGAGGTTTAAAATTTTTATGAATTTGCTTGCAATATGTCACATATTCTCAGTTACCAGAATAGCGTATTGACTGTGTTTCTTATATTTTAAATAATGTGAGTACATACATGACCAGTTTGTAGTTGAGCTTGGTGAACAAATGCAAGGAAAATGCAGATAATATTACAGGGTTTTATATCTCCGTATCATACTGTCCCTTACTGTTTCTCTTCAGGCAAAGCTTTCCATGTTTATTTTGAGGTAACTTTATTTATTTTTGTTTTCATATTGATCAGCGACTTTTTAATGTAATATTGTGAATGGCATTTACCAAAAGCATTAGCATATTTCAGTTACTTTAAGAATGTGAGGTGTACCCTGTTTTGCTGTCTTCTGGACAAATCATTGTCTTGTTGCTGTTATCAGAAAACTTTGAAACATGTTGTTGTGCTTTCATAGGTAATTGGATATTCTTTATTCAATTCTGTGACTTCATACAGGAACTCTGTAACCATCCTATAAATGATTACAGCATTTCTGATGCCAAGACACTGAGTTGAGCATGTTGTTTCATTACTGAAAAAGAATTATTGAAGGTCATTGGACTTCAACTGATGCTATTATGTTACTTTATTCCAGTGGCCTAGTTGACATTTCCTGATAATTATGGCATGTAGAGGTTGAAGAATGTGAGGGACTTGATGTTATTTGTTTAGCAACTTCATAATCTTTACATAATTTGACCTGTTTACGAATTGTATGAGAGTGCAACTATTTCTGCTGATAGTTTTTGGATCTGACAAATTGTGTGTGATATTGTTTAAAACTGAATATGTCCTGGATTAAATAGAAGAGATTTTAATTGGGAGTTTTTAAAATTAATTGTGTCTCCCAGGAATGTAATACCATATAATGTGGCATATCATTATTCTGAAATTTTTTCACAGTGTATTTGTCAGGTGGTTTGTTGTACTTCTTTCCAATGGATTTTAAAATTAAATGGACTGAGATGATTGGGGCAGATAATTGCCTTTTGCTTTGCAGTGGCACCAACTTGTGTCCAGTATTCGCCGAAGCTGCACTTGCTAATTAGCCCTAAATATGTAGTGAATGGAATCATTGTATTATTTCCATCAAATAACAAGCTAAAAATTTAGAACTAATGTTTGGAGCTTTGATTGTTTCTCAGTTGTGTGGATTTCTATTCATGTAATAGAATTGTTGAAAGAAATTATTGTGAACTTAATTTTATTCTTGTCATAAGTTTTGTGTGCACAAGGTTTAATACACCTTGCTGTGTGGTTGAATTAATGTTATTTTAAAAGTGTAATCTTTGCTCAAAATTGCCCATTTTTTTTTCCTAATTTATTTACAGTACATACTAGAATTAGATATTGAATGTCATGTTGGTTATAATTTGCTGTTTCTTGAGTCCTGAAATAATGGTTTAAGTTTTAAAAGTAATTGTATATTTAAATATTCTGCTATGTTTGTCATTATCATGAAACTTTTCATGTTCTTCCAAAGATAATCCCACTGAAGTAATGAATTAAATTACTAGTTGTGTCAGCATACACAGTGTTCTATATTTTTAATATTCCTCCCTACTGTTTTCCACATTGCATAACATTTACATTTTTGTACTACCATACCATGTAGTGCAACATTTGCACTGATTATCTAATCATGCGGCACATATGACACATATTGTCTAATAGACCACAATTACTCCTTCCAGAATCTTATTAGTGACTGCTAAATGTAGAATAGTAGTGAAAACCTGCAGCCTGTGTGAGTTTACAAACACATTATGCTGCCCTGCGAGGAGGGACAAATTTTTGAGTAACTTGGTGAAGTTTGCATACATGGTTAAATTTTGTAAACAGTATTGCAGTTGTAACAGGCTTTGTATGTTTTGCATGGGAACATGTTAGGAACTTATAAACCTTTGACAGTGGGACAAGTGAAGAAAATACAGAGTGATTAGGTCCAACATCCCTCAAGCTCTTTCAACGTGAAATATGTTTCAGCAATTTGTAGTACAAGTCTATTTCAATCAGTTTTGTGGGTAGAAGTCTGTGTATTTCTTTAAAATAATTATCAACGACACAGAAAACGTGGCTTGTCGTTGATTCTTTTCCATTCTTCAAAAATAATGTGACTGTTGTATTAATTTTTATTGAAATAATACTAATAATTAGTTGATAGTAATTTTGATCCCTGGAAGCTCTATTGCAGTTTTCTTAACCTTAAGAAAATTGTTGAAATTAGACACAGCTCTTCATTTAGTAACCCTTCCATACTGAGAACAGGAGAAGTATAATTTTTATAGAATTAAGTTTAAACAGAGAACTTGGATAGTTGAAATGCCATATGCAGATCTCCCTCCTTGCACAAGTCCTTATTATTTCAGAATACAAAATTCCTGGATTCAAATGACAAAGCGTGCGCTACAAAAAGAGGCGTGTACCATTCTTGTGCACATGGTCAGTCAGTTGGTTCTATGCAGTTAATTATTTCCTTATTTTGAAAATATTTGATACAGCTGAATAGGGTTTTAGTATAATTTATAGACTGTTAGAATGAAACCTCTGACAGATTGTATTGCAGCAAAATTCTTTTAATCCATTGTCTTACAATTTGAAAGTCCTGATAATCTGTTTGTACGTTAACTGTTGTATCTCCTGAACCCTTGTCTGCTACTCCATCAAGTTTTTTAGCTATGAAGAGTCCATAAAGGGCAGAAGAGAACCCTGATGGCCCTGAACCATACCCAGATGGACTATTCGTCTGATCATTTGTGAATCTGAAGTATAGGAGCAGTAAGAACTTTTCAATTAGTTTATCAATCATGTCCTATAGCACCTTTTCTTCCTTAGCCAGTAACACATGATCTTCTGCATATTTCACAGTGTGAATGATTTTCCCTCCTATTTTGAAGTCTCCAAACCCTTCCAGAGCTTCCTTGGTAAGGCATTTGCTGTGCAAGTCGAACGGAATTTGTGACAAAAACATCCTTGTCTAACTCCTCTTCCAATCTTCACACTTCTCTTCTCCCCTTGGTTCAGTTGTACTTTAAAACTCTGAGCCATGTACAAGTTGCTAATTAATCTTCTTTCACACCAGTCAATACCAGTTCCCTTTAGGATCTGCATTAATTTGGTCTAGTTGACTCCGTCAAATGCCTTCTGCCAGTCTATGAAGCAAACGCATAGTTCCTCATCTATCCTCAAGGTTTGTTCTGATATTATTCTCAGCATCCCAATTGCATCCCTAGTTCCTTTTCCTCTTCTATGTCCAAACTGATCTCCTCCGAGTACATCCTCAATTTTCTTTTCAATCCTTCTAAGTATGGTATCTTTGCTACTATCTTTGCTGTGTGTGTGTGTGTGATAAGGCTGATTGTGCCATGGTTGCTGCATTTTGTAGCTTGTGGCTTCTTCTTTAGGTTAATCATTGTAACTTCTGTGAAGTCCTTGGGCCACTCTCCAGTTTCATAAATGGTGTTGATCAATTTTGTCATTATTTTCAAACCGCCTTCTCCCAGTAATTTGAGCACATCTCCAAGTACATCATCATCTCCTGTAGCCTTCTTATTCCTCATTTCCTTGATGGCTTTTTCCACTTCACTGCAAAATATATGGGCCTTTCTCATCTGTATCTACTTCCTCTTCAGGTTCGACTTCTAGGGTTTCGGGTCGATTAGGTTGATTGTATAGTTCAGTAATGTAATTCTCCCAAATTTTCAGTACTTGACTTTGCTCTACTATTCTATTCCCTTGGGAGTCTTCGATGCCAATATTTTGAATCCCTTGGGTCTCCTTCCAACCTAGTTCTTTTGTCTTCATGTACATCAAATCATAACACCCTGTTCTTTGAAATTCCATCTCGTTACATATGTTCTCAAGGTACTCCTTTTTGGCATTATCTGTGGCTCTTTTCAATTCGTTCCTCAGCATCCTGTAGTTCTTCCTGCCATCTTCAGTGTTGACATTCTTCCATTTCCTTCTTTCATCCATTTTACCGATCATTTCCTGTGTAATCCGTGGTTTTCTTGCTCTCTCCTCGACAGTCCCAACCAGATCACTGATAGTATCTAACACACATTCCTTAATATTGTTCCACTGCACTTCGACATTCCCACTGTCACATCCAATTGCACAGAGTTTCTCTTCTAGAGTATCCTGCACTCTTTGTCTTTGAGCATATAGCTTCTCCAAATCCTATCTAGGTCTGCTGTTTTGGAATTTTATAATTTTCTTCAACCTGGTGCAGACTTTGGCAACCAGTAAGTTGTGGTCAGAGTCAATATCTGCCCCAGGCAGTGTCTGCACATCCTTCACACTGTTTCTGAATCGATGCTTCATAAGGACGTAGTTTAACCGATGTCGACTCCAATCTCCAGGTGCCTTCCATGTGTACATTCTTCTTTTTGGCTTCTTGAACCATGTGTTGGTAACAATCAGTCCATTTCTTTCACAAAAGTCAATGAGCATATGACCCCTGTGATTCTGTCTGCCTAGTACATGTGATCCAACAATGTTCTGATATGACTCATCTCCAACAACACTATTCCAGTCCCCCAATATGATGTTGTTTGTGTCACCTTTTCCATCTTCCTCAAGAATTTCTTCTTTTGTATCATACAACTTTTCCACTTCATCATCTTCATACTCCGATGTTGGCATGTACACTTGCATGATCAGAATACTTACCGGTTCCTCCTTTAACTTAAGAGCAATGATTCTGTCATTACAAACAATCTTCTTAACAACACTTCTCACTATACTTTTATGCACCACTATTGCTACACCTCTTTCAGCCCGTTTACCTCCCGAATAATACACTGTATAATCACCACTTCTTATTTCACCTTGTCCTTTCCACTGCACTTCACTGACACCTCATTCTTCTGCATTTCCATTTTCAAATTCTCCAATTTGCCTCCTTGATTCAGGGTCCTTACGTTCCATGTTCCAATCTTGTAGCTGTGCTGCTCCTTCTTCTTTTCTTTGTAATCCTTCTTGCTGTAGCGCCTGTTGCTGGATATTTCCCCTAGAAACACTCCCCCCCCCCAGAGATCCAAATAGGGGAGTAGTTTACCTCCAGATTATTTTGCCTCCAGAGGAAGCATCTTACATACATGTCTATTTTTGGAAAGAGACTATTCACAAAAAGTAATAATGTGGTAGTTTCTCCATTTGCTTTCCACATTGCAGTACAGCAACCGTTCAAACCACTCTGGTCACCCCTGTTGCTATTCGATCTTGAACCATCTCAAATATCATTTGCTCTGCACTTCAAGTCATTACTGATGACGCTGCGTCCAGCATCAGAGGAATTTTATCGAAGTTCCTTGCTTCTAGGTATCTCTTCATCTGGTTCCTACCCTCTTGACCTGTCTAGTTTGGGAGACCCTGCTGGTAGCAATGCTACTGCCAGCTTAGCTCTCAGGGTTACTGGAACTCACAAGCCCTTCCACCATGACAAGGTGTAGATACCATAGCGGGGATTAGTCATATAACAAATATAAAATTAATTCCTTCCTTTTTTTCCTTCCTTTCTTCCCTTACAGTCTCATCAATAACTTTTGAA
>Ga0209629_10001588_pt1 | contig 14587 bp, 11 predicted proteins | sample TergutCu122P5_FD_187286 | JGI IMG/M metagenome (GOLD analysis project Ga0209629, IMG submission 187286) | Cubitermes ugandensis P5 segment gut microbial communities from Kakamega Forest, Kenya - Cu122 P5 (SPAdes) (version 2) | ecosystem: Host-associated > Arthropoda: Insects > Digestive system...
GAATCAGGGTTTTTATGGATTGCTTCGTCGCTTCGCTCCTCGCAATGACGGGTTAGTCAAAATTAAGTTAGTGCATATGGAGCAGAGCCCCCGCCCTACAATAATCCGATATGCACAGATAAGCCTTCCGCAATCGTAATATAGCCGATCAAATTTGGAAATAACTCTAAAATGGCTTAATTCAGCCGTTTAATGCCCCGTATTTGCCGTATTGACGCGGCCGCTTATTATTCCGCCGGACTGGGATGCCGCCACGGGGTCATACTGTTTCTTGATAAAGGTAGACATAAATCAGCTATCCTCCATTGGCGCGCGCAGACTTGCAACAAAAGATTTCGCTGTGTCTGCGCGCATTCCGGATGTAATACCAATTCCAAGCTGAACCATTACCATGGAGGGAAGTGAAGCGCCAGAGGGCGCTGAACGTTCTGACAGAACATGGGAATGTGTGAAGCTGGAATTGGTATGGCTGATTTATGTCAATGATAAAAAAGAAACAGTATCACGCCTTGCCGCGTTTCGCCAGCATGCGGTTGATATACGCCTTGAGCTCCTTGAAGGCGCTGCGCGGGTCGATCTCGTCCAGCGATTCTATCAAAAGCGCGGCCGAGCCGTCGTCCAGGCTCTCTCTTTGGCCGGATATGGCCGCGGCGCGGTTCTTCACGGCGCAGATCAGGATGTCCTCCCGCTCCGCCCGCGCGTTCACCATATCCGCGATCATCTTGCTCTTGGCGGCGAATTTGATGAAATCCCGATTCATGAGATGGTAATTCAGCTTTCCGTTTTCGTCGCTGTAACGCTCGACGATGGCCCTGTATTCGGGCGAGAGGGTCATGTCGGCCTGTTCGGGCGGGGCGGATTCCGGCACGTCGTCCGCCTGCGCCTGCACCGGGGACAGCCTGATCGCCGGCCTGGCGGCGTAAGGCAGGCCGGCGGTCAGCTCAAAGGCCTCCTCAAAGGCCTCCGGCGGGAACAGCTCCTCCGCGCATTTGCCGTACGGCACCATTTCCCCCGTACGTTTGTCGACGGTGCACACGGCGGTCTGATCGTTGTCGATGCGCAATATCTTAATGCCCGCCCCGCCCGACGTGAGCTTTTGCTTGTACGCGACGGCGGGGATTTCAGAGAGCTCGACGGCTTGTGTCCGGATTATGTTCATGTCCTCAGCCTTTCTTTAGATAATATTAATATACTTGGTCATGATTTGGATATTATCCGCTTATTGTGCCGCATACCGCCAAAATTCATGCGCGTTTTTATAGCCGTTTGCTTAACGGCAGGCTTTTTGAATCGGACCGGGCGGGTCCTTATTAGATTTTGTTTTGACACGCGGAAGCCGGGTTGACGCGCTTACCGCGCGCGCGATCATGATCGTGCGCGGCGGACGCGGCGGATTTGCGGAACTCCGCCGGCGAGACCCCGAACGTCCGCTTAAAAAAAACGGAAAAATAGTGCTGAGTGGAATAGCCCGTTTTATGCGCGATCTCATGTATTTTCAAATCGCTGTTGAGCAGCAGCCCGGCGGCCATGCGTATGCGCGTCTGCGACAAAAAATCGGAGAACGTGACGCCCAGTTCGTTGCGGAAGGTCCGGCTCAGATGCCCCGATGAGACGTAGCAGTGCGCGGCCGCGCTCCGAAGGGAGAGGTTGGCGTCCCCGAGGTTGCGCAGGACGTAGTCCTTCGCCTTGACGGCCAGATTTGAGCGCTTTACGTTCGCCTTTAAACCCTCCAGCGCGGTCATGTAAGCCTCCGGCAGCGCCTCTCTGGACGCGCGCGCCTCCTGAGCCAGCGCCACCGAAACCGGCAGATTGGCCTCCAGCGCCTCCGCCAGCTCGCCGCCGGCCCGGGTCCAAAGGGGCTCGGGCTCGCACGAGGAGATCAGGACGATGTCCCCCAGATCGGATTTATAGGAAAAGACGGGCGCGAGCCCCGCGAACGTCTCCCGCGCGATGTTTTCCACGGCGAATGACAGCAGGTTCTCGTCCCAGCCCTGCGCCGCGTATTCCGCCGGGCCGGATATCGCCGCGCGCGCGACGGTCACGCCGCAGGGGGAACTGATTTCTATGCCGAGATATTCGAGCTGCTCGGCTATTTCTGACTCGCCGCAGCGCCCCGCCATCCAGTTGCCGGCGAACGCCGCCCTGAGCGCCGGCAGGTTTTTTTCGATCTGCGCCCGCGCCCATCGGTCATAGTTTATCCGCCCGCGGTTCTCCCGGACGCGCTCTTTCGCGCGGGCGACCGCGTCAAGCAGCGCGGCCCCCGCAACGGGCTTGAGCAGATAATCAAAAACGCCCAGCCTGATGGACTCGCGTATGTAATCAAAATTGCCGCAGCCGGTTATGATAAAGACGGCGCCTTTCAGGAAGCTCTGCGCCCGCTCTATAAGCTCAAGCCCGTTCATGGCCGGCATGTTTATATCCACAAACAGCAAATCCGGCAGATGCTCCCGCGCCTTCTCAAGCGCGGTTTTTCCGTTGTCCGCCCGCGCGACGATCCTCAGCTCCGCGTCGGACGAAAGCGCCCCGGCGATGCCTTCCCGGAAGGGCTCCTCGGCGGCGGCGACAAGCGTTTTATAAATCAATCACAACCGCCCCCGGTCAATTATTGGGTCGATCATTGGGTCGATCATAAGGCTGCGTGACCGCCGCCTGGACGCTTGAGAGCGTCAGGCCGTATGCCGGGCCGCGGCTCAGCCTCAAACGGCGCTGTATGTACAAAAGCGAAGCCCGCGCCCGCATCCCCCGCGCAGCGCCTGAGCGGTTCGTTTGCGCTGTCCGGGCGTTCCGGGCTCATGCCCACGCCGCCGCCGCTGACGCGGAGCCGCAGGGCGGGCCGTCCCCGCTGGGGCCGCCGGTTATGCAGCCAATCAAATCTGGAAGCAACTTGATAAATATAGACCGGGCGGGGTTTAAGCCCCACCCGAAAATGAAATGAAATTGATCACAGAGATTTAATCGATCAGAACCACCAGTTGCCGAACCAGTTGCCGAACCGGCCGCAGCCGCAACCGCAGCCGCAACCGCAGCCGTTGCCGTTACCATTGCCGTTGCCGTATCCATAACCGTTGCCGCAGCCGCAGGAACAGTTTCCGTTCCTGTATGGGATACGGCAGCCGCAGCCGCAGCCGCGGAAACCGCCAAACCAACCATTGCCGAACATGCCCAACACCTCCTTTATAATATAGCTTGTTTATATTATATTGAAGTTTTGAGGATATGTGACAAGCTGTCGGCGGCAATTCTGGTATCTCGTCCAGCGAGAGTATTTAGTAGGGGCGGAGCTTGTCTCCGCCCGGAATACGGGCAGACACAAGGTCTGCCCCTACAGCGTTCTATAAAATCTTGCCGGATAGGACACTCTAGTACGCCCTGCCCCAATAAACCATCTTTGCGGCGAGCCCGCCGCAGCATACGCACCTATCGCCGGCGCGCTCCTGCTCAAACGGCACGCAGCGGGACGTGGCGGCGGTTTTCTCCTTTATCAGCGCTTCGCACCCCTCGCCGCCGCACCACATGGCCTTTATGAAACCGGGTGTCGTGTTCAGTATATTTTCAAACTCATCCATGTTTACGGCCGTAAACGTCTTTTCATCGCGCGCTTTGAGCGCCTTTGAGTACATATCCCGCTGGATCGCGCCCAGCAGGGCGGAAACGCTCTCCCCGAGCGTATCCAGTGAGACGGGCGCGCTGACGCCCGTATCCCGGCGCACCAGCACGGCCTGGTTGTTCCCGATATCCTTGGGCCCGATCTCGACGCGCACCGGCACGCCCTTCATCTCATACTCGCTGAACTTCCAGCCGGGGGATTTGTCGCTTTCGTCGAGCTTTGCCCGGCATAAGCCGGCCAGTTGATCCTGAATGCCGCGGGCCTTCTCCATAACGCCCGCCTTGTGCTGGGCGATGGGGATGATGATGACCTGCACGGGCGCCACGGCGGGCGGCAGCACGAGGCCGCTGTTGTCGCCGTGGGTCATGATTATGCCGCCTATCAGGCGCGTGGAGAGCCCCCACGACGTCTGGTGGACATACTGAAGCGTATTGTTCTTGTCGGTATACTGTATGCCAAACGCCCGGGCGAAGCCGTCCCCAAAATTGTGGGAGGTCCCGGCCTGCAGAGCCTTGCCGTCGTGCATCAGGCTCTCTATGGCGTAGGTCTCCCTGGCCCCGGCGAAGCGCTCCCGGTCCGTCTTTTGCCCCTTGACCACGGGCATGGCCAGCGCGTTCTCACAGAAATCCGCGTAAACGTTCAGCATGCGGATGGTCTCTTCCTGGGCGTCCTCGGCGGTGGCGTGGGCGGTGTGCCCCTCCTGCCACAGAAATTCCAATGTCCTCAGGAAGGGGCGCGTCGTCTTTTCCCAGCGTATGACGGAGCACCATTGGTTATAGAGCTTGGGCAGGTCCCTGTGGGACTGTATGATGTTGGCGTAATGGTCGCAGAAGAGCGTCTCCGACGTGGGGCGCACGCACAGCCGCTCCTGCAGCTTCTCCGAGCCGCCGTGCGTGACCCAGGCCACTTCCGGCGCGAAGCCTTCGACGTGGTCCTTCTCTTTTTGCAGCAGGCTCTCCGGGATCAGCAGCGGCATATACACGTTTTCATGCCCGGTCTCCTTGAATTTGGCGTCCAGTATGCGCTGGATGTTCTCCCAGATGGCGTAGCCGTACGGGCGCAGGATCATGCAGCCGCGCACCGAAGAATAATCCACGAGATCCGCCTTTGTCACGACGTCCGTGTACCACCGGGCGAAATCCGCTTCCATATCCGTTATTTCCGAAACGAGCTTGGTGCTGTCTTTTGCCAAGTCAATCCCTCTTTTATTGTTTTATATGTTATTCTAATACCAATCTCAATTTGAACCCTTGAATTGGAGGGAGGCGCAAAAGCGACAGAGCTTTTGCGGGCTTCGACCGAACAATGAAAGGTGTGAAAATGAGATTGGTATAAATGGGGCTCCGCCCCAAACCCCAACGCTACGGCGGGAATGAATCCCGCCTCCGCTACGTGGGCGATGCCCGCGCGCCGCGCTTTCGCGCGGCGGTAACTTACGTCGCTATTCGTATAACTTGTTTTTTATTTGCGTTGAAGCGGCGTAAGTTACTATCGTCCGGACGACGGCGGGATTCACGGGCAGACGCCTGAAATCCGCGCGCATCAACGCCCCCTGATAAAAGTAATACGCGCCGTTTTCGTCCGCCTGCAGGATCGTCTGGTTCGCCGCCTTCACAAGACTTTCCAGCTCCGCGCTGTCGCCGCCGTTTTTGAGCGCCTCATACGCCCTGGCGATGCCGGGGGTGTTCGGCCCCTGGACATAAGAGAAGCTCCTGCCGTCCGCTCCGGCGCAGGCCAGGGTTGAATAGCCCGCCTCGGTGTCCCAGCCCCTGGTGTCGCCGGCGTGGAACGCGTAATATGTAAACGAGGCGGCGGCCACGCAATAGACCAGATTGCCGTTTACGCACAAAACCTTATAAGTTTCCGAGCCGAGATCGGTAAAGCCCAGCTTCACGCTCCTGCGGACCCAGTAGAAGCGCGGGTTGTCCGGGCGGAATTTCTGTATGCCGGCCTTGTCGGAGATATACGCGGTCTTAGCGGCCGCGTCGTAATAAAAGGCGTCCGGTTTGCATCCGGCCTTGAGCGCCGTGAGTTCGCCGGTGTTCAGATTTATCCGGGCGAACAGCAAGCCGTTGACGGAGGCGCTGTAACCGCTCAGATACAGATAATCCCCGACCGGCCCGTATAGATTCGGATAGCTCAGGGGCGCGGAATCGATAACCGTTGCGGGTTTTCCGGCGGCGAGGTCAGCCCACTGTATTTTGTACGCGTAACCCGTTTTGCCGTTTGCGGGCGCAAGCGCGAGATAGGCGACCCTCCCCTCCCCCGCGGCGAATTTGCCGTAGGCTATCTGCCCGAGGTCGCTCTGACGCCCGGAAGCCAGTTCATACAGGTAAAGATGATAATTTGAGACATAGACCAAAAAGCCCGCGCAAACGACCGGCGGGTCCGCCGGCGAGGGCTCACTGAGCGCAATGATTTTCCGGGCGCTCCCGTCGCCGGTGTCATAGGCGAAGATGCCCGCGCCGTCGAGATTCGCGGAATATTTGTCGATATAGATTATTTGTCGGGCGTTTTGGCCGATGACCCGGTTTCCTGGCTCCGCGGTCTCATAAAAATCATAGGCGGCGGGCGCTTCCGCCGCGCGCGCCACTGCGGAGCCGGGGTCGCATCCCGGGCCGCAAAACGCGTCCGCCGGCGCGCCGCCGAACGCATACGCCGGGAACAGCAGCGCGGAAAACGCCGTTGCGGCCAGCATAAACCGGAAAGCGTTCCGCATAAACTCACTCCGATTCCTTTTCATCTGTTTTCGGTATGGCCGCCGCGCGGCCGAACAACCTGGTGATATACGCCAGCCGCTCCGCCTGCCAATCCTGGAGCATGCCGGCGGTATAGCGGAACTGCCAGTTGCCGCGCGTCGTCCCGGGGAGGTTCGTGCGGCATTCCGCGCCCAGGCGCATGATGTCCTGTATGGTAGAGACGGCGTACTGCGCCGTGGACGAATACAGCAGGCGGATCATGTCCCAGGGCGCGTCCGCCCCGTCCGAGTTCACGAGCCTGCGGAAATAGTCCCGCTCCTTCTCGGGCGCGGAAGCGTACCAGCCGGCGGTGGTGTCGTTGTCGTGGGTGCCGTTATACGCGACGCAGTTGCAGTCCCTGTAGTTATGCGGCAGATACTTGTGGGTGGGCTCGCTGAAAGCGAAATGCAGGACCTTCATGCCCGGCAGCTCAAATTTCAGGCGGAGCGCCTCGACTTCCGGCGTTATGATGCCCAGATCCTCCGCGATGATGGGCAGCGCGCCGAGCTTTTTTTGCAGCGCCTCAAACAATTCCTTGCCCGGCGCCTTCTTCCATTCGCCGTCCGCCGCCGTTTTATCGCCGAAGGGTACGGCCCAGTAAGCCTCAAAGCCCCTGAAATGGTCAATGCGCACCTCGTCCACCATGGCGAGGGCGCTCTCGACGCGCCTTATCCACCACGAGAAATGGGAGCGCTTGTGCGCGGCCCAGTTATATAAAGGATTGCCCCAAAGCTGGCCCGTCAGGCTGAAATAGTCCGGCGGCACGCCCGCCACGGACGTGGGGAAGCCGTCCGCGCCGATCTGAAAGAGCTGACTGTTGGCCCAGACGTCCGCGGAATCAAACGCGACAAACACCGGTATATCGCCGATGACGGAGATGCCCAGCTTATTGGCGAAATCCTTTAACGCCGCCCATTGTTTAAAAAACACGTATTGCAGGAATTTGTGATAGCCCGTCTCTTCCGAAAGCAGCTTCTCATAATGGGCTAGGGCGGCGTTCTCACGGTTTTTAATATCATCCGGCCACGTGTTCCAGACCGCGCCGTAATAATAATCCTTTACGCCGTCCTCCCCCAGGGTGTCCACGTGCGCCCCCGCGAACGCGGCAAACTCGTCCGTCTCGCCGGCGGGGCCCCGCTTTTCGATAAAATACCGCTTGAGCGCGGAGAACAGGGAGAAATCGTCCAGCCAGAATTTGTTGGCGGAACAGAAGGCGTCGTAGGCGCGCCTCAGCTTCCTGTCCGTCTCAAGGCCGCGCTTAAACGCCGCGTAGGCCTTGGCGAACAGCCGCGTTTTGAACTCCATGGCCCTGCCGTAATCGACCCGGTTTTCATCAAAGGGAGCCGCGATATACAGATCCACGTCGGATAAGAGCCCCTCGTCCCGCACAAGCTCCGGGCTTATGAGCAGCGGATTGCCGGCGAAGGTGGAAAAGCCCTGATACGGCGAATCGCCAAAGCTGGTGGGGCCCAGCGGCAAAACCTGCCAGAGCCGCTGCTCCGCCTTATCCAGGAATTTCAAGAACTCATACGCCCCGCCGCCCAGATCCCCGACGCCGAACCTGCCGGGGAAGGAAGTGGGGTGCGCCAACACGCCCGCAACACGCTTTGTAAGCATAAAACCTCCAAAAATTTGTCATATTTTTTTCTAGTATTCAGCCATTGATATATACCATTTCGCGCCTTTCGGAAATAAAGCGCATGGATAACGCTTTCCGCTAGTTCGCGTCAAAATTATTTCCGTTATTTCCGTTGCTTCCATTGCTTCCATTGAGCGTGAGCAGTTCCGGCGCGGCGAAACGGACTCGCTCAATCAAGGCGTCCAGAGAGCCTGATTCCAGCACAAGTCCTTTAATATCGTCGCTTGTCGCAATCCACACGGCCGCTTCATCGTCCCATAACAGCTTTACGGTGTATTCCGGCATATTTTACCTCCCGCTTATATATCATATTTATTTTGATATCCCCAGCAGCATCTCCCTGAGCGTCTTGCACGCCGTGGCGACGGAGCCGCCGAGCGGGTCGCACGGGGGGGAAAGCTCCACTATGTCCGCCGCGACGATATCGACGTTCAGGGATCTGAGCCTTAAGAAACACCGGACGAGCTCCGCGAAGCTTATGCCCCCGGCCTCCGGCGTGCCCGTGCCGGGCATGACGGAGGAATCCAATACGTCCAGGTCCAAGGTCAGGTACACCGGATACCCCGCAAGCTCCGCCGCGTATTCGTCAAATTTATCGCAGTTGAACGGGCACGCGCGCGTATGCGTTTTCATGAACTCGAACTCGTCCTTGTCGCCGGAGCGTATACCGAGCTGGTATATCCGGCCGCCGCCCACGATGTCATAACAGCGCCGCAGGACCGTGGCGTGCGACAGCTTCCGGCCGAAGAACGCGTCGCGCAGATCCGCGTGGGCGTCAAAATGCAGTATGCGCAGGTCTTTATGCCTGTCGGCGGCGGCCTTCACCCCGCCCAGCGTGACCAGATGCTCCCCGCCGATCATCAAGGGCCGCTTGCCGTCGCCCATGACGCGCCGGAACGCGGCCTCTATGACGCCGACGGCGTACTCCGCGTCCCCGAAGGACAGCATCAGATCCCCTATGTCGCATACGTTGCAGTCCGCGATATCGGCGTCAAAATACGGGCTGTACGGCTCTATTCCGAAGGCGGAGCCGTCCCGCATGGCGCTCGGGGCGAAACGCGTCCCCGGGCGGTACGACGTGGTCGAATCAAAGGGCGCGCCGAACAAGACGGTCTCCGCGCGCCCATAGGGCGCGTCACAGCCGATGAACGTGGACACGTTCAAGCCCAGTTCGCCCTTTAAATCGTCAATCCCCAACATCGTTCAGCATCTCCCTGACATAGCTCGGCAGCGCGAAGGCGCCCGCGTGCAACCGGGTGTTATAGTATTTCGTCTCAATGCCCAGCGCCTCCCAGGCCTCCGCCTGCAAATCCCCGATGGGGTCGTAACGTTTGGAGGCAAAGCCGAACAGCCAGTACCCCGAGGGGTATGTGGGGATATGCGCCTGATAAACGCCGCAGACGGGGAAAAATTCGCGCAGGCGCTTGTGCGCCCGCTTCATGGCTATGGCGTGGTGTGCGTAAAACGGGCTTTCATGCTGGTTCACGAGGATGCCGTCGTCCGTGAGCGCCTTATAGCAGCTCCCGTAAAACTCCTTGGTGAACAGCCCCTCGCCGGGGCCGACAGGGTCGGTGGAGTCCACGATGATCAGGTCGTACTCCTCTTCCGTCTTGCGCACGTACTTGAGGCCGTCCTGATAATATATGCTGACGCGCGGGTCCCTGAGCTTGCAGGCCGTCTGCGGTATATACTCCTCGCAGGCGCGCACGACCTCCTCGTCGATCTCGGCCATGTCGATCTTCTCCACGGTGGAATAGCGGCACAGCTCGCGCACCGTGCCCCCGTCCCCCGCGCCGATGACCAGCACGTTCTTTATGCCCGGGTTCGCGGCCATGGGGACGTGAACCATCATGTCGTGATAGATGAATTCGTCCTTTTCCGTCAGCATGACATAGCCGTCCAGGACGAGCATCCTGCCGTAATCCGCCGTATCAAAGATATCCATCTGCTGAAACTGCGTCTCTTTGTGCAAAAGATGCCGCAAAATCTTGATGGAAAATCTGGTGGAGCCCTCCTGCTCCTCGGTAAACCAAAGTTCCATTCTGCGCTCCTTACTAGAGGTTAGAGGTTAGAGGCTAGAGGCTAGAAAAACCCCTGACCGCGCCGCGCCCCCGCCAACTATATTTCGATATTTGGGATTTAATATAAAATTCCGACGCACTGGATTGCTTCGCGCGCCCACGATCAGGATGTCTTTGGATATGGGCGCTCGCAATGACGGATTGCGCGCGCTCCTCAGTATAAAACGTGGGTCCGACGCACTGGATTGCTTCGCGCGCCCACGATCAGGATGTCTTTGGATATGGGCGCTCGCAATGACGGATTGCGCGCGCTCCCGTTTATCCGATATTGCGAACGCGCGTTATAACCCGATTGCAGAGAGACATTACCCGGCGCATACCGGATTATTGTGGGGCGGGGGCCGCGTTTAGGCTTCCTGAGTTAATTTAACGTGAGTTCTGCGGATTTCATTCGGCGGATGCCGGGGGGTTATCTGGCCTCCGGTTTCTGGCTCCTGGCCCTGGTGTTACATCCGGCAAGATTTTATAGAACACTGTAGGGGCAGACCTCGTGTCTGCCCGCAGACCGGGCGTAGACAAGCTCCGCCCCTACTGCATTTTATCGCCGGATGAAACACTAGCTCTTCTTCACGCCCAGGGTGACGCTCTGGCCGTTGATATCCCAATCCATCACATGGCCTTCCGCCTCCCCGCCGATTATGTCGTCCGCCAGCACATCCGCGGCGATCTCCGCGCGGTTGCGCTCAAAGACGCCGGCGAGGCTTTCGCTGCCCTTATGATACAGCTTTATCCGGTCCGTGACCTCAAAGCCCGCCTCCTTGCGCATGGTCTGCGTCTTTGAGACGATCTCGCGGACGAAGCCTTCCTCTATGAGCTCCGGCGTGAGGGCGGTTTCAAGCACCACGGTCACGCCCCGGTCGCTCTCGGTCATATAGCCCTCGACGTTTTTTACCTCGACGAGGACGTCTTCCATGGCCAGATCCACCGGCTCGCCGTCGATAATGAGCACGGCCCCGCCGCACTTCAATTCCTCCATGAAAGCCCTTCCGTCCACGTTATTCAGGTATTCCGCGATCCTGGGCAGCAGCTTGCCGTACCGCGGCCCCAGGGTCTTGAGCTGCGGCTTGAACTTATAAGTCACGTAGCCGTCGAGACTCTCCGAAGAAAAGACCACCCGCTTGATGTTGAGCTCCTCGGCGATGATATCCACGTACATCCGGTCCAGGACGGTATCCTTGTCCAGCTTGACGCGCATGAGGCCGATGGGCTGCCTGTTCTTGATATTCGCGCCGTTTCGGGCGGCGCGCCCGCAGGTGACGATCCTCAGCGCGGCGTCCATGCCCTCCTCCAGCGCGGCGTCGTCCCATTCCGCGCGGGGCGTCGGGAAATCGCAGAGGTGCACGCTCTTATCGGCGTACTGATCGTCGGCGCGGCCCTTATCCAGGTTTGTCACAAGGTTCTGATATATCTCCTCGGTTATGAACGGCACAAACGGCGCGGCCAGCTTGACCACGGCCACCAGCGCGGTATGCAGGGTCATATACGCGCCGACCTTGTCCGCCTCCATGCCGCCCGCCCAGAAGCGCTCGCGGCAGCGGCGCACGTACCAGTTTGAGAGTTCGTCCACAAACGCGGCCAGCGCCCGCGCCGGCTCCGTCAGGTGATATGAGTTCATACCCCCGTCAACCTCTTTTATCAGCGTGTTCAGCTTTGAGAGTATCCACCTGTCCATGGCGGTGAGCGTATTATAATCCAGCTCATGCTCAAAGGGGTTGAACTGGTCAATCTCGGCGTAGAGCGCGTAAAACGCGTAGGTGTTCCAGAGGGTGCCCAGGAATCTGCGGCCGGCCTCGATGACGGCCTCCTCAAAAAAGCGGCTGGGCAGCCAGGGGGAGCTGTTGACCATAAAATACCAGCGCACGGCATCCGCGCCGTATTTGTTCAGGGCGTCCCAGGGGTCCACGCCGTTGCCCAGGTGCTTGGACATCTTGCGCCCCTGTTTATCCTGCACGTGGCCCAGTACGATGCAATTCCTGAAATTGGACTTGCCGAACAGCAGCGTGGAGATGGCCATCTGGGAATAGAACCAGCCGCGGGTCTGGTCCACGGCCTCCGTAATGAAATCCGCCGGGAAATGCCGCTCAAACGTCTCTATGTTCTCAAAGGGGTAATGCCACTGCGCGAAGGGCATCGCGCCGGAATCGTACCAGCAGTCTATGACCTCCGGCACACGCTTCATCCGGCCGCCGCATTCCGGGCAGTCATAGGACACGCTGTCTATATACGGCTTGTGCAGCTCGATATCCGCGGGCACGGAGGGGTTCTTCTCCCGCAGCTCCGCGACGCTGCCGACGGCCTCCGTGTGGCCGCAGGCGCACTCCCATATGGGCAGGGGCGTGCCCCAGTAACGCTCGCGGGAGAGGCCCCAGTCTATGACGTTCTCAAGGAAATTGCCGAAACGCCCCGTGCGGATATTGTCCGGGAGCCAGTTGACGGTGTTGTTGTTGTCCACAAGCTCCCGGCGCATTCTGGACATCGCTATGAACCAGGTATCGCGCGCGTAATACAAAAGCGGGGTCTCGCAGCGCCAGCAAAAGGGATAACTGTGTTCGAAAACGGCTTTTTTGTAGAGCTGGCCGGTGTGCGCCATATGTTTGATGATGAGCGGGTCCGCGTCCTTTACGAACACGCCCTTCCAGAGATACGCCTCATCGGTAAAACATCCCCGCTCGTCGACAAACTGCACAAATGGCAGGCCGTATTGCTTGCCGACCCTGGCGTCGTCCTCGCCGAAGGCGGGGGCGGTGTGCACGACGCCCGTGCCCTCCGTCAGCACCACATAGTCGTCGCAGCAGACATAAAAGGCTTTCTCGCCCCGATCTGGGTCATAAAAGTCAAACAGCGGCTCGTATTCAAGGTATTCCAGCGCCTTGCCCTTAAAGATTTCCAGCGTCTCATACTCCCCGGCCAGCACCTCGCCCGCCAGGGCCTGCGCCATGATATAGACGCCGTCGCCGGTTTTGAACCTGCCGTAATCCATATCGGCGTTCACGACCAGCGCCACGTTGGACGGGAGCGTCCAGGGCGTCGTCGTCCAGGCCAGGATGTATGTGTCCGGCTCGTTCTTTACTTTAAAGCGCGCGTAAACGGAGGTCTCCCTGATGTCCTTATAGCCCTGGGCCACCTCGTGGCTGGAGAGGGCCGTGCCGCAGCGCGGGCAGTACGGGACGACCTTGTGGCCTTTATACAAAAGGCCCTTGTCCCAGATCTGCTTTAAAGACCACCAGACGGATTCTATATACGAATTGTGATACGTGACGTACGGATCGTCCATATCGACCCAGAACCCCACGCGCTCCGTGACCAGGCGCCATTGCTTCTCGTATTTCCAGACGCTCTCCTTGCATCTTTTGATAAACGGCTCCACGCCGTATTTCTCGATGTCCGGCTTGCCGCTGATCTTGAGCTCCCGCTCGACCTCCAGCTCCACAGGCAGGCCGTGGGTGTCCCAGCCCCCCTTGCGCAGGCAGTTATAGCCCTTCATCGTGCGGTAGCGCAGGACGATGTCCTTGACCGTGCGGGTGATGACGTGCCCAATGTGCGGCGCGCCGTTGGCCGTGGGCGGCCCCTCGTAAAACGTGAAGTCCGGCGCGTCCTTCCGGAGCTCCATGCTCTTCTCAAATATCCTGTTGTCGTTCCAGAATTTCAGGATCCCCGTTTCTTTCTCGGCGAAATTGAGGTTGGTATCTACTTTTTTATACATCTGGCGTAGTTCCTTCCAATTTGATGGTATGTATTTATTTGATAATTATACGTCATTAGAATCTGCCCATTGCGGCGTACGGCTTTAAAAATTCCAGCAGAGCGTTATTATTTCTAATTCTCATTGACTCGCCGCTGTCATTACTCAGCAGGGTAAATGGCCCAGGCCCGTTGTTGCTATCCCCATACGGGCATACGGTTACGAAATAAATTTTTGAAAAGTAATGGCTTTTCACAGCGTCAATAGGGATGTAGACGGAAACGATAACAGTAGCTGATTTAAAGGTTCCGATCATGCGCGGGTTATAAAGCAGCGGGTTCCAAATGGGCTTCATGCATTTTATCATATCGTACAGCCCTTGTTTTTCGGCGTCCGTGAGCTCAATGTCTCTGATGCCCGGCACCGTTATGCTCATACCGGTATACGCGATGTCCGGCAGATACACCGGCTGGTATATAGTATACTCCCTGACAAACAACACCAGCGCCACGGCTATGACGACGTATAGGACCTTGGCATTTTCCCTGCTCATCGGGGACTCCGCCTCAAATAAAATATAATCGCTTTATTGCTGATTTATCATATACGTTTTCAATAAGAGCGGCAGAAGATAGAGCCCCGGCCCCGCACAGTGCGGCGCGTACCGCGTTTGCGGCACGAACGGAATCGTCCATGCGCGGCGGGAGCAGAGCCCCATATGCACTAGCTTTAGCCTTTTACCGTCATTGCGAGCGAAGCGAAGCAATCCAGAAGCATGATGGAATCAGGGTTTTTATGGATTGCTTCGTCGCTTCGCTCCTCGCAATGACGGGTTAGTCA
>Ga0209629_10001589_pt1 | contig 14587 bp, 15 predicted proteins | sample TergutCu122P5_FD_187286 | JGI IMG/M metagenome (GOLD analysis project Ga0209629, IMG submission 187286) | Cubitermes ugandensis P5 segment gut microbial communities from Kakamega Forest, Kenya - Cu122 P5 (SPAdes) (version 2) | ecosystem: Host-associated > Arthropoda: Insects > Digestive system...
TATTAATTTTAATGTTCCATTGCTCAAAGATGGAATACGTCGTAGAATAAATGGTACTCTGTGAATCTCTGTGCCCTTTGTATCTCTGTGTTGAAAATAATGTCAATTTATACTATATAAAATGATACATGAAACATCTATTCAAGGCTTGGTACAAGGCGTCGGATTCCGCCCGTTTATTTATCTGTTGGCAGAAGAGATGGGGATAAAAGGGTCTGTCGCTAACCGGAACAACGGGGTGATTATCTGCGCAGAACTTTCCGAAGAACAACAGGAACAATTTATTCACCGAATCCGCACCGAACATCCGCCGACCGCTTCAATTCACCGGATAGAAATAAAGGAATTGCAAAAAACAGAGAATGTATTTACCGATTTTTCTATTATTCAAAGCTATTCCGAATCCGATGAAGTAACGCAGGTTGCTCCCGACATTGCCGTTTGCGACAATTGCCTGAACGACCGGAAAACCCAGCCGCACCGGATACAATATCCTTTCGTTAATTGCACGCATTGCGGACCACGCTTTTCCATTATCCGAGATTTACCTTACGACCGGAAACAAACCACCATGTCAGATTTCGAGATGTGTTCGACTTGCCGGAGCGAATATACAAATATCAGAGACAGGCGTTTCCATGCGCAACCGGTGGCTTGCAACCAATGCGGACCCAAATATTATTACACGAAACCGAGCGGAGAAGAAGAAAATGATTACCGGAAAATATTGGATTTATGCGTTCGATTTCTGAACGATGGAAAAGTTATCGCCATCAAAGGAATTGGCGGATACCACTTGGTTTGCGATGCCACCAACGAATCGGCTGTGAATCAATTGCGGAAAATTAAAATCCGCGATACCAAACCTTTTGCGTTGATGTTCAAAAATGTGAAAAGTCTATCTTCTTATGTATTCTTAAATAAGGAAGAAGAAACGAATCTGAAATCCTGGCGCCGACCGATTGTATTACTCAAACAACGTCCTACAGAAAATCATTTTCCAATCGCTTCAGGCGTGAATCCGGGAATGCGAACTCTTGGATGTATGTTGCCTTATATGCCGATTCATTACGATTGGTTTCAACAAATCGAATCGCCGGCATTCGTGATGACGAGCGGCAATCTGAACGATCAACCTATCATCGTAACTCCCGAAGAAGCGGAACAGCAATTGGGGAATCAAGTCGCTCTCGTTCTTCACCACAACCGACCGATTCATAACCGTGTGGATGATTCTGTGCTACAAGTCTGCGGAAACGTTGCCTGCCTGATTCGCCGTTCGCGGGGATATGCGCCCGAACCGTTTTTCGCCGATATTCAGACGGAAGGGATTTTGGCATTCGGAGCGGAAAAAACAAATACCTTCGCTTTGGGCAAAGGCGATACGATTATTCAAAGCCAACACATTGGCGACCTCAAGAACGAAGAAACTTTTTCCTTTTATACCGAATCGATGAATCGTTTTCAAAGACTGTTCCGATTCACGCCTCGTTTATTAGCCTGCGATTTGCATCCCGATTATCTATCTTCGATTCATGCTGAAACCATGGCTTCGGAGAAACAGATTCCGCTGATAAAGGTTCAACATCATCATGCACATGCAGTTGCCTGTATGCTGGAACATCACTTAAATCAGCCGGTAATTGCAGTCGTTTGGGACGGAACGGGTTTGGGCGATGACGGAGCCGCTTGGGGAGGTGAATTTTTTCTTTGCGACCGGAAAGGCTATACTCGTTTGGCATATCCCGAATACGTTCCGATGCCCGGAGGAGATAAAGCCGCTTTGGAACCCTGGCGGATGACTGTAGCCTATCTACATCATTATCAATTACCGATTCCCGAAATATTCTTGAAAAGAATCGGTAAAGAAAAAATCGAGAAAGTGATTGATTTGATGAATAAGAAAATCAATTCGCCTCTCACTTCAAGCATCGGTCGCTTGTTCGACGGATTTGCTTCTTTGATTGGGATTTGTGATACGGCGACACGGCAGGCTGAAGCCGCCGTTGTATTGGAACAATGCGCCGACGAATCGTGCTTGCTTGGTTATCCAATTGAAACATCAGGAAATCTAATTTCATTTCGTCTCTTATTTCAAAACGCTTTAAATGATTTGGAAGCAAATGTTTCGGCAGCAATCATGGCAGCTAAATTTCACAATACATTGGCAAATTTGATTGTGGAAAAAGTTAAACAATTATCATTAGAAACCGGCATCAAACAAGTGGTTGTTTCCGGTGGATGCTTCCAAAACAAACGATTGACCGAACAGGTACAACAATTATTCTCCGATTCCGGCATTTCTTTATATCTACCTTCCCAAATTCCCTGTAACGACGGAGGAGTTGCTGTCGGGCAATTAGCGGTTGCGGCGGCGCGAATGCATCCTGCTTGCCAAAATTAGGCTATCTTGCATGAAAAAACCTCCCGCCGCTATTACCGGTCGGGAGGTTTTTAGTTTTAAATCTTTACTTTCAACTTTGCAAACGATCATTTCTTTACGTTGGCAGAATCAACTTTAACTGCTGCACTATCAACTTTAACAGAAGCAGAATCGGTCAGTGTAACTGTCGTTTTAACAGAGTCAACTCCCGCAGCAGCATTTTCAGTTTTTTGTCCGCTGCTACAAGCTGTAAAAGCGAATCCAAGAGCAACAATAGCAATCAATAAATACTTTTTCATTTTACTAATTTTTTTAATAATGTTGATAAAATAATAAACAATCAGGGCGCAAAATTACTAAAATAATTACAAACAAAAACAAAAAAGAATGTTTTTTTAGCAATTTATATAAAAATTTTCGGAATTATCCCTTTAAGGCTTGATTAATACCACCGCCCATAATTCCACTTTATAAATATCTGTAAAGATATAAAATCCCCAAATCATTTATGTGGTTTGGTGATTTTTTAAGTATTATTAACTAAATTTCTTTGTGCATGTCATACCTTTTTTGTATCTTTACTTTTGTAATTCAATTAGATACAATTTATGACTTTATTTTCATTTCAACAAATTTTCCCCACCGAAGAATCAGCTATTAACTTTATTTTAGAGAAAAAATACCCAAACAAACAATATGTATGCCCAAAGTGTGGTTGTGTACATCACAAAGTTTATCATCAACATTATGATGTAAGAAAATTCTACTGTCAAAATTGTAAGTCCGAATTTTCGGGATTAGTGGGTACTATCTTTGAAAATACCCATCTTGATATAAGAATGTGGTTATATGCCATTAACCTTGTTAATGTTTCAAGAAAAGGTATATCCGCAATGCAGTTACAAAGAGAATTGGGAATGAAATCTTACAAAGGTGCTTGGAGAATGATGATGCAAATAAGAAAATCCATTGCCAAAGAAGATATGAAAGAGGTATTTGAAGCAATCGTTGAAATTGACGAAACTTATGTGGGTGGAAAACCAAGAAAGAAAAATAAACATGACGAACCCGAAACCAATGATAATTTCAATAAAAGAGGTAGAGGTACCTCCAAAACCCCTGTAATTGGAGTAAAGGAAAGACATACAGGAAAGGTACATGCAGTAGTTGCCAACAAAAATAAGGATGGTAAGCAATTAACAGGAAAACAGTTATTTTCTGTATTGAATAAGGTTTGTAAGGATAATACAACTGTAATGACCGACCAATTTAGCAGTTACAATATATTGGATAAACCTAACTCAAAGAATTTCATCAGATTACAAATTGACCATAATGTGATGTTTTCAATGGGAAATGGAATACATACAAATGGAATTGAATCGTTTTGCGGATTGTTAAAAGAGGTGTCTATGGGATATACCACCAAATATCTGCAAGGCATATGCAAAGTTATGTCAATGAATTTTGTTTCAGACTGAATTATAGAGATGAAAGAGTTGCTTTTGAAAAACTGGTATATTTAGCAGTTGCATAATATTTATATAGAAAATATAAAAGTTATGGAAGAACTTACAAGAGAAGAATACAAACAATTTATTAAAAATTGGATTGTTGATAATTACAAAAAAGATGATATTTTGTACAATCACGTAAAAGCGATTGGTATTGGTGCATGGTTAGAACTAAGACGAGAAAAATTTCATCAGGAAATAGATACTTTCATCAGTATATATGAAGAACTAAAACCTGAACTTATCACTCTTTTAGATATTGATGCAAAAATGGATTAGGATTAAAAATCTTCTCAATTTCATCTATTCTAATTCGTATATTAGTCATGCGAGCAGCAATACTATTTGCAAAACCCATTCCCCTTGGATTTTGACTATATTTTGTGTATTCTAACTGCAATTTTGCTAAATCAGCTTTTAGAACTGCTAATTCTTTTTCTAATTGTTTCTTTTCTATTTCACTACACATAATTATAGTTACTAAAAGTTTTTACAAAGGTAGTTAATCTTTTTCATTTACTTATAGAATCCATAAAAATTTTGACAATTCAATAATTTTTTGTATTTTTGTTCTTGAGTTTAAGATATTTATTATATAGAATAATTGAAAGTATGAGTAAAGAAAAGATTAACGAAAATAGAGTGATTATTGAGAATGGAGAAGTAAAAACTATTCTTTGTGAAGAAACTCATCAAAGTGGATGGATGACTGTTGAAGAGTTCCGAAGATTAGGCCATGAAATGGTAAATAAGACAAGAGAAATATTTAAACAAAGAAATGCAACAAATATCAGTAAACAATAATGTATATACAAGGATTATAGGATTTTATTACAATTCAATGTTGAAATATGAACACACCTATTTCCCAGATGAAGCAGATAGAGATATTGATAAGGTAGCAGATGAATTATATAAAGTTGGAACTAATGAAATGTTAGCTACAACATCAGCTCTTTCAAAATGGAAAGGATATGATGTATGTCGTTCCAAAGATACTGGTTGGTATTACGCATATAAAATTCAAAATAATGTTGTTTATGTTTATGATGCAGAGAATTATAGAAATATGAGTGATAATGCTAATATTAATCAAACACAGCAAGCCAATCAACAACAGAAGCAAATACAATATCAACCTGTTTCCAATCAATATTTTTATGGATTGATGATGGTAAAATCGAGTAATGGATTATTCAATTTTGTGAATAAGAATAATCAGATATTCCATCCCAACCAATGGTTTAATCAGGCTTATGATTTCAAGAAAGAAAATAATGGTGCAATATGTGCCAGGGTTGAATATAATAAACAGTGGTATTTATTAGCATTGGATGGAAAGTTATATACAATGGGAAATGTGAATGGTTATACCAATGAAAATTATCGAAAAACCATTCAAACTATATTAGCAGAACAACAAATTGGGAAATCACTCAATTTTATGCAGAGATTGTTAAATTACAGGTTTTGGTAGTAGATTACTATCAAGCCTTAAAGGGATAATTCCGAAAATTTTTATCCCGTGGAGCATACGAGACCAAGACTTTTCTGTCCACTTGCCTATGATTAAGATATTTATTTTCGAAAGAACAAATCATGCAACTCCGAAGGTGAATTTAGGCTTGCATTTTGTGAATAAATTCGTATCAGGCGTTCTTATGTACACAAGAATATAAAAATCTTGAAGACTTTCTTTTATTTCAAAAAAAACAGTTACCTTTGTTCTTTCAATGATAGTAATTTTTAAAATAATAGGTTATGAAACGATTTTTTACTTTTTTACTTATTGCATTAGGAGCAGCTCCGGCGCTCTATTCACAAATTACGATGACAAAAGCAAGCCATGGCTTTTCGGGCGGACAGAATCACGAATGTCAGGCAGTTCAGTATCAAGCTCCCGGTACATCCGGTAAAAACTGCGTATGGGACTTCAGCAAAACAACCGTATTAAATGAAGCTAAATCCACAGCATCGCTATCGGAAGAAAATAGTGTATTGGGAACAATTAAGGTGGACAGGAACGACGGATGTGAATTCTTTTTTAACACAACGGAAAGCGCGAATGAATATTGGGGATATAAAGCCGGTAATACAAGGCTTCAATTTACCGAGCCTATTGTTAAAACCAAATATCCGCAAACATTCGGCACTCAGTTTTCCGGAACTTATGCAGGAACAATTACCATTGATGGTACAAACTATTCTACTCCGGTATCAGGAACCTATTCTACCAATGTGGACGGGATAGGAACGGTTATACTTCCGGATAATGTTTCCTATCCGGCTATACGGGTTAAAACAACCGAAGAAAGCGCTTCGTTTGAACGGGTAAAATATCTGTGGTATGCGCAAGATGTTCGCTTGCCGCTTTTTGTTACGCTGGAAGATTATACTGTCGCCGCCGACGGAACGAGAACTTTATTGACTTCCGAATCGTTTTTAAATACCCAGGCAAAAAGCCCGACAGGCATTCAAAATGTGACGGCAGACGCTATTTCGTATCAAGTATCTCCTAATCCGTTTCGGAATGAAATTCAAATCACTTATACAGTAACGGAAAAAACTCCCGTAACAATAGTTTTATATGCTTCGAACGGCAAGGAATTAACGACTCTCGTTTCTCAACAAGCGCAAAGCGGTACGCAGACCGTGTCGAAAGATCTGTCGCAATATGCGAAACTTCCGGGCGTCTATTTGCTGAAAGTAACCGCAGGTGATAAAACATATACGGAAAAATTACTGAAATACTAAAGCTCTGGAAATTAGTAATACAAAAGGATAATTAGAGCGGTTTATCATTGATTTTTTTAGTTTCTGCAATTACGGCGCAACGGGTGATTTGACTGCTTCGATTTTCAAAACCACGCTTGTCCGGTTGGCTTTCACGTCTGGATTGATTCCTATCTGCATGAGGAAATCGCCCGAATACGTTTTACCTGCCTGTAAGGAAGTTTTTGTGTCGGGATAAAGATTTATTTCCGATACTTTATACATTTTCCGTGCATCCAAACCTTTCAGCTTGACAGGTAAGGCGCTGGATGCTCCGTAGCGATTACCAACCAGATAACTGAACATGATGGCGGAATTTTTGTTTGCATCTACATACATAAGCGAAGCTACATTGCCGGTATAAGGATCTGCCAAACGGAATAAATCGCCTTGCCAAATTGTTTGCTTAATTGCATTGTAGATGTCGAGCGCCTCGCGACAAAAACGGAAATCTTTTTCACTCAGTTTGCTCACTACAATGTCGAAGCCCATTTTCCCCATCATTGCTACATCTATCTTGAACTTCACAGGCTGTTTTCCCCAATCGGTTACGTGATTACAGGATGCAATCGCCGGATAGAAATAAGAATTTTCCCATTGGATAAATATCCGTTCGTAAGGATCGGTATTGTCGCTGGGCCAATATTCCGTAAAATACTGCAATATACCGTAATCCAACCGTCCGCCGCCGCCTGAACAAAGCATCACAGGCAGAGTAGGGTATTTACTTCGAATACGTTGCAACACATTGTACAAGCCATTGACATAATCGATATAAAAATTAGACTGGTTCTTTTGCATAGAAGTATAAGCGTTGTATATCACCGAATTGCAATCCCATTTGATATAGGCTAAGCGGGGATTTTTAGTCAAGAGATTATCGACGATACCATACACAAAATCCTGAACTTTCGGGTTGGTCAAGTCCAGCACCAATTGATTTCTGAAATAATATTCTTCCCGCTGCGGCTGCTTAATCACCCAATCGGGATGATTTTCATAGAGTTCGCTTTTAGGATTGACCATTTCCGGTTCTATCCAAATCCCGAATTTGATGCTGTCTTTGGTCGCTTCTTCGACGAGCGACGCGATGCCGTTCGGTAGTTTCGCCTTGTTTTCCTGCCAGTCGCCCAAGCCTGCGTGGTCGTCGTTGCGGGGATATTTATTGGCAAACCATCCGTCGTCGAGTAAAAATAAATCAACGCCTAATTTCCGGGCGTCTTTGAACAAACCTTTCAATATCGTTTCATTGAAATCGAAATAGGTAGCTTCCCAATTGTTTAATAAGGTATAACGGGTTCCGTTTCCATCCGTTAACTTATAATTCTTAGCCCAGCGATGAAGATTCCGGCTTGCCTGACCTTTTCCCTTATCCGAAAAAACGGTTAAAAAGCAAGGGGTTACAAAATCCTGTCCGGCTTTGAGAACGTATGCGGAAGCGTAGTTGTTGATTCCGCCGATGATTCTCAGGTTATTTTGATTATCCAATTCTAAATCTGCACGGTAATTGCCGCTCCATTCCACAGAGCAAAACAGAACATTTCCTTCATCTTCCTTAGCAGGCTTATCGAAAGAAACCATAAAAACCGGCGGCTGAAACAAATCGGGTCGTGTTCCCAATTTGGTATCCAAGGTTTTAATACCGTGCGTGAGCATTGATTCTTCGGGTTGCATCTCCTTTGCCCAATCGCCGTGAAACTGCCGCAACCAATAGCTGTTCGCCCTCAGATATAAATTGGCGGAAGCGCATTTATCCAGGATAACGTCTCCTTTTTCGCCATGCCGGATAACGCTCCACTGTTCAATGACATTCTCCTTATAATATGTCTTGTAATTCAATTGAACGGTAAAGTCATAAACCGGATCTTTCAATGTAATTGAATACAGTTTTACATTATCGTTTATTGCCTGTACGTTTTGGGAAATGTATTTCAAATCCAGCGATTTATTGCCGTCGAAATGAGTAACGGCGATTGCCGGTTCAAACAGATTGCGCGACCCTGCCGGCGTATAGGCGGAATTTAATAAGCCGGTATAATCCGACTGATGATATTCCCTGTTAATTTGTTCATATTCCTTCTCATTATTCAGTTTCTTGCCATAATAAATAAAGCGAAGATTCTTTTGGGCATCCACCTGCAAAACCAAAGCATTGTCGCCGGTTTCGACGGGAATCATATTTTGCGCAGCCGAAAAAACCGGATAAGTCATAAGACAGAGCGCTAAAGTGCAAATTTTTCTAAGTGTTTTCATATTTTTATCACATCCATTTTTTATGTTTGAAAAAGAAAAGCATTCCAATAACAGTACAAATAACCACTCCCCAAAATCCGGCATAGCCGTACTTCCATTCAAGCTCCGGCAGGTATTTAAAATTCATGCCATATACGCCGGCAAGGAAAGTCAGTGGAATAAAAAGCGCCGAGAAAATGGTAAGCACTTTCATTATTTCGTTGAGCCGGTTGCTGACTGTGGATAGATAAAGATCCATCATGTTTGAACTGAGGTCTATAAGACTTTCAATCGTTTCGATAATCTGTACCGTATGATCGTGAATATTTCTGAAATACCCTCGTGTGGTATCGGTAATAAGCGGATGGATCGAACTTTGAAGCGTTCCTATCACTTCGCGGGTAGGCCAAACAATTTTCTTTGCGTAAAAAAGCCTCCGCTTCAGTTTGTAGATAAGCTGTTGGCAGGAAGAGTCGGGTGATGAAATCAAATCGTCTTCGATTGTTTCAATCGCTTCGCCCACATTTTCCAACATCGAGAAATACTTATCGATCACCACATCGCAAATAGCAAACAACAGATAATCGGGAGTAAAGCGGCTAATCTGCTTGCCGCTGGCAACAATTCTTTGATACAGCGGTTCAAACTGCGCAGGCAAAGTTTCATGAAATGAAATCAGATAATCTTTACCTGTAATTATGCTTATCTGTTCAATGATAACTTCATGCGTTTTTGGTTCGAGTTGCATTGATTTAAGCACCACAAAAATATAATGTTCATACTCTTCAATATTGGGACGTTCAGTGGTGTTGGCAATGGATTCCATTGTGAGGGCTTCAATTTGAAACAGCTCGCTTACCTGTTGCAACATAGCCACATCCTGCAGTCCGGTTATTTGAATCCATTTGAAAGAATCGGAGGACAAATACGGACTCAGTTCGTTTACCGTGGACACTTTCTCCCGCTTTATCTCTTTTTCGTTGTATGAAATAACCTCAATAGACGTATGGGCGCTCCGGGTTTTACCTATATATTCGATAGTTCCGGGAGGAGCTACTTTGCCCGAAGTACGAGGTAGGAATTTATGTAAATCAATCCGTTTAACAAAACCGGATTTCTTCTTTTTTCTCATAATAAAATGATATATGAATGTTATTTATAAGTCTTTATTATTATGATAACTAATTTGTAAATACAAAGGTAATGAATTTTTTAATAAAAAAGGGCAAAGATAGCAATTATAGGGTGAATTCAAAGATTGCTTTGCAATTGGCATACGCCGAACGTTGTTTCGTAATTATTTCGTATATTTGCGGTATGAATTCAACAAAAATAAATAGGTATGAATAAAAAAATTTTTGCAGCTCTTTTGAGCTTTATAACTGTTTGTCTGGGGATTTCGGCTCAGGAAGCCATAAAAAAACATGGGCATCTTGCCTTGGGCGTTGAAGCAAGTACCACCGGTTTAGGTCTCGAACTCGCCACCTCCTTGAACTCTAATTTTGCTTTGCGGGGCGGCGTTTCGTTTTTGCCGGCTTACAGCTATGACGCTACTTTCAAGGTAAATATGACCGAAAATGATAAGAATACAATCAACAAGGCAATCAATTCCGATCCCCGCATCCCTATCGCTTTGAATCAGCTTGGATTGCCGACAAGCGCCGAAGAGATCAATACCGACGTTAATTCGACGGCTACTTTGGATTTTATTAACGGGAAAATCCTTCTCGATATTTATCCATGGTCAAAATATACGTTCCATCTCACCGGCGGCGTCTATATAGGAAAAAGTAATATAGTTAAAATCAATGGTAAAATGGACAAGACGGTTGAATTTCTTGATGTATTGAATCAATATGGCGTCAATTTCTATGATGAGCCGTTCATTATTGATCAGGATTATCAACTCAAGGGAAAAGACATTACGGACATGAGAGGAGCGATCAGCGTTACTACCGTCAAACCGTATTTTGGGTTAGGATTTGGCAGGGCAGTACCCCACAAACGCGTGGGAGTGAGTTTTGAAATCGGCGCATTTTATCAGGGGTCTCCCAAGCTTGTAAGCGACAATAAAAATGTGCAGAGCCTTATCGACGCAAAGTTAGCCGAAGTATCCAATGTGGCTGATGCGGTTAAAAAAGTCCCTATTTATCCCGTTATTTCGCTTAAATTGAACTTCAGACTTTTTTAATTTTTTTCAAAGCGGGTGTTGAACTCGTATTAGAGTTGGTATGACCGGTAAGGAAGATTTTTCCCGTCCACTTTATGATATACTGGAAAAAGACTATAATACCATTGCCAAATTATCGAAAGAAGAAATAAGCGCTAAAGCTGCAGATAAGCTTTTGGCAGAAAAATTAGACGTAAAAATCGGATTCCCAATTCTGAAGCGCAAACGTTTTGTTTATGACCCCGGCGGACGTCCAATTGAATGGAATGTAGGATATTATCGCGCTGATGGTTTCGTTTATGCGATTGAATCTGAAAGAGAAGTTTAGTAAAGCAATTTATAATATTAAAATGATATAACATTAAGAAATAATGATTTATTCAAAAAAATTATATACTTTTGCAAAAATAAAAATTAATAATATATAGTTATGAAGAATTTTGGAAAATCGCTGCTGGTATTGGCGGCAAGTTTGGCGCTCACAGCTTGTGTAACCAGTAAAAAATTTCAAAGTCTGGAAGCAGACTACAATCAATTGCGTACAAATTATCAGGATAGTCAGATGCAATTGACAAAGTGTAACACCAATGTGACAAGTCTTGAAAGCAGACTGGCTGACGCTAAAAAGAGCAATGATGATTTACGTACAGCTATGGCTAATATGCAAAAATCGCTGGATAAGAGTATTACGCAAGGCTCCCAAAGCAACCAGAACATTGCAAAGTTAGTAGATGAAATTAATGCATCGAACCGGTTTATTCAGCATTTGGTGCAGGTTAAAAACAAATCCGATTCTTTGAATCTCGTGTTGGTAAATAATCTTACCCGCTCACTTACCCGCGAAGAAATGAAAGATATGGAAATCCAAGTCTTGAAAGGCGTAGTGTATATTTCATTAGACGACAGAATGTTGTATAAATCAGGAAGCTACGAGATAAGTGATCAGGCGGGGGAAATTCTTAAGAAAATTTCTAAGATTATTTTAGATTATAAAGATTACAGCGTATTGGTGGAAGGAAACACCGATACCGATCCTATTTCCCGCCCGAATATCCGTAATAACTGGGATTTAAGCGCCTTGCGCGGTTCTTCAGTTGTTCAGGCGCTGCAAACTACTTATGGAATCGATCCCAAACGTTTAACCGCTGCCGGACGCGGAGAGTATAATCCCATCGCAAGCAACGACACTCAGGAAGGGAAAACCCGTAATCGTAGAACGCAAATTATCATTACTCCGGAATTAGACCAGTTTATGGATTTGATCGATCAGGCTCCGAAAAACTCGACCAATAAATAATTGACATACATCGGGTAGTCATATTCCATCTTTATAAATACCTATCATTCCGTTTAGTGTAACAGTTTCCGCGCTGATGCTGAAATTCGTACAACTACTGTTATTGTAAAAGTTTATTTTTGCCTTGCCGTTCTCGTCGGGAGTCACCATCGGGTTCCAATATAAGGTGCGGCGGAAATCGGGGTCTGGCGGCAATTCCGAATAGTTGGGGCTATAAAATTCTCTTGCAGGGCTGTATCCTTCTAACCATGTTTTACGTACTCCTTTAGCGCCTTCAACAGGAATCTGTCCTTCCGGATAGGTTTCAATGAATACGACGCAAGCAAAAATATCGCACGCAAGCTCACATGATATTTGGGGTGCCCATTGACAAATGACAGATTCGTGTTCATTAACATAGATAGATTTAATAGCATTAAGGTTGATTGTCCTAACATCCTGATAATTGTTAGGATTATAATCGATAACAAAAAGTGGAACCTTAGGTATAGTAATTTTGGGATCCTTTCTATATTTATTTTTATATAACAGCCACTCTAGATTATAGAGATAACTTTTAGAAAAGTCTTTATTCATATTCACCAACATTTCGATAAAATCTTTACCTACAAATTTACCTCTGTCATACATATTGTCTAATTCCGAAGCCACATCATAATAGGCTATTGAGGTGGAGCGGTTTTGAAAAATATCCTGTGCATTGGTATTTCTTTTAGCTTTAATCGTTACCTCCGATAAAGGATGAACTTTTTTATCAATGCCTAATTTGGCGATTGAATCGCTATAAGCAATAAAAGATGAATCCGAATTATCTTCAAGTTCATCCTGCGTTTTATCGTCGTTTATCTGTTCGGTTTTATTCTCGGCAATGCTTATCTGCAAGTCTGCATATCTGTATCTTTTGGGGTCAGGATTGAAAACCCTGTCTAAGAGTATCGAGTATGATTTCGGTTTCCCCTTTTCTTTTGCCGTCAATATCATGCTCCACCTGCAGGACACATCCGATACAAAAGAGAAGCGACCATCATTGTCCGTTACGAAAGTATCAATAAAACTGTCGCCTGTCCCATCTTCTCCCTTATTTTTTAGCAATAAGACAACATCAACGTTTGGTTTCGGCGCTTGCTTGCCGCGAAAATTAACGTTGACAACTTTTCCATGGGTTTCTATGCCCTGCTCGGGAAGATATTTTAGTTCAAAGTTTTCAACTCCTGCCATTTGTTTCCATGAATATCTCCGCCAACCCTGAACCATCAACAATAAATCAAGATGAGACATCTCAACAGTATCGTTTTTTCCCTCAAAATAATAAGATGGATTGCGGACATAACCCTTGATTTCCGACATCAACAAAAGATCTGTCAAGATATTATTTTTTCTTTCAACCTCGTTTGTTCCATCTCTTACTGACAACGAGAAAGTTGTTTGAGCCGGATTCGCGTTTCGGTTTGCTACGGATATTTCCATATCTACCTTTTCATAAGGTCTGTAAGTTGGTTTATCTGTTTTTACCGTAATATTCAAAAATTCTTTCTTACCGGTAAATATCAGACGGTCGCAAAGTATCTCTCCCTTACTGTTGAACAGCACGATTTGGGAAACGCCTGACGGTAATTGTGTTTTATCTATTTTAAAGTTGATTTCTTCTTTCTCAATCCCTGCAAAGCAATCGTTCAGCATCTCACCGCCGTTTATAACAGCTACGCCAAGCATTTCGGAGGGAGTATCCCCGTTTTTTCTCAAGGTGATTCCAATACTGTCGGGATTCGACAGATTATCTACTTCCATCACTACTCCCTGTGGTAAGCCTGTTGGCAAATCAAACCGGTATTTTTTCCCTGAATATTCTACTTCGGCTATGTCTCTGTCTCTTTGTTTACCGGCGCTGGCGGGCGTATATGTAAATACTCCCCGCCCTTCGTGCAAGGTAGTGATGGATGATAATACCTCTTTATTCCATTCATTACAACCCCAAAAACATCTATTGGGTTACCCGCTTCATCTGTGGCTTCGAAAGCAACACGGGACTCAATGCCCTGAATCAGATTGCCTCCCTCCGGAAAAAAACGAAGATTGACTTTATTTTCCTTGATCGGGTGTTCCCTTTTCATCGCATAATTACCCGTACCCCATCTACCATACGGCAACTTCTGTCTCTTTTCAAAGTTGCCTTCTGTTTTTGGTTTGTCGAAAACAGGCAACAGTCTGGAAAAAATAAC
>Ga0209629_10001590_pt1 | contig 14584 bp, 12 predicted proteins | sample TergutCu122P5_FD_187286 | JGI IMG/M metagenome (GOLD analysis project Ga0209629, IMG submission 187286) | Cubitermes ugandensis P5 segment gut microbial communities from Kakamega Forest, Kenya - Cu122 P5 (SPAdes) (version 2) | ecosystem: Host-associated > Arthropoda: Insects > Digestive system...
AAGCAAAGCTGAAATGTTTTTCAAAAGCGCTTCAATATCGACATTTTCATTATTACCGTATATTTTGGCATATCTGCTGAAAGTATCAAATCCTTTTCCTGATAAAGCTGCATCTTTAACGAAATTATTGATATACTCTCTAAAATCATTTGATATTTCCAAATTATTATTGATGTTGTATGGTGATTTATCTTGCATAATTAGTTTTATTTTATGGGTTTACTTAATATTCTTTCTGCTATTGCGGGAGTTACACCAAGAGAACGAGCTTTGAATGAGAATTTGTTTCGTTCGATAGGTGTAATAATACCATCGCTTATTATATCATAATAACATCGTAAAAAATCATCTACTTTTGAATATAAATCGCTTTTGTTTAGGGCATTTCCAATTTCATTTAATTCCTCCCGATGTTCATATAGAAATGTTTCCTTTTCAATCAGTTTTTCAACCAATGTTGAGATAAACTGCGGAAAGTCTGAATCTGTAACCCCATATACTGTTTCTATTTCCAGAGATGGATTATCATGTAGTTCTTTACGGCTTTTCATATTAGTGAAACTGTATCGTTTCTCTTCTTCGGGAATAAGTGGGCGCAATTTTATAATCCATTGATTATAAGATGTTCTCAAGTTTGGATTAAAATAACCATTTGTAACTGTATATCTGAAACATTCACAAATATCTTTTGGTAAATCAGGAAAGACATTATTGCAATACCATTCATAAGCCTCATTCATTTCCTGATTGAAAAGAGATGATTCCATTTTTATTTCAGGCCATGAAAAATTTCCTGTATATTCCATCATCGAATTTCGCGATAATTCCTCCATAAAGAAAAGCGGATGCAAACTGAAAATCAGATAATGTGTAGCTACTGCCACAGACCACATATCAGTAAATAAATTGACTTTTACCATCGAGTTTTCGTTGGATATTTGTTCGTATATCTCAGGGGCAAGCATATCTTGCGGGGTTCCCCAAGTGTAAGGCTCGTCGGTAAGATTATGTATAAAAGCACCACTATCGAAATCTATTAAAGCACAACGAGAATCATTGAGGCTAACAAAAAAGTTGTCTGTTTTGAAATCGGCATGAATATAAGCAAACTCATTTAATAAATCAAATGCTCTTGCCAGATGATATGCTTTAGCATAAAGGCTTTCCACAGGTAAAGAAAGGTACTTAGTTTGATTTTCTATATTATTAATTACATCTGAAAAACAAATATATCCAAAATGAATAAGATTGTTGGCAGAGTAACCTTTTACTTCTACACCATCTAATTCTCCAATGAATACAAATTGCGGCGCTCCAAAAAACGCAGGGTACTGTTCCAGAAAGTCTGCTTGAAGCGTCTCATATTCTTGCTTTCTCTGTACAATTTTTTCTTGCAATTCGCTGATAGTTCTATAGCTATGTTCAGCGCTTCCCTGTCCGTTGTCTTTAAATATCTTGATTACTTGAGGGCTATTACATGCTTTTCCATTAATTTTCTTGCAATGGTATATTTTTCCAAAACCTCCTTCAGAAAATGGTTTATCAGCAATCTGCAACAATGAAATAAAATTGAAATCGTCTTCAAAACCCGAACTAACAATATTTGTTATCTTAATTGTTTTCATCTTTTATTCTTGTTTATATCCTGCTATTAATGAATCAATGGTTGATCTTTCCAACAATGCCATTTCACCCTGAATATAAAGCGATGTGCGTTCAAATTTTGTCACTTTTTTATCGGCAATTACATTGTAATACAGTTCGATAAAGTCTATAAACTCCCTGATAACATCATTTTCATTCAGTTTTGTTTTTTGAACTCGAGATTTAATAAAAGGTAAATGTCGCTCTAATTTCTCTCCTTCAAAAATAATATCACGAACCAGGTCGTTAAGGTATGCTTTTAATTTTTGGAGGTCATCATTGATCGAATGTGTTGGAAGATTTGGTGGCGTCGGGGTCCAAATTTTGTCTTCTTGCGGCAGAAGTTTTTTGAAAATTAATTCCCAATGGTAATATTGTGTTCTTGTCAGTACATCGAAAACGCCGTCGGTAAATGTTATTTCAAATTGTTCAATAATTTCATTAGGAAGATATTTCAAAAAAGTTTTCTGAATTTCATGAATTTCGCTATTATAAGAGGCGTAATTCATGTCTTGTGAATCCATATTAGGCCACTTATATTGAGTTGTATATTTTGTTAGGGTATTTTTAGACAAATCGGTCAAAAACAAATAGGGTGGAGTGTTAATAAGTAAATAGTGAATTGCAGTACAAACTGACCAAATATCTGAAAAAAGGTTTAGGTTTATTATGTCGTTATTATTATCACTTGAGTTTATTTGAAATAAGATTTCCGGAGCGAGCCAATCTTGTGCTTTTCCCCAAGTAGAGGGATTATCTTCACGATTTTCAAAAACAGCGCCGCTGTCAAAGTCAATTATCGCACAAAAAGGTTGATCATTACTTATAAAAATATTATCGGGGCTTAAATCGGCATGAATAAAACTAATGGATTCCAAAAGTCTGAAAGCTTTCGCTAAATGATAACACATTGCATATTTATCTTTTGCATCCCGTTCAGCAAAATCAACCAAATTTTCTTCAATTATTTTATCAAAAGATTGATAATTTAAGCTTGAAAGATCATTTGAAATATATCCACGCACTGTTTTACCTTCTAATAGACCTAAAAAAGTTAGTTGTGGTAAGGCAATCAAAGCAGTATATTTTGCCAAAAAATCTTCACCATTGTTTTTACACTCTCTCACTTTATCTATTATACGAGCTTGCATTTTATTGATCGTATTCCAACTATGCTCATCTCTGCCATCTGTACTTTCCTTGAATATCTTAACTACTTGTGGAATAGCTGACTGTCCAAAATTGAAGCCCTTACAGTGATATATTCTACCAAATCCCCCTTCAGCAAAAGGAGTATCTTCAATAGTAATTTGATATACAGAATCAAAGAATGGATCGAGTTGGGTTGATTTGCTTGATTTCAGTTCTATTTGTTTCATAAATTACAACATTTGTCCGAATCTTTATTCTATAATCGTTCTATCCTTTGACTGTTTTGTTTTGTTTCTAAAATAATCAATACATTTTTCGGTAAAGAATATTCCAAGCGTTGTGCAATCGTCCATTTCTTTTTTTCTTATCAACTCCGTCAGATAATTATTTTCCAATGCGACTTTGAGCGAATTTTCGCTTATTGTGGAGTTAAGCAAATAATTTTTTAGAAATTCGAACAATCTTTCAGTAGGCTTATTGAAGGGTATCCAAATTGCACCATTATCGTCTTTCCCCGGAATGCTTTGATCGGTAGAATAAACGCCATCTGTAGCTATTACAAATATATCGCCAGGTAAATCTTTATTCTTCTTAATTTCAAGGACTGTAGGAATAAAATCTTTTCCAGCCCATGAAAATAGCTTGTATAAGGCTTCTTTCCCATCTTGTTCAACAGTATGCGGGTTTAATATACTCAAAGCATTCCATGGTAAATAAAAAAAATGTGAAAAATCTGTAAAATAACCTGAAATATTGAATATAGCTCCATTGCCAACATAAGCAGCAACAAAACGGTCAATGTAATCAATTCCAACAATGAGCGTTGTCCCAAAACACTCTCCTTTTTTTAGTTTCTCATTATCTGGCAATTTAGGTAGAAGTTGCTCAATATAACTATCCAAAGCATCTTGAGTTTCTTTGAAAACAGCATCAAAGTCTATTTCTTTAGTACCGGATTTTAACGCTTCTTCTAAAAGATTCACCACTTTTTTTACAACAAAATCACTACCTTTTTCAGCATAAGGATGCGACCCTAATCCATCGGCAACAGCAACAATATATGCTTGAGCTTCTTGAACGAAAACGCTTTCGTAAGCATCTTGAGAACCTGTTGGTTTTGGACTCATAGAAGCTACTGCTACAACTGAAAGATTCTGTGCTGTTTTTTCATGAATCATCTTTTTTTCGTCTTTTTCTTCCTGAAAATAATTAATTTTTTCTTTTTTGTGAAATATTTCATCCATACATTTTTCTATTATTTTTCTTTTTGTAAATACCCAAAGCAGAAACAATAACAAAATTACTAAAACTAAAACTATCATACTAAAAATAAGAAATAATCTCAGTACATTTGTTAACCCATTTTGAACATACAATAATTGTAAATTATTTATTATTTGCATATTAAAAGTAATTAGTGTTTATATCTTTTTCTTGTTAGAAACAGAAGCAATAAAAAACGTTCTTATTTTTTCAGGATCCGATGTTTTAGTAAAACCATCAATCGGATCAGAACACAATCCTTTCAGAAACTTAGCTGCTTCTTGCATTTCATCCGGATTTCCTCCTAATGTTTCGAAAAAAACAGATGTTATTGTGATACTTGGATTTGACTTTAATGTGTTAGCAATAGAAGCTGTCTCTGATTGTGTCATATCCAATCCATCGGAAAGAACTACGACAACAACTGATCGCTTTATACTACCTTCCGTTTGAACTGCTAAGAACTTATCAGAAAGTATCTTTGCCTCTTTTAATCCTGCTGCAATGGATGTAGTTCCTCCCATACCGGTTGTCGGATCATACGCTCGATTATCGTTAAGTTGTTTTGCATCTGTAATATCTACTTCAACCTTTGCCGCGTCGTCATAATAGACTACTGCAAAAGAAAAATTATTAACGTATGCACTTTCTTTAAATCGTGAGAAAGTGTTTCGTACTGCGTTAGATACTGATTGTGCTAAAGAAATTTTGACTGAACTTTGTCCTTCTTTCATTGAGCCGCTCCCGTCTAAAACTAATATTCCTAACTGGTGAAAAGTGCGAGGTTGTGTTACTTTAAAACCTCCCGGTAATCTGTCTTGTTTTCCTGAGTCTAGCATATTGATATAATTTTAAGTTATTAATTTGTTTATGTTTGAATAAAAAGTTTTGCTTTATTAAATTCTTTTACAAGTACGAGTACGAAAAAAAGGAGTTCTATGAAGTATAAAGTTTTGAATTTCATCTATATCTGAAGTTTTTATAAACCCATATTCGGGGTGCGAAGATATTCCTTTCAGAAAAATAGATGTTTCATTCACTAAATCTTGATCTCCGCCAATAGATTCTAAAAAACAAGAATATATTTCAATCTTTGGATTTGATTTTAAAGAGTTGGCAAAATAGACAGTCTCGGATGGCATCATATCTAATCCCGCCGAAAGAACTACTATAACGACAGATTGATCATAAAGTGTTTTAACCGCTAAAAATTTGTTTGCTAACTTTTGAGCTTCTTTCAATCCGGCAGCAATGGATGTCGTCGCTCCTCCCATACCTTCAGTAGGATCATAGGCTCGCATATCGTTAAGTTGTTTTGAATCGGTAATATCCACTTCTATTTTTGCTGAATCGTCATAATAGACTACTGCTAAAGAAAAATTATTAACGAATGCACTATTTTTAAATCGTGTGAAAGTATTTCGTACTGCGTTAGATACAGATTGCGCCAATGAAATTTGTGTTGAATTTTTCACTCCTTTCATGGAACCGCTTCCATCTAAAACTAATATTCCTAATTCGTGAAAAGTGCGCGGTTGCGTGATTTTAAAATCTCTAAAAACCCTTTCGGTATGTTTTGCTGAATCTTGCATATTAATTTACCCTATCATTATTTTCCCAAATACCTTGATATTCGACGTTTCCTTCTTCGTCATAAGCTATGCCTTCTCCACTTCTTTGTCCATTTACCCAAGTGCCTTCATAGCGACAAATGCCACGCAGAAATGATTGACCATAACCATTATACTTGTCGTTCTTCCACTCGCCCTCATATATTTTTTCTCCTTCTCTTGTTTGTAATTTACCCTCGCCTTCCCTTTGAAAATCCACCCAATCTCCGATGTAAGTTCTTCCATTGTCCGGGTCGGTATATGTGCCTTTACCATTGGGTAAACTGTTTACCATATTACCATCATAAGTAATGACATCATCAAATGAGACAATTATGTGTCCGTTAGCTTCACCGTTGAGCCAATCCCCTTCCCATTTTTTCCCATTATTCCAATAGCGAGTACCAAAACCGTGCATTAATCTATTTAGAGTCGCTCCTATGTAATAACCGTCTGAAAATTCCAAATCAAAAAATTTTTCAGTTAATGGAGGATTTGAAAATGTTCCTGTAGGAGGTTCTTCTATGATTTCAATAACATCATGTTTCTCAACTATTTCTGGTTCTTTTATTTCCAGATGCTTTGCTATTATCGAAATAGTCTTTTTCTGATTATTGCTATCAGTTACAGTAAATGAATGTTCTCCGGGTTCTACTTCAAAATCTCCTGCTCCTGTGTAAGGCGGCTTACCTCCACTTGCAAAAACGATGACAATAGAGATTCCATTGCTATCCGGTTCATATACTTTTGCCGTTACTGTTAACGGTTCTTCTTTTTTGCTACTACCAGCTTGTTGAGATATAATACGTTTCAATGTATCACCATAATCCAAATTTTGCTTTGAACATTCAACTTTGAGTAAAAAGTCCAAGTAGTCATTGTATTTTTCGAAATATGTATCCATTATTCTTTATTATTAAAAAGCCATACATTGTCAATACCAAAACCGGAAATACTATCCGTTCCTTCATAAATAATCTCCAGAGAAGTTTTTGGAGGTTTAATAAAATCATTATTTTTCATATACAAGATTGGTGAAATCAACGAATCCGGTGCATCTTTTAACGCTATTTTTTGCTCAAAATTAGTCCGTGTGATTTCACCAAGATTAACTGTTTGAAACACTATATCGCTTTTTGCATGAAACAATAGATATATTTTCTCTCCGGAAGCATTTGCTACGAACGATTTGACATACTCTTTCATATCCGATTCAGTGTAATCAAGTTCGTCCATATTAATCAAACATACAATGCTTGTGGTTTTTGTATTTTTTATTTTATTCCTGAATGAAGTCAAACTTTCAATCAAGGTCATTCCCTTTTCAGCAACATCACAAACAAGTAAATGATTATTTGCTTTTTTTATTGATAATATTAATGACTCCAAAGCCGGTTTGTCATTACCAAGCACTAATAGATTTAATACGGCGTTCTCTCCATTAGTAAAAGGTAAAGAATAAAAACAATCTGCATAAAATCTTGGAACACCAATGACAATACGATCTTCTAATGGAATTAAATCATTAATTTTAATCTGCTTGTATAAATCGGGATATTCGTCGGAATTATCCATAAAAACTATGGGTTGAGAAAAAATCTTTACTTTTGACTTATTCATTTTCGTATCCAATTCACCATCAGGATATAAATTTGTCTTAAAACGACTGACTAATGATGAAGACTCTTTTAAAATAATTCCCTGTAAAGATTCTCCGGCATACATAATATCATCTTCTTGAATCACATTTGCAGTAATAAACTCAAACATACGGGGACTTAAAGAGGCAAATATCTTATAATTGAAATTATCTGAAAGGTTAATCTTCAATAAATTATTTGTTGGAAACCCTGCTAAAATAAAATGCACTCCATATTTGACAGAATCAATTAAAAGAGTATCAAGAATCTGAGGAATCTCGGATGCTAACAGATTATCGTTATCCAACACTTGATTTATATTATCAATTACGCATAATATTCGAGGTAATTGTACATTCTTAGCATCTACAAAAGTCTGAAAATCGCTTACACTTTGTTCTTGAAACAGTTTTTTTCGTTGAGTTATTAGGTTCTTAATTTCATTCAAAAGTCCATAAGTATAGTGATACTTGTTAGTCTGGATATTACAAGCAAGAAAATCGGCATATTCGGAGAATATCTCGGAATTAGTGATAAAAACTTTCAATTTATCATCGGTATAATTCTCGGAGATTTTCATAATCAATGATTTAACAATTAAATCTATTGTCGCTCTTTGTTCAGAAATCAACAAAACATTGTCGTTGTCATGTTTCAATACAATTGTAATCTCTTTCCCTTTTTCATCTTTACCTAATATGAGTTCCATATCTCTTATAGGCTCGTCCGATTTGGACGCCTTTTTAGTTATCGGATATGTTTTAGAATCAAACTCATTATTGATTTTGTAAATAGTATCACTATCAAAATTACAGCTTATATCAGGATACAATGTATATCCCCTATTAAACAAATCCAAATTGATTGTTGATTTCACTTCAAAATGACTATCCGTCTGATTTATAGCACAAGTATTATTTGTCAATATTGGAAAAATCGGATTATTTTTTATTAATTTACTTTGAGCCGCTGACAATAAAAATAAACCGGTTTTATTGGAAATTCTAAAAACCCTTTCTAATTCTTTAAAAGCGTTTGCATCAAAATATTCAGTCAATGAAGGGCACAATAAAATGTTATAAGGACGTGCTTTACTTCGGTTTACCTTATTGTATGTATTAACATCTGCATACTTACTGCCTAATTCATTAAAATTAAAGGAAGCCATATTCCTGCTGCATTCTTGCAAAAAAGGTAAAATCGCTTTTTCATCATCAATAATACGATAGAAGTATTTATCTAACCCTGACAGATGTATAAACGAACCGCCCATATTTACAGGGTCAATCAAAGTCAGTTTTGCTAATCCTCGAGGTAAAGATAAAATCAGACGAATAGCAATATTTTCAAGAAAGCTGTCGATTTCATTCTCTTTTAAGTTTTCGTGGAATAAAGTAATGCCGGAACATCCTTTTATAGGTATGAATGCCGGAGCTTCTTCGGTTTCATTTAGTTTCAAGCGCAATTTACCAATGTTCAGCATATCCGGAAATTGCCTTTTTGATTCTGTAAACAGATCGGGAATATCATGCAAAGCTGCATCCGGTTGCCCCGACTCTTTATAAATGTACTCAATGTGTTTGAGTTTTACCTGCTTAAGTTCCTCTTTAACCAAATCATCGACATCTTTTCTCGATATTTGATATTGATCGCTTAAATCATACAGCGTTTTTGTCTGGATTTCATCCAAATAACCCTCTTTGCAAAAATGCCTGATATGAGGTTTAATTATGTCTATTCGCTCGTTCATATCATTATGAATTAGTTTTTTATCCTTTCCACCCTCCACTGAATCTGTCCATTAATCTACGAGGCAACCTATTTAATACCATTCGGACATTAAAAAACGAAATGCCATTTGTACCTGCAAATGGGTTTAATAATTCTTTCGATGCTTCTGTAACTTGTACTATTACATCGTGATAATTCAAAAGTTCGAACAAGTAATTTTTTGTTACATTTATAAATGGATCAAAATATTCCTTATGAAAAGTATTAGCAGCCTCATCTTTCCATACATTTTCCAATTCTTGAAAAGATTCGCTAAAAGCTCTACATGGTTCAAAAAAATTTGTTACAATTTCGGGTAAATCATCCTCAGCCTTTTGCTGACCAACTGTTGTTGTATTTCTTGGCATATATGTTATATTTATTCGTCAAATCTAATGTTAATGTATTCTTGTGCAATTTGATCACGTCTTTCCAATTCTGAAATTGCTTGAAGATTCGTATTGTCTATGAGATTAATAAATTTACTCTTAGCATCATTATATTTTTTCTCGTACTCCTTCAATGTTCTAATATAGCGTTCCATTGAATCTACACAGTTTTGTGCTGCTTGCTTTTCTCGTCGGGCATCCTCCCAATTCCGCTTCTCGCTACTGCAATTCGGTGTCGCTCGATTTTCTTCACTATCGTATTCGATACGGCTTTCACATGATTTTAATGCTATAAGGCATCCCTTCAAGTTATCGTCGGCATCTGTCAACCTGTGATCTAAAATATTTTTGATACGGATGATTTCCTCCAGCATCAGAAACAAAGTTTCGTCAGCAGAAGTAATGCATCTTTTCACTTCAGAGTTAAATACCCTATAATTGCTTACTTGTTGTTGCAATTTACTAATGTCAGAAATATTCGCTATACTCATTGCCCAAATTTTATTTTTTCATACTCTTCTTCAATGAATTTTATTAGTCCTTGAAGATAAACAATATAATCATCGTTTTTTCCTTTAAAACCCTTTAAAGTTGGCCAAAATTTATTAAACTCAGCTTCGTAGTTTTTAAAATTTTGATCTTTGTGACTTTCACTCAAACGATCTACTCTACTTTCGCCTATTTTATTGATTTCTTCTAATTGCTTAGAGTATTCTTTAAGTTTTTGGATTCCTACTTGAATGCTGGGAATTTGAGCATGAGCTTTGTTTACTTCATCTTGAGTCATAATAATAATAAATTAAATATTTTGTTCCGGAATACCTGGTTTTGTATTTTTTAACCAACCTTCATCAATAATTTTTGCAAGTTTTCCATAATAAACTTTCGATTTTTCATTATAACTATTCAGTTTATCAACGTATTTGGAAAACTTTTCAAATTCAGTTTTGAAATCTCTATAACGAGCATCTTTAAAACCGTCACCCATCTTTTCGATACCATCAAACGCTTGCTTTCGACTCTTTATTAAATCATCCATCATTTTCTTTGTATGATCAATGTAAGCATACATTTCCTTAGCATCGCCAATCATTGCGTTAGAAATTGTATTGTTTCCTCTTGGCATATTTTTTATACATTTAGTTATTAATTATTTCTTTTAATACATCTCCGTTTTGAAACTCAAAAGGTTTCAGTTTTCCATAATATTGTAATTGACTATTATAATAACAACTTCTGTTAATTGCGGCATCACCAATTTCCTGATTATATAAACCGCTAGCTTGATTAGGATTTTCAACAAAGCTACGAGAGTCTTCATATGTCATTTGTAATGCAATCCGATGATTAAAATAGTTCCAATCACCCTCATTAAATGTATTATAAAACCCTTCACATGAGTTATATTGTAATAATGAGAAAAAACCATTTTCAGAACCTTTTGTCAATATTTCTATCAATTTTTGACAATCTTCTGAATAATCACCTAAATTTTTATCGTATTTTAAAGCATCACTATTTTCAGCATTAAAAATAACAAGACATCCAATTACCGGTTTTTCTGAATCTTTATTATTTTCAATTAAATCCTGTATGCTATTCAACATACCGGTTATTTCCAAATCGTCATCTATATAGTTAATGTCAAATTCGTTATCTTTCAAAAATGATGATATTGACTCTATAGCCTCATGATGAATTAAACTGTTTTTTTTGATTAAATTCATCATGTATATTTTAGCATTATTTATTTTCAGTTGTGGTAGCATAGTAATAAATGTCCCATATAGAGAGCGAATCGATGGATCTTGGGTAACCCCTGAAACAACCAGTAAATTATTATTAGGTTGTTTGATAAACTTGCATTCGAAATCTACATCATCAATAAGTACTTTTTCGCCAGGAACAAAAATTAATTCATTTAATAATTCAGCATTTGGATACTTCAAAAGTTTAACTCTTCTTAAGTCAGCTTTAGCCTCACCATCAAATATTTGTGTTTTTGAAAAATATTGATTATGTTTTGCTGCATCAATAACCTTTAAAAGTAATGCTTTCAGCTCATTATCTGGTTCATTATCCCGCAAATAAAACCACCTAAACAATTCATCATTCTCAATGTTGCCATTAGCTGTGTTGAGAATACCTTGTCCTAGTGTTAATGACAATGTTTTGGAACTACCAGATTCTAATAATTGCCGTCCTAAATCAGTTCTTAATGCTATTCTTGTTGAAATATTTCCAAGCGAATCATTTGGTATATGAACTGTTTGAGATGCGAATAAAATAGACACTCCATAAGAACGTCCTTTCTCCAAAAGCATCGTTATAGATTTACTCGCTGAAAATTTAATAGCATCTTCATTATACAGAAGTTGATATTCATCAATAACAACCAAGATTCGAGGTAATTCATTGTTCTGAGATTGTTTTCTATATTTCGTAAAGTCATTTACACTTGCTTTTTTGAAAAGTTCAGCTCTCCTGTCGATTTCTTTTTCAACTAAATTTAATATATGTAATGCAACTTCTTTTTCATTTTTTAGTGTAATTACTTTTGCGTGGGGTAATTGTTCGCGCGCATAAATCTGAAATTCAGCTCCATTTTTAAAATCAAGTAACCATAATTCAAGTTCCTTGGGAGAATATTTGTAACAAGCACTCATTATAATAGTATGCAATAAAGTAGATTTCCCGGATCCGGTTTTTCCAACAATATGAGCGTGCGTTTTTAGAATATTGTCATATACAAGAGAAACGGGTTTTGTTAACTTCATACCTATCGGTATGTCTAATAAATCTATCGCATTTGTTTTCCACATTTCATTTTGTTGAAAAACGTATTCCGTGAAATACAAATTTTTATCAGGCTTATAACGTAAATCAAATAATTCATTAGTACGTTTACGTAATTTATTAATTAAAGAAATGGGTATTACAGCATCATCTTTATCGATCGAATAGTGGTAAGTATGTTGTAATAAATTATATGAATCATTATTAAAATCATCTTCGTAAGTAAAGAATATAGAATGTATTCCTGCTTTTGTTCCTATACGAATGAGTTTCTCGATAGTTTTTGCGCTTGCAGTACTAATCCCATAAGGATAGTTATCAAAAAAGATAAAATATAAAGAAAATGCATCTTTTGGATTAGTCCTATTGTAATCAATAATATTTTCATAATCAATTAGTTTATTTTGAGATATAAAAGTCATATGCTTTTCCATTTCAGCTAATTTGCTTTCAATAACCACTTCATTAGAAAAAATGTTACCGCTGTACAAGTCTGAATTTAGAGAAAGGAATTCTTTGAAATTTTCGCCATTGCTTCGAGAATCTATAAAAAGTAACTTAATATTACCTGCTTCTGAAGACAAAAGTATCCGTATAATTAGTTCTTGAATTTTTGGCTTGATATCGAAAGTAGGTTGAAAAGATAAAGTAATATTATTCTTCAATAAAAACTTAATTATTTGTGGAATTTGTAGTGTTTTCTTTTTTCCAAATAGTTCGTAGGTATATATTTTATCAGAAATCTTCAATTCTTCACATATTGGATAAAAACCTTCAAAGTCAAGTTCATTAATATTAATATTTTCAATTTTATTAGTCAAGATAGATTGATCATATGCTTTAAACCGGGACGAGATGTCATTCATCATTTGATCTAATTTATTCTTTTGCTCTTTTATCCATTCGTACTCTATCTTCTTATATTTTTCTATTTCAACATCAATAATGCGACTTATTTCTTGCGATGCGTCATCATTTTCCCTTTGGGTATTTTTGGAAAGTATGTTTTTAAAATTTTCTATTGTTTTTTTGATTTTTGAAATATTTTGAGTTGATTGGTTCTGAGCAATAAAAATCCTTTCAATGTTATCCAACTCTGTTAATTGCTTTTCAATGTCATCCAACTTAACTTGTTGTATTCTTGCATTCTTTTTCTGTTCAAAAGCAATTCTTGATTTCTTATTTTCTTCAAGTGCGTTTATAGTATTTTTATACTGTTGTTGCCATTGCTTGTTAGCGTTCTCAACAAAGTTTGCTATTTCTATTATTTCATCATTCATATAAAAATTTTTTAATCTCTTTGGGTAATACCCTGCCACAAGCGGCAGGGTAGTTCATTTTTTCCACCTCTTACGAATAGGTAGAATCGAAAAGGATATTTAATAAACCTATTGTTTTTAAGCAATTTACATCACCAATATTGTTCTAATAAACAAAATCATAAACAAAACACTAAACAAATTCCCTGAACTCTCTTAAAGGTAATAACTATCATATTGTAATTCAATCGAGTAATTTTTAGATAAAAAAGAAAAACTCGAAAATAAATAAATAAAGTATTAAACACGCATAGAATCAATAGTTTTCTTGAATATTTAGTACATTTTTTGAGACAAAGCCAAATTTTTTTCGGTATTATTTATCAAATTAATAATAATTTAGTATTTTTGCACCAAATATTCATGTTCGGATACCACTGCTTCGTAAAAGGTGGAACGATTATTCCAATTTGATTATCTCTGCATTTGCTTTATCTACAACCGGTTGACCAAGTGATGCCAAATAAATACGAGTAGTGGTCTCGTTTTCATGTCCCATCCCTTCGCTGATAATTTCAACTGAGACTCCTTTGCGAAGCGCTATCGTCGCCCAAGAATGCCGACTTACATACGAACTGATTGATTTTTCCAATCCAAGTTTTTCGGAAATGCGTTTCAGACGTTTATTGTAGTTACGTAATTGACTTAAATTATCTTGGTTCTGAATAGTATAGATGGGTAGTAAATAATCATTTATGGTTTGTTTTTCATATCGGGAAATAATTTCCTGCATACAAGATTCAATCTTGATGGTCAATATTTGTTTGGTTTTACTGCGAGAATATGTGATATAACCGTTTTTCACGTTGTGTATCCGAAGATTTGCCATATCCACAAACGATATTCCTCGCAAATAAAAACTGAACATAAACAAGTCGCGGGCTAATGCCAATTCTTTGTGCATAGTCAAGTCCATTTTTTTGATTCGTATTATTATATCTTCATTCACAGCACGTTTTATTGTTTTATCGTTTCGTGTAAAGATATTGGCGAAAGGATTT
>Ga0209629_10001592_pt1 | contig 14568 bp, 7 predicted proteins | sample TergutCu122P5_FD_187286 | JGI IMG/M metagenome (GOLD analysis project Ga0209629, IMG submission 187286) | Cubitermes ugandensis P5 segment gut microbial communities from Kakamega Forest, Kenya - Cu122 P5 (SPAdes) (version 2) | ecosystem: Host-associated > Arthropoda: Insects > Digestive system >...
GCAAAAGGGCAACAAAAAGTGACAGAAAAAAAAGTGATGCGGGTGTAGACGATGTCTACGACTCTCCTTGGCTTGCGTACAAATCACTAATGTCCATATCGATCGCCGGTATTTTTCGCGTTTTTTTTTCTTTCTTACATTTTTTAAAACTATAAACGCAGCACTTATACCGGCTAACATAGCAGCATCAGATACCTCCATCGAATTCACCGTCTACACTTGTTACTCTACGGTGAAACAGAAGGAGAAGAAGTACCTAGAGCAGCCGGAAGGTTTTGACGTGGCAGCGGTCGTGTATGTCGACTGAAGAGGAGCCTCTACCGTCTAAAGCAAGCACCGCGGTGCTGGAACAAGCGGTTTATTAGTATAATGGAGAAAGCTGGATTGAAGAGTAGCACCGCTGATCCTTGCCTATTTTATCGCACGCATGAAGCCAGTTTTCTCTATATTGCAATTTATGTCGATGATGGACTTGTTGTAACAAGGATGAAGAAATTGAAGTGTTTTTAGGGCTACTGCAAGAGGAATTTAAAATTGCCATTGCCTCGCTTGAGAACTTCCTCGGAATGCAGATTGTCAAATTAATGGGTCAATTTTTGTTACCCAGGAGGCGTATACAAACAAGATACTGCAGAAGTTCAACATGGCTGAAGCAAAAGGTGTCTCGACGCCTGCCAGTCACGAAGAAAGTGATAACCACGAAGACGCCAGCGGCAAGATTCCATATCGTGAGACAGTGGGCAGCCAAATGTATCTTGCAGCAGCAACACGCCCTGACATAGCATTCGCTGTAAATAAAGCTGCGCGGGTCATGGACAGATCAGTTGAAAAGGATTGGAACAATGCTAAACGTATTTTTCGCTGCTTGCGATCAACCAGCAACTATGGCTTCAGGTATACGAGTATAGAGCGGTTCTGGCGAACTAAAAGTGTTTATTGATGCTGACTTCGCGGGAGATAAGGTAAATAGACGTTCCACCACGGGCGTTATAGCTGTATTTGCTGACGATGCAGTGTCTTGGACAAGTCAACTGCAAAAGACGGCAGCTTTCTCGACGATTGAAGCTGAGATCATTGCAGCAAGGGAAGGTGCTCAAGAATTTGGTTGAAGCGCTTGCTGTCAGAACTGTCTGACTTTGCCAGAAAAACACCGGTACTGTACATCGACAACGCCAGTGCAATAAAACTGACCAAGAACACGTAGTATCTCAAAAGGTCGAAACATATTGGGGTGCGACACTTCAATGTGACGGAAAGATACCTTAATGACAACGGGATAGAACATGTTGACGGAAGAAAACAACTGGCAGACTTACTTACAAAACCCATTGAACATATTCGATTTGAAGTACTGTACCGTGAAATTGGAATTACCTCTGGGGAGCAATGAAGTGACTTGTGCAATGTCCGCTGTGTGACAATGTTTTGGAGGAAATAATGTCTGAAAAACACTGCACACTAGATGCATGCCGTGTTCGCGCTATGTGCGTATTTACTGGGCAGTGTAGACTGGACGCTGCTGTGGTTTCGGTACTACTCTTTTCAACTCGTTTGTGCTGCTCTTCACCAAATCACATTACAGAACAGTTTTCGACCTCACCCACGTCTTTCAACCAAAGTGTTCCCTTCTTACAAGGCCTGCGACGCACGCAGAAATGCACTTCAAGGCCACTAGGACTAACCATCAGTCAACCTTTGCACGATCACGGACTAACAATCGCGTATTTACTGATGCGGGGTTGTTGAGCACCAAGGCCCATCTGATCGACGTCAACTGTACTGTATTGTTATGTACCAATTTCGGACACCCATTGACTACAGAAGAATGAGACTTCCTACCACGGTTCCATAGATTACGTTAGACGTGCATGATGGCAAATTGATTAATGTAGTGGGCTATGGGAGATTTGTGTTCTGCCGTGGTGTAGTCTTCGTATATTACCTAGCGGTGTTGCTAATTGGTTACAAACGTTTCGGAACGGCCTGTCGGTTCCATCCTCAAGGGTCAAGCAGTTCTTGGTCTACAAATTCGATGATGTACATTTTTGAAAATCATATACACAATACCGTAATACTAAGTGCCCGTCATGTGAAACCTGGTTGTGGCTGCTTTGAAAACATGTAGTACACACACACACACACACACACACAATAATGCATGCAGAATCTTATTTGTGTGCATCACTTTAGCTGTAAATTCATGAGAGGCAGAATTCTACCAAAATTTATCACAGAAAAGGGCTTCCTCAAGTATTCCATGAACTTTCTGGTAAGGCCTGCATTGAAAAGGACTTCCAAGTCTGATGAATTTGAGATTGTCAAGGCAGTCATATGGCTGCAAATCTGAACATGAAGTGAAAGAGTAAATTAATAGGTTGTCTTAAAGAATTGTAGTTGCAAGAATTACAAATGAAATCATGGTGTTTCATATATTTGGTACAACCAGGTTGACATACAAATCTACATCATCCCGCAGATTCATGGTAAACAACCAAATACTATAACGAATCCACTAATTATAAAATTCAGTAATTCCATATTTATAAATGAGGGAATTTTATATTTCGTTGACTATGCATCTCAGTATAGTTCTTGTTAATAACCAACTTGACGCACTTTTTTCAATGGATTTATTTATTTCTCTTCTCTCCATGTTTCGAGCAACCCAGTGCTCATCAGGAGAATCGAATTGTATCAATACATAATCTGGTATATATCACTCTGTGTAGGTAACTGCCTGGTATGCTGGTCAAGAACTCCTTCCTGACCGGCATACCAGGCAGTTACCTACACAGACTGATATGTATTGATACAATTCAATTCTCCTGATGAGCACTGGGTTGCTCGAAACATGCAGAGAAGGGAAATAAATACATTGCAAAATTGTGTCAAGTTGGTTATTAACAAGAATTAGAAATGAGGGGTTTTGCTTGTAACTGTTTCGATATAAATGTGATACAAATTTCATATAATTCCAAAAATCTCTTACATTCCAATGATTACTATAATCTTATTTGTTAATAGGCTCAACTTACAGAATTTTACATCTGGTAAAACATTTTGTTGACCTTGCTTATGAAATGTATCATTCACACTCCCTGATGGCCCTTTGAGGGCTTAAACATGTCGGAGTGATATAGCGTTAATAAAATATATGTGCATTCGATCTTTACTTGAAATATTCCAAATGCTGCTACTGTTCCATGGCTTTGTCAGTTGCAAGAGTTTCTTTCAAAACAAGGGAAAGGGAGACAGTTACAGTATCCAGCTTTATCAGTGTCATGCAGACTTTACCTTCAAAGCATCATAACCAGAAACTGGTATGATGATTCCAACTAACTTTCAGAAATGTAACAATTTTAGGTAACCCAGATCGAAAATCCTTAATAAGAATATCACGCAAGCATAATAAATACGGCCATTCCAATGCATGTCTGTTCAGGTTTCATAACAGAAGCAATATTACAAAAATGTCAACTGAGTATCTAAAGGTTGGTTGGTGCAGTGCTTTACTACCAAGATTGTGTATGGAATCAAAAGTGAATAAAAATTCTCAAAGCCAGTTTCCTCATACATCATCTCTTTGTATTTCTAAAACATATGAAGCTACTAAGCAAAATACTTTTACCTATATTTAACATTCATTTTGATCAAATCTGTAACAAGACCAAACTTCATTTATATGCGATAGATGTGATTACAGCATACACTTTGAAATCTATATAAAATACTTTGTGCCTTTATCCATTGTGAAGGATCCTATCCCAGAATTAATGGCACATCACAAATGGCTGGGAATGATGGAAACCCTATGTATGGTACAAAACTAGCCTATGCACTCTCCACTTGTATCATTCATAGACGAACTTGGGGGTAAACAGGAACACCTACAACTGAAGGTTATCACGGCCTTGAAGATTACATTCATCCTCTAGGTTATAACACCACATACACTGGTAGGAAGGTACCAGTCTTTCACAGAAGCATACTGCTTCACCCTGCCCATTCATATTGGAGTGGGGAGAGAAAAAAGTCCGGCTACACCTTATTCTATAAAACATCAAGTGTGTTCTGCATTATTCCATACATTTCTGAAGATATAAAACATACCGAGTAAGATTCAGTTTTGAAAACTCCTGCTGAAGCACACAGCACCTCAATACTTACAAAATTTCATCCATGACAGTACAGAGGATAAAAAACTTTCAGGAAAGAAGAAAATCACCACACATCTCTCCTTCAGGATTTTAATGTCCAACTGTACAGGAGATACAACAAAATACACAGACATAACTCCCTCGAGTTAAACCATTCTTCGGAGCAACTCATTAATCTTATCTTCACGATTCCCAAAATCTCCTCCTTCTACATAATGGTTTGTCTTTTTACGCCAACCTCCTGTTGGTGTATTGAGCTGTAAATTGAAAAACCAAATCACTTGCACACCACTAAGTGAAGGAGCAAATGAGAACACAAAAAGCAGACTGTAACAACAGTGTCTTAGTACTCATACAAGCCTCTGTAACAGACATACAATGGCCTTATATGAAATATTAACTGTTTATCTCCAACAAAATGGAAGGTGGCAGCCCAAGATGAACTACCACCATGGATTTGTTGTTAACACTGCTAAAAAGAGAGAGAGAGAGTGAAAATACCTGTAAATAAATTATGTGTACTTCCAATCTTATAATAACCAGAGTTTGAAAATTTGGTCAAAGTATTCCATGAAGATGATGGTTTATCTTGGCAAGTAATTTTCATACATAATGGTGTTTATTTTATTCCCACTTTCTGCAAGACTTATGATGGAAACAATGGACTTAGGCAAGAGATAGAAAATACACTATTTACAGTAATTAAAACAATGGGGATGGGAAAAACAATGGAAAGAATTGTGAAAGACACATTTCTTTATGAACATGGAGTTGGGCCACCATTTGCCTGCAATACAGCCTGTTAACTTCCTGGAAAAGACTTGGATAAGTTATGAATAATCTCTAGTGGAATATTGTACCATTCTTCAAGCAGAACATCTCCATCTTGTTGGAGATATGATGGAGGAGGGAATCTGCTTCTCACCCTACTCTCTAAAACTGACCAGTGGTTTGATGATATTTAAGTTTGGCGATTATACTGGCCAGGGAATTTGATAAAGTGCATCTTCATGCTCCCCAAACCAAGACTGAACACTTCTGGCTGTGCGTATGGGCGAAATATCATCTTGAAAAACTACATCACTGTTAGGAAACAACTGTTGGACCACAGGATGCACATCATTACCTAATATGTGCATGTAGTCACTGGCAGTAATTCGACCATTCAGAGTAATTACAGGACGAGCAGAATACCAAGATATTGCTGCCCACATCATCATAGATCCACCCCCACATTTCACAGTTGGAACTAGGCATTCAGTATTATAGGCTTCTTGAGTGTTCTCCAAACAGAAACTCAGTCTGATGTTGGGAACAACATGTGGGATGACAAATCTGACCATACTATGCACTTCTAATCATCAGACATCAGGTTTCATGATCATCACACCATCTTTTTTCACATTTCAGCACAGCTTTCAGCAATCAGAGGTTTAGCAACTGTAGCTCTACCGTGGCTGCTGGATCTGTGAAACTCTCTCAGGCTGTTTTTTTTGTGGAAACAGGGTCTTCATGATGAGTATGTGCTCTGCTGTCACCTTTGCTGCAGCAGTTCTATGATTTATAGATACAATCCTCTTCAATGTGTGGCAATCCCTTTCACTTAGTTTTGGTTTTCGGCCACTATTCCTCTAGTTGATGATGTCTTCCCATGATCTGTGCACACCATCATAACCTTGCAAACTACTGCTCTGGATACACCTTATGGTGGCCGTTTTGGTTACTGATGCTCCAGCTAAATGCCCTCTTTGAAAAGCTGACATGTCTCCCATTTTGCAGTAGTCATACACACTGTTACTAAACACAGCCTGTAGTGGAATGACACTGGCACTACACAGCACAAACAAACACAAGAATAATGATACTCATAACAAATGCTCTTTCAGTGCAGCTACCACAAACTGTTTATTCCTATACTGTCTAGTGTTTCTATAATTTTGTCCATCCCCTGTACTGCAGCACCCCATCAATTAACACTCTTGTCATTAGTTCTATCACTTTGGCTTTTCTCAACAATTTGTTTACACATAACACATGTGGTTTACACTTTTTAAGTGGACTAAAATTTTACACAACAATTCTCACATCCAATTACTACACATCCATATCATTTAAAAAAAACGTGTCAAGGGATTTAAAAGATGTACAGGTTCTCTAGGGAAAAAATGTTAACCACTTCATCAACTTTGATATTCTACTTCCAGAGGTAAATAATAGACAAGAATATGCTTGCCTGCTCAACACTGGAGCAGCAGCATCAAGTGGCAGTAGGGATGCAGATGGATCAGTCATCCACAACTAAATTTTTCGACAACCCTCTGTCATGAGTGACAGTGCAATGCATGTGAGAGAAGCTCTGTTAAATGGGGACAGGGTTAAAGATAATTATGTCAGCACTTCCAAATGCAAAGGGTGACAGTTTATGACACCATTTTGCATATTCTCAAAGCATAACATGTGGTTCAAGAAAATATGTACACTGATCAAGTGTGGGAAGTGGAATGCTCATGAGGGCTATCATGTCCCCTTACTACCAGTGACTTCTTCTGTACTTATGCTGGACAGTGTTGGAACAATCTTTCATACAGCCCCAGACCTTCAGTCACGCAACTTCCTTGTGCTCAGCCTCCTCAAGGAAGCACTTAGATAAAGTCTGGCAAAGATGCCATAGCCACAGTGGTTCCAGCAGCAACCCAGGGAGTTACAGGCAGATGGAATCCTTCAGATGGTACAGTAATGGGGGGCCTACCTCAATATCCATTGGATCTGTTTTTAATAGTCCCTACTCCTTCACATATAGACCTATCCCAAAACTGGTATCATCTGAATATATCTTATACAAGAAGGTGCATGGTCATAGCGACAGCCTGCAAATGAACTGTGAATTAAGTTGGTACATAACAAAGAGTTGCGTGATACATTACAGTTCTTGAAAACTTATCGAAGTACTGACAAAACAATATGAAGGTTCCATTAGGCCCTTAAAATAAATCATGTTTACGGACATGTACACAATGCAATACCATATTAACCTGAGTGCAAGACAACTCTAATCTAAGGCATCTCAAAAAACACTTCCACCAACAGAAAATGTATTTATACAAATCTAAGACAACCCCCCAAAAATAAAAAAAAATTATTATTAATTTCATCCACTTAATATATGAAGCATGTCACCTTTTATCTACCATTAGCAATCAGCGCTGCTCTCTCCATCTTCACCTTCCTCACACTTAACTACTCACATTCCTATCCTCTTCACTGCCATTCCGTATCACATCACCATCAGTTTCAGCACTTCTTAAAACCATTCACAGTCACTTCTGGTGAGATATGCTGCCATGCTGAATAAATGCTACTTGAACCCATGAAGATTCACACTTTTCTCCAATGATGGTGTAAAGAATTTAAATACATGTTCTGGATTTCTGTGTCATGTCTGTGATCTGATCAGTTTGTTTCATGGCTCCTTTTATGGTTTTTAATTTGTGGGGTGGTCCAGGCCATTTTCTTGTTACTACCCTTGCACTAGATCTGTTCTCACACACATATCTTAACAAATTACTGTTTCTGTGGTGTCCAGTGGTTGGGAATAACTTAATCTAAGAGGTCCACCAGGTTTGGTGCTTCTCTGCCTATAAAAGGAAATACAGCCAGCTTCCAAAACATTAGACAAAACATAAGTAAAGAATTACCACTTTACGCTGTATAATATCTAAGAACAGTGCAAATCTCACATGATTTGGTGATGCAGGCCTTGGTTTGGCTCTGTATAGTCTGGTGCAAAGCAATCTGGTTCAGTGCTTCATACACAGGAGTTTGGAACTTCATATATGAATTGAAGGAAACCTCACACATTTACAAAACTAATTTAAGGGGAAAACCCTGCCTTGCATTCAAGTAAATATGGTAACAGGCCAAATATCAAGCAATGAACAGAAATCAATACAGCAGCATGCAAATGGTCATATATAATGAATCTAACAGGTTAATTTAAAAATTCTCTTCTGAAACAGAGAAGTAGATGGGACTATACCTTATAATTACATTACTATTCTTATTTCATTACCTTGAATGGCCACAGAAAGTTAGACGCATACTTGAATTTATCGCCAACTGTGAATATCTCATGTATCAGGTCTTCAACGCAGATGATGTTGCACTTTGCTGGAATAAATATCAATTTAGACAGTAATGAAGACTTCATTACATGTACACACCAATGTTGCAGTAAAAATAGCACTTTATTCTTTAATGCATAAAAAGTAAGCACAACTTAATATGATTAATTGATATTTAAAAAGAAATCTGCAAGGATTCACAGTAACTAGTATACTGTTCAGAAAAATCCCTATGTACATTTTCCTGGGGCAGCAAAGTGTAACAAATTTCAACATTCAACTGAAGAACACACTAATGGAGAAAATGTGGAACTATCATCACCTAGGAACAAATGTAACTGAATCTTAAATGCAGGAAAACATTAACTCAAATTATACTAATGAAGGCAGTGTCATTGTAAAATGTAATTCTGAAAATAAAGGTGTATCCTATACAGTTCTCAGCCTTGTCATCCAAAGATCATAAAAAAAGCAAGGCAATACTTCCATATACAACAAAATAAAGTGATGGTGCATAAAAATGTGATCATATAAGCAAACATCTCATTACGGGCCCCACTCATTATATCAGACATTTACTGCAAGCATTTTCAGAGAAAAACATACGCTTATGAAGTGGAAGAAGGTTTGATCACATGACTTAAATGCAACCACCACACAAAAACAACAGTGTAGTCCAGATATAAGAATGCATAAATTTCACAGAAATGCACATTCCAACAAGTACAATGCAAGGTCAAAGGTTCTCGCAGCTACATTCCTGAAGATCGACTCTTCTGGGATGTTTTGTTGGTTGAATGGTTGTTACCAATAATTCAAAGTATCATAATGCCTTCTTCAGGGAATGCAGTGCAGTCAAAGAAGAGTCCAATGAAAACTGGCCTGCCTGAAGCTATTATGATCCTCTGCAATGCTGATAACTTACCAGTAAACACAATGTTAACATCCCAGAAGACCTGCACATGTAAATACTTATAATATTTCAAAATGACTGAAATACACAATCTTAAAATTATATCCCCATCTTCTAATTATGTACATCACAATGCAACACTAAAATTTAAAAAACTAAAGCAGGTATGGCAACATTTTTTCAATTTTCCCAACGTGGTTCAGACATATTAAGGCCCAATACATGTGATATGAATAAATTTATACAATTAATTCTGCCCATTCAACAGAACATAAAGTCATACATACACAGCTTCTTCTCTATGATGGTATTAGATGTAATAGGTATACGCTGACCACGGACTTTTGCAAATCCCCGTTTGTAGATCAGCTCCCTTACACTCTTCAAGTTAGGGTAGCCCCATGTCACATAAGGTTCACAGATACGCAACATGTTTATCGTGGCCTGGAATTAAATTTCTATGAATAATGTTCCTAGGCAGTTAGGCAGTTATTCATTACACACAACAGGAATTCTGAAAACAGTTAAAATTTTCATGTACACGGTTCCATACCACTGACCTCTTGTTTAATGCATCTCCAGCCAACAGGAGTTCATTAAAATGTATATGGAAAGAATCCATTTTTTATACAAAAATTTCCTATGCACAATAAGCACTACTGAAATCACCTAACAAAACTTTAAGATCACTTATACGTCTCAGAATTGTAGTGGATCACATGAAAATGTTTTCTTTGACAAGACATGGTTTTCATTAATGAGAAATGTAAACACCCAAAAACAGCTGACACTCATTTTACAAAACTCATCATGCAGTTCATGAAGTTCATTAACATCAGGGGTGCACAAATGTTTCAAGAATCTATGAGCCACCTAAAAATTACAAGTTTCAGAAGGGTGACATGAAGCAAGTTGCATATTGAGGACCCACACATAATGTGCCAATGTAAAAAATTTTGCCACTTGGATAACCCAGAGCCTGTGATCTTCAAATTGGAGTCTAATGTGCATAACAAATGACTTACTTTTCCAAACAACATATTCCATTTCTGACACTAATACTGAAGGAACTGACAAAGGGAATTTCAGCAACAATCCACTTTCTTCACAAGAATTGAAGGGCAATTTTGAAAAATAAACTTAATATTTCAAGTTACAAACTTCGTGTTGCAAGACTCTTCTATGAAACAAAGCAAAATAAACTGCAAGGGAAAAACTGAATCCAATTTTTTGGTAAATGCATATTTCATATGCTACCATGATAGCTGTCATGCTCAGGGACGACAAAAAATAATCCCTGTACGTTTCACAACTGCATAATCATCTCAAAAGCCTTCCTTACCTTATTTAGTTTTATGAACACACCATTGTTAATCTGCTTCAGCCGGAACAACTGCAGTACCTTACGCACCTTGGGTGCCACTTGGTTGATACTGAAATAGAGCACAATTATTTCTCAGTCACTGTATACATGAAACTTATACCAATACCATTCATAAGATAAGAAACAGTACCTCTCTCGGTACAACATGTGGCCATGACTAATGCACAGGATTCAGTTTTCAGCAAAAGTTGACACTGCAATAATTGAAGAACCCACCCAGCTTAAACACATCCTATGTCAACATACAGTCAAAGCTATTTACAGCACTCTTAAGGACACAAGGAATTCCACAATTCACATAAAAAGTTCAGTTTTGAAAACTCTGTCATCGTGAATAACAAGTTCCCATACAGTAATTATAAATGCTAAACTACTTTATACTACAAAATCAAACACAACCAGTGCAGCAGTTCAAGTTATCATATGCAGACACTCCCCGACTTACACATTTTCAAGTCATGCAATTTCAGGCACATATCATTTTTATAATAAAGTACAAGTGAATAAATTTTTTTTCTTGTGATAATAACAGCACAGTCCAACCAAGGTGGTAGAATAATGATGATGGGCCATAATGCAGACAGCATGACAGCCATGCTAAGGCCAATCAGATTCCTATACAGAGAAGTCTGGATTTCACCTGGACTCCATTGTGTAAATGTAGAGGATTGACCATACATATACTCAATTCAGACTTACAAAACTTTACCTGTGCCAGACCATTTTCAATGTAACTATTCTGCAAGTCTGAGAGTGTAAGTTGAAGCATAGTATGCTTAGATGACTTCCAATTAACTGTCATGATATGAAGAAAGTGTAGCAGAAATTAATTTTCATTTAACAAGAAGGAACAGAATCTGCAGCTTCAAGCAGCCACTTGGTCCATCTCTGCTATCAAACTGAACCTGGAAAACTGCTCACCAGCAAGATGGCAACACAGGGCACAAATACCACTTAATGAATATGACGTAAAAAGTCAACAGTGTGATGCATACCCTTTCAATCATTACCCAGTATTTCTTACCCTCTGATACGAATGACAAAGGCAAGGCGTGCTTCCCCTGGAATGTAGTAATTGCCACGATTTCTTGCCTGACGTGCCAACCGAATCTCATCACGTTCACGACTGTGATATTCCTTTACATATTTTTCAGCACGTTTGAAGATTTCCTTCCTCTTCTTGTAATACTCTGATCGTTTCTGAAATACAACAGCATACACTAAATCACCATGTCACATTTTCACAACATTTACACAACACACTGTACCAGCAATGTTAATTACTCATTTTTAAGATTAACTCTATTCAACATAATTCATTGGTTCTACAAATGAAATAAGCATGTTACAGTCTTCATAATTTCAATTTTGGCTTACTTAGATCAACCATTTTTTAAACTAAGGTGAAGAATGGGAAGACTGGCAGGCTAATAAGACAGAAGGGTAAAACACAAATGCTGGAATGGAACCTCCACATAAGCTGTGATTCATTCCTTCCACATCCAGCTTCTCACTGTCATCCACATCATTATATATGCAACGATGTCCTCACATACATTACTTTCATATCCATTTCTTTCATTTCTAAGTTGAGGAACATTAGAAAAGCTGAATGAAAAAAACACCACCCATTACACAGCACTGCTTGAACTCTCAGTCTCCTGCCCTGTCATAAGCTTCTGCCAGTCATCCCAAACAGCATTCAGTTACCTGAGTAACATTTACACAATTCAACAATGTCACTAGCATTGTGAATTACCTCATAGAACGTTACAAGTACTTTTCAGTATATTTTGTCAAAGGTCACACATCAGGCTAAGATCCATCCCAGTATTAAATGTGTACAGTACATAATCGCCACAGGAATAATACTGGAATACAGTGAAATGGCATACTACTGTACATACAAGAAGTATGAACAGCATCCCAGAGTCAACAGCAGCATACATAAACCACACGGTGACAAGAATTAAATAGCATACAACTACCTCAAAATTCCTACATCTCTTGCCTTGCAATTGCCTGTTATGTCTCTCTTATATGACAACATTCTTGCCTGTGTACATCTCCATGCACCTTTGCTGCCTACACATTAAAACTTCAGCCATCAATAAGACTAAGACTTCCTGCAGACCAATCAAATGTAGGTATGATACCAGAAGCCAACTAGAAGGAACTTTGGCTGTGCCTATACCCATATCAGTGCCATGACACAGGAACAGAATAGTTGTGGGAACCTAAATTTCTTGACCACACACCAAAGTACCATTAAAAAACTATATTTATTTCTTGGTCCTCGCAATTCCTGTTCATCATTCTGCCATACCTTATCATGTCATGTCCTAGCCCTACCTTCTAGTCTGAGGATCTAATTGGCCAGTTTACTTGCAACATGCCTAGTTCATCCAACAAGACCACAATCTACATTCTTCAGCATCCAAGTATAATGAATTGTGAAAAGAGCACAATACACGAGGTATCAGCTTCACCTTACAGCAGAAAATCGGGTAGTAACTACTAGCCTAGTCATAAGACTTTCGGCAAATCAGTCACAATGTGAAATGTATCAGAAATTACCTTCAATGCAGATTTTAAGCGTGCTGCTTTGGCTAGATCTCTTCGCTTGCGACTTTTTAGCACAGATTCGGGAACTGCGGGCAATTTGTTTCCTTCCTTTCCCAAAGCCCTCTTCTTACCGGGTTTCTCCTTCTTCTCAACCTGCTCTTCTCCCTCCTTTTTGTCTTTGGCAGGCTCCTTCGGAGCCGGTTTCTCTTTCGGTTGCCTAAAATTATCGGTACTCGTTACGTAAAGTTAACCATAACCCATACAATCAAACAACGATAAACTTTTAATAAAAACATTGGCAACCACCCTTTTATGACGTATATTACACAGGCCGAAATGCAAAAACAAACATTGAAAGCACCACAAATATGGAAAGTAAGAACCATGAAAAACAATGACGTGTTAGGCGCTTCTGGGAAGCACATGCAATCAAGCGTCTATGAATATAATCACTCTCAAAATAAATTGTTCTATTTCAAACTGATCAGTGTAAAACGTATAATGAAGTACAATCAAAATATTAAGATGTCTTCTGATAATCCAACAACACACATGCACTTACGTCTCTGCCATGTTTGATTTTAGAAGGCCACTCCAGCACACGGATCACAGAAAAATTCCCAGGTCGGCCGTGGTTACTGTCACGGATTAGAGCTGTTGTATGAGTACCTTCAACGCGTAACTCATCGAAATATAGTAACCCGTTACTGCCATTCGTGTTTATGTTTCACAAAATGATAAAGAAAACCTTCCGAATGTTGAATTATGATACACAGACTATTCAGGTTTTACAGTTGCCGCCCCTAGTTTTCAGCACCACACACAGTTTGCGCATCTATCATAGCGCTATTCGGCCACATTTAGTTCTGTTTACTGTCCACGGTTTTCACATACGCACAGCACAATCGGGCACTGAGAATCAAGTTTAGCAATCGGGAAAGCTGTATGACCATGGATCACACACCACTCGCCCCGAGCGAAGCAACGGTTATTGCTGTATGCCGCGCTGGTTGGCTGTGTTCAGTACATGGATTAGAGTTCAATATCAGTCATAACAGACGATTAGCTAGTCCCTGTATCATGTAACAGAATGCAAAATTGGTGCATTTTGCCAGTAGAACAACATGCAGAAGAGAATGGGCCTTCCAAATATCACGCTTGCCTGTTATTTCCGTACTTGGTAGTGACATAAAAAATTTACGTCTATTGCTAAGGAATTAAGATATACAGTCACCTACCAACAGCCATAAAAAATTCATCTGATAAGAATAAATTTAAGCTAGCCTTAAAAAGATACCTCTTACATAATTCCTTTTACAGTCTGGAGGAATATTTTAATACATAATTCACTATAATAGTAACCTTATTCATATTATTACTTATACTTACTTTAATCATAGTACTTTAATTGTTAATGTAGCTATCCTA
>Ga0209629_10001593_pt1 | contig 14563 bp, 6 predicted proteins | sample TergutCu122P5_FD_187286 | JGI IMG/M metagenome (GOLD analysis project Ga0209629, IMG submission 187286) | Cubitermes ugandensis P5 segment gut microbial communities from Kakamega Forest, Kenya - Cu122 P5 (SPAdes) (version 2) | ecosystem: Host-associated > Arthropoda: Insects > Digestive system >...
ATGAACCTTCGGGTTCCAAAAATGCGGGGAATTTCTTGACTAGCTGCAGAACCAGGTAGCTTCTCAAGAAGGACTCTGCTCCATGGAGTAAGTAAGTAACTATAGGGTGGTAGTTTGTTACGGAAGTTTCGGGACAGTATCGGTCCCGAAATGTCGGTAACTGCGAACCTACGCTACATACCAACACAGAAGAGCGAAGACGTTAACTATACCGCGGCGGAAGCTTGAAATCTCGCAATTTTGTTGTTGACAGTAGTGTGACAGACCGATATCGTCAGCTGCACCAAATGCATTTATGTAGGCTATATCTTATGTCGGAAGAATTAATGTGTTATTCTTAACACATTCAACGCTACCAAATTTATTGATTTTTCCCACTTTTTTTATAGACAGTTTTTGTGTGCCCAGCATGTCTTCGGTAAGACTGTTCCATATACGGGCATTAAATTCTCACCCATTTATAATTTATATATAATATATATAAACATACTATATAATGAGCCGGTCCCAGTCGCCGTGCGGTCTAAGGCGTAGGTCTTCGGCCGCTCGCCTCCTGAGATCGTGGGTTCGAATCCCACCGGGGGCATGGGTGTTTGTCTGTTGTGAGTGTTGTGTGTTGTCAGGCAGAGGTCTCTGCGACGGATTGATCACTCGCCCAGAGGAATCCTACCGACTGTGGCGCGTCGTTGTGTGTGATCAAGAAATCTCGAACAACGAGGAGGATAAAGCCCGCTACTGGGCTGTGGAAAATAAAACCACATTGGGTTGTAACGCCAAGAAAACGAACAACAAACATACTACATAATGAATTTAAATAATATAACAAATGTAAATATATATTTATATATAAATATGTATATTTATTAATTGTATATGTTTTTTATCAGTTCATAGAATTGTTTGCTGCCAAGTCTTCTTTCCGTTTTCTGACGCATGTATGCGAATAACAGTTAAGTAGCCTTTTACGACTTTATTCTTAAGTTAATTGTTAAGTCAATGATGCTGTAACCGTGTTTTATTCTTAAATTTGGAGTTCATCACTTTTGGTACAACAGATGGCAGCGCTTGTAATATAACACAGGCCGCAGCAGATCGTTCGTCCCTTTTAATTTCGTTGTAGTTTAACTGATTACGGAAACATTTGTCTCATTTTCTGAAGTTCTTCCAGTTTGTTGTTTATTACATTCTAAGCTTTGACTTGTAAGTTTTCCGATATCCAGTTCGTTTTTCCTTATATGATAGCCCAAAATTGGTTTATTATCCGTCCGGCACTTTCTGTGGGAATAATGAATAACGAATCTTTTACCTGGTTGGGTAGCAGCCTTCCATAGAACCACCAAACTGCAGGGCCAAAGACTTAATTTTTCGGGTTATGTACCCATTATGGCATTGCCTTCTCTGTATCTATGAAGTCCCTTCGACCCGGGTTCTCGTAAACCCCGGTAGGAACCCGTTGTCGGGTATTTAGAGCCAGGTCAACTGACCCTGGGTTTTTGATGAGGTGTATGCCTTCCCATCCTTTTTCAGTCGGCTTGGGGCCGGCTGTGGGGGAGTTTGAGGTAAAACAGTAATGTCTGGTGACAGTTCTGAACCACAGTGCAAATATCCATTAATCAAAGACACGAATGTGTCTGCATTGTTTGAAGACAACCCTTGATTAGCATTCAGGCCCGTAGCCAGACCATGAACACAGTAGGTGCAGTGGATTACAGTGCGGGCGCATATACATACTTTTTTTATACGTATATAATGCTGTATTATAATGTGAAGATATGTATGCATAAGCGTAAAAGGCGTCTCTCCCAGGACCACAAAATGAGAACACCCTAATTACACATTGCGCTTTCTAACATTTCACAAAATATATTGCATATACATACATGTTTAAAAATGAGTTGTTTCCAACCACGGCGGTTCAACACAGGCAAGACGTGGATGAAGAAGGGCGTCGCACGTCTTTTAGCGGGTTGATCAACATATTTGTCTTTGCTATTTTGCAGATTCCTAGTGGGTGCATCCGGCCACTTGCACTCCTTTGGCTACCGACCTGTTAGTGTTAATGACTTCTCCGCAACGTGTGGCAAGGTTACATGGCAAAGTGAAGGTGAACACTGTGCTTCAGTTGGATATCCATATTCGCTGGTAGAGGAGTGAGTGGGAAGTGGGGCAGGCTGGCGTTGATGTGCACACCACATACCATTTACAATTGTGATATCGGCCTGTCTTTATTTTTTACTTTTGTTGTGTTCGCATAAATATTTTTCATCTGAATGTTTCAAAAGTTATTTGAATTGGGCGGGCGAGGCTGGAAATACCGAGCAAGCAGGTGTTAATGTTACTTTTCTGTGATTTTTTGTTAATTGACATTTCTAAATTTAAGATTTCTCGTTCGAAAATGACTGCAGACAGAAATTTATTTGCAAAAGAAAAGCATACAAGCATTCTTATATGCCACTTGGTAGACTAAGCTACAGGCTGGGCGTCCGAGGAATCGTGTTTCGATCCCCGGGAGGGGCAAGAGATTCTCTGAACTTAGAAGTGACCAGGGTTGTTCTGGGGCCCCAGCCAGCCTTGTGTTCCATGGGTACCGGGGCCCTTTCTCGGGGGTAAAGCGGCCGGGACATTAATCCGACCACTAACCTCCACCTAGTTCCGAGCTTTAGAATGATTTGAGCTGTACTTCCACTCCCACATAGACTTTCGTGTCGTGCACAGGGACAACGTTTATGTGACTTATGCGACATGTGAATTACTAGTATGTGAGCCCCGAAAATAGCTGTTTCTAACACCTGATACTTTTAACACGACGTTTGGAATCCGTCAGTTTCACCCACGGATCGCATTCATCTCGGTATCGACTCAGATATCGAAACACAGGATGGTGGCCAGTGTCCAGTACAATGGTCATGATTTTGCACACCTTCTTCAGATACATTTAGACTCATTTTAATCTGGTTCACAACCTCAACATATTTGCGTATTATCCTCTCATCTGGGTGTTCCAAGTGTCCGCTTTTTAAGTAAATGTCCCCGATAACACGAACTTCAGCATTAGGCCAACAATCATAAATGGCTGCATGATCAAAATATTTTACAGTTTACGTATTTAACCTGATGATTTTGTTGCCATTGTGTTTTTACCCTCAGGAGAAATTTTTTGAAGAAAAAGTAGAAATGAAATTACTTAACGCAGGGCTTGTTATTTTTGTTCTACCTACTGGGCGTTTTATATTTCTATGGTGGCCCTCTTCTCATACTCCGTAAATCTACATGGAGGCTTTGCGGTGTTATTCTTAAAATTAATATCTTCCGTCGCTTCCGTCGCATATTCAAACACAACGGGGTTGCCTTTCTTAAAAACACTATTTTGCATTTGTTGGATTAATATTACATTTATTTGATTTATGCACGGATTCATAGAAACACAAATTAGTGTTTGTGCAGGGCTGATATCATCTGACACACAAATTAGTGTTTGTGTGTGGTTGATATCCTGCATTCTGACACGGATTAGTGATGATGCAGGGCTGACATTTTGTACTCTTGACACACAAATTAATGTTGTGGAGGGCTGACACCAGCACTCTGACAGACAATTTAGTGTTGGTGCAGGCCTGATATCCTGCACTCTGGTGCACAAATTAATGTTGGTGCAAGGCTGAGGTCCTGCACTCTGGTACACAAATCAGTGTTTTGCAGGGCTGACATCCTGCACTTTGACAGACAAGTCAGTGTTTTGCTGTGCTGACATCCTGCACTCTGACACACAAATCAGTGTTGTTACAAGACTGACATTCTGTACTCTGACACAGAAATTAGTGTTGGTGCAGGGCTGAGACCCTGTGCTAGTTATACCGTCATTAACAACAGACAGATGCTTCAATTCTGATCCCAACTGCCTCCATGAAAATGGAAAAGTGTAATACTTCCCTACTCTGAAGCCAGCTGAGTGGTAAAATACATGGTATCTTTGCGAAAGTGCCTAACTTCGCGACTTGCATCGTTGAATTTTAAAATACAGCAACTCCGAAACTTGACTGGCCTCCATCTTTCTGTTCTGTTTAGATAATCTTGTCTCATTTATCGACTCCTTCAGTCGGTGAGATTATACGGCTTCAATTGGTAAGGTGATTGTGAATGACGAATATAAAATACGTGCATGTGGCAGGAAGGGGTCGTGGCCGAATTTTAGGTATTGTACCAGAACTTTACGGGAGGTACTGAGTAAAACTGTTAAAGAGTTTAGTCAGGATAGCCGGCTTGGAAGTTGCGACCGGAACCCGCAGCTTCCCGAATATGAAGTGCGTAATACGAGGTAATGATATAAATCATTGCTAATTACACCGTAAATAATAACTAAATAAATAAATAATATTAAGCGAGGGGTATACAAGTTGTGAACCTCGTAGTTAACTGATTTTCCAAAAATTGTTGTCTTCTGGAAAGTGTGGTCGTGTAGTGTGGTAGAAAATACAAAGACCATGTGAAAGCATCTAGCCCGAAGACGGTGGCAGCATGTTATTCTCTGTGCCATCTCGTTAGCACTTCGGCCCTGAAGACTCCGAAGCATTGTTTATGTTTATACTGGATGCGTTCCAGTGTGCTGTTTAAGCGAATATGTAATCAATCCACAATAGTAAACTTAACACTACAGGCGTATCTTACGTATTTGTTCTCTATTCGAGTATTTATAGTTACGTCTTTCAGCTCATAACGCCATCGTGAGACTGGCAATTCTGTATGTCAAAAAGTGGAAAATGTACATTGCCAGTAGTCTGTAACTAGGTGTCTCTAATTTGATATGTGTTTCTAAAATCCTTGAAAACCAATATGAAACAAAATTATTAAAGTAAAAGTATGTTTCCAAATCCTGTATTATTATTATTATTCAGGTAATTTTACAAAAGGCCGGTGCCGGTGGCCGTGCGGTTTATGGCGTAAATTTGAAGCCGCATGACTGCTGGGATCACGGGTTCGAATCCCGTTGTCTCTTGTGTTGTTGTGTGTTGTGTAGGTTGCGGCCTCTACGGCGAGCTGATCACTCGTTCAGAGGAGTCCTGTGGGGTGTGCGGATGTGCGTCTAATTGTCTGTGATCTAAAGACCACAGCAATAAGGCGGCCTAGGTCAGACTTTGGCTGTTGCGCCATAGAAAGAAAGAAACGTTTATAAAATATTTGCATTACTCGTTGCTGTAATAATTTGTGTATCACCCTATTGGCATATAATTTTGTAGTATGGAGTATATCTTGTTTTAAACTGTTTTTTTAAATATCTTGTGATATTTGTGATGGGTACTGTTTATGCAGAGTGTGATGGGTACTGTTCATGCATTTGTTTGCGGGTTGAATTAAACTTCTTACCTGTATGTAAAGAACCTTATTTTACTCGTCAACTTATGTTTTGTTCCATATTCTGAACGTAGATAGGTAATAATCATTATTTTATGACCGTGGGTTTTGTTACTTATTATTTGTTTAAACTAACTTATGGCTAACATCCGAGGCCGTTTTCCCCGTATTTGTATGTTTGTTTGACCGGTTACCTGGGATGGTTTTTGGTTTTCAGTATTGCAACACCAACCAGTGTCATTTGTAATATTATATTCGTTAACTGTCACGTGTTGGGATTTGAGAGATTCGATTATGCTCGCAGTTGTAATTAGTATTTGTTGTCTGTCTCTTTTAGTAGCAGGCGTAGTTGCTGTGTAGAAGGTGTCGGTGTTTTGCATGCAGTGGGTCATGTTCGACTACCATTCCCGAGTGTACAGAATGCTTTATAAGAGGGAACAAAGATGACATCTGAAGTTGCAGTAAGAAATTAAATGTGTAACATAGTGCTGGGATTTACATAGCATGTAGGCATTTAGTTGCTAGCTGTCTTACTAATATTACAGATGTAATATTTTTCTGTTAGTATTTATGTTCCTCCCTGTGTTGGTAACTTGGAAGATATGTCATTTTTTCAGTATTCTTGAAAGAGTGTTTGTTGTGTAAAATAGGTTGCACAAATTACTTCCTTGTTTTAAAGATTCTATACACTCAGGAATGGTAGTAGAACACGCCCCACTGCATGCAAAACACCTTCAACTTCTACATGGCAAGTACGCCTGCTATTAAAATTGACATTACGTGTTTAGTTGAATATGCTGTGCGGACAGTCAAATTTACTGTAATGTATTGTATAATAACAATGCTTTAGCCTTAGAGCGAGTTGTTGAATGTTTCACGTCCTTATGTAACAGTATAATTTAGGAAGGCTATATATATATAGCCTATGTTAGGCTATTATCTGCTGTTTTTGTGTCGTATGTGAAGCATCTTAGGAGGCCAAAGGCTGATCATTTGTGGAGCCATATACATAGGCAGTATAGATAACTGACTGCTGGGAGGTGATACCTTGTGGTTTCATAGATAGGTACAGTACCAGCGTTTCGGAAGAAAGTGCTGCCGCGTCTTGCAGGTTAGAAGAGAGAAAATCATTGGTGCATATCTGTCGAAGTATAGGCCTATAGCATCACCAACGTAGGAACTTTGTCATATATGTAATGACATGAACATTTGGAAACTAGCAATAAACCGGTGATGATAATTGAATTGTTTGCCTGATCTGATCCTACACACGTTACCAGTTTCATTGTAACGTTTTTACAGAAGAATAAAATGAATGATTTCTTACGGACGTTTGTTACTATTCTACTGTTCTGATGTTACGTGTAGCCTTTATGGGACTGTTCAGAGTACGTGACCAAGGTCAAACAGAACTCGCGTTATCCTGTTACGCTTCGAGTTAAACCTATTTCGACAGAGTTTCCTCGTTGTTTTCCAAGTACCTCCAGACATATCCAGGTACTGACTAAAATAGGTCATGAATGCCTCGTGCCACATTCTTCTTGACCTGGTACTTTATGTAACAAACATACAGCGATTAAAAACACCGTCAAATAAAACAAGAGTGTAAAATACACCGCATTTTTCCCACTGTAGTTTGCAACATTTCCTCCTTCACATGCTTTCTTAAAGTAAACTGTGAAATATGTTTGTGTACGCTCAAATTGAAGAGCATTGAAAGATTCAAATGAAGCACTGTTCTCTGTGTTTGGACGTACCGTACATTTTGTAAAGCTGTTGTATGAAAGGCATGAATTCCATTTAAGATTTTTTGGTTGTGTCTTGCGTTAAATTAGGACAAATGTGCTGTATTTAATTGTTTGAGGTCAAATGTACTTAACATAATTTAATGAACTCTAGAGTATGAATAGATGGATTATGTGTTGTTTCAGAGGCTTCTCCTCCGCCGGCTACATTCGGTACGGAGTGCGGTTTGCTTCCACAATTGACTCACCAGTATCAGGCGTGCGGGAAGAGGTGCCATCTCGTGGGGACGCCATGAACAACATACGCCAACCTCAGCACCGCGACGACGAAGAGTGCTGCTGTGGCGTCGTCCAGTTGCCGTGGCGTTCCTCCTCTTCCTCCCGGATCCCGCTTCCCTTCGAAGCTATGAATAGACGCGGCGGTATCTTTAGCCGCATAAATAGTGGCGAGCTGGCCCGCGGGCCTGCCAGTGGAAGCACTTTGCAGCACGAGGATGGAGGAGTGAGGAGGATGCAGCCTCGCCGCCGGATCGTGGTTCGCCCCAAACCTGATATACCTGCGTACCTGAAACTCTGCAGCTCTGCGTCCTCTGACAGCGAGTCGTGTCACCTCATCACCGTTACCGGCACCGGAGACGACCTGGCTGAGGAGGAAGACGGCAGCAACATACGCAGGAACACCCTGGACCGTCTGCATAAATTCCGCTTCGGTGGGGGTGGTGGGGAACATGGAGGCGAAGGCGGGGGAGGAAGCAGAGGCAAGAAGAAGACGGCCTCGCGAAGTAGTGACAAGGCAGAGCGCTTGCGCGAACTCACTGAGCGACTCAAGGGCGGCGGTTCATCCTCTAGGCATCAAATTGCGCCCGCCGCTAGAGAGCGCTGCAGTGATGCCCCAGCTGATCGAAGTGTTGATCCTTTTGACAGTGGTTCCAGCGAGTCTGGTGTCGTTATCAAGGAAACTTCTACAGCTGGGGGTGGCGATACGGTGGGCCAGTGCAGTGCCACTATGAAGGACGATGACATTTTCGATTGTGTTACCATAAGACTTAACAAACCGGAATCGCGACCTATTGTCGGATCCTACGCACAACGCACTATTCCTTTCCGCAGCGCGTCTTTTTCTCAAGTGGACTTTTCGTCAGCTGACGGCAAGTACATTCGCAGTAGTACAAAAAGTAGCCCCTTTTCATGTTTTCCGAGCCCGACTGCGGGCACAACTGCTCTTCCACTGTCTACCACATCTGTGATCGCAGGGGGGTCGCTAACCTTGCCGCGCAAGAAGGTACCTGATATTCCGGCAGTTTGCTCGGAAGAACCAGGGGGGTCCACACCATCTGTTGATTCTGCCGTGGGGTCAGACGAAGGTTATGTGACTGCAGGCTTATCGAAGATTCCCATTGTTAACAAGAGTACTGAGATATCTGACATGGCGCACAAAACTCCTGGATCAAGGTCACTGACGTATCCACTCCCGAGAAGAGGATCCCGGCCAGATGACGACATCCCTTTCAGTTCAATCGACGGGAATGGACTTAAGAGTTTACAGTATGGGGCTGCGGGCAGGGAGTTACAAGAAGTACAGGAAGAGAATGAAACTTCCTTGGCGGACAGTCAACAGTCATCTTGCAGTCAGGTGGATACAGGAGGTGGCCAACCTGTAACAGAAGGTGAAGTTTTTCACGATTGGAGAAAAGCCGAGGAATGTCATCTGACTTGTGAACCGCCTGTGTGCCTTGGCGAGTTGTTGGTTTGTTCTGCGGAGCTCGACGATACTCTACACAAGTGCGAACAAAAATCGGCAATAGAGTTATCTTCGGATCCTGTGCTTGTGCATCAGTATGAACATAGCGTACCAGAAAGTTTACACGAGCAACACAAAGACGCACAATATGCTAGTCAAACCAAAGAAATGTACTTTATCGAGAGTAATGAAGAAGATAAGATAGTGCATTTAACGAGCGACGCTAATTTGTCAAAAATTGTGAAAGCAGAAGAGCTGTCTGCTTTGGAGGAATCACCGAGTAGTTGCCAAGAAAGTAATGTATTGCAGGAGTCTGTTGGTATCGGTTATGAAAAAACGTTGCCCAATGAGGACACACAACATCCAAGTGTATTACAGGAAAAGGGTCAGGAAATTTATATAACTCACTGGCCAAATAATGACGACCAAGGTGCAGACGGTGCTAAGGAGACTATACAAGGTGTAAAGCCATTGTCTGATGACGTGCAGTGTGGGAATGATGATTGGCCAGATACGCCGTCTGACGACTGTAACGCCAAACTATCCGCGGACGATACTGGGAAGAACGTGGGCAAAGCTGAAAAGTTTAGTTGTTCCGATGGCTCTCAGCTAGACGAATCGTGCACAGATGTGGAGGACAGTCCTCCTACACACACAGTAAGCATTGTATCCCCTCAGTGGCAGCGCTCTGAAGAGTGGGATAGTGCTCAAGAAGAATCACAGAGCCCAGATGAGGGAGGCTGTTCGAAGGTGCAGTGGACGAGGTCGGAACGCTGGCTGGAGAAGCCAAAACTTGTGTACCAGAGCTCCGAAGAACGGGAAGAAGAGGGCACGGCCGTGCCGAGACATTATCAAACTCCATTGCGGGCTGACTCGCTGTCCGAAGGGGAGAGTGATCAGGGTGAACGCTGCCCTGTCACCCGAGACTACACCGCGTCCCCATCTCCTTTCGCGCCATCCGATTTGTCCGATTCTGAAGGTCGCACAGGGGGAGGTCCAGGGAGCGAACCAAGGAGTCCCCATACTCCAAGGCGTTACTCCAAGCGCCCTCTGAGAGGACCGTACGGACAAATGTTGGAAGCCGAGATGAGCAAAGCAGAGACTAACCGAATTTCCAAACTACAGTTAGGATTTTTGGAGAAGTATGTTTCTTCGCCGCCAAACTCCAACAGATCCTCGCCCGCTGCTACCGAGCCATCTGCCTCCAGCAGCAACTCCCGCCCTAGAGCCCTGACCACACAGTCCCTTGATGATTCGCAATTGAAGGGCGGATATGGGCGTTCTTCTCCAGCACCAGTAACATCACGCACCTCTCCTAAACGCAAGGTGAGCGCAAATATTCCATATTCGGCCCCACACGGCGAGGCGCAAAGCTCCCAGCAGCAATCACAGCAGCAGCAGTTTGTGTGTCACCAGCGGACCACCTCCAGCCCATCACAACTGGAAGGTTACTCCGGTTCCAGTCCTCGCCCGGAGTTGTTAGCTGAGCTGCTCCAAGGCAGCTCGGAGCGCATGTACAACGGCAGTTCGGTGCAGCATGGGAAGGTAAGCAGGCCTGAATGTTTGCAGTGCATGCTTTTCCCTGCACCAGTGTTCGTGCACACATTTTCGTTACCTAAATTCGTACCGTTGCCTACAGTTCGCGATGGGAAAAGATTACTGAAATCAGTCGAATATATGCCAAAATACTGATCTGGTTATAGCACCCGAGTGTGAATAGAGACAAAGTCTGAAGTAGCAGACGAATAATTCTGGGCTACTGAGACGTGATGTGAAGGCAAGGACCAAGAACTGCATGTTCGTTTCGTAATTCTGATTTTGTGAATCTTTGTGACAGTGGTCGATATAACGACACTGATCTTGGAGCTGTGTTTCTGTACGGAAGCTTTATGAATTCGCACTGTTTTCGTCGTTAAGATGAGATATGATCATTATAGTGAAGGCTGTAGCTCGTTATTTCTTATTTGTATATTAGCAGCAACGGTTGAGATCGAAACCGTAAACGTTTTATTCCTCTTCATATAATTACGATCAGCACCGTACGGACAGAAATAGAGGTAACTCTTGAAACATCGTGTATATCAAATATACGTCAGGCAATGGTCAGTGTTAAACGTAGTCCTAATGCCGATGCAGTTATTCAGTGGTATTAGTATAGTTTTGTGGGCCAGGATAGCGTAGTCGGTATAGCGACTTGCAACGGACTGGACGGTCCGGGGATCGAATCCCGGTGGGGAGCGAGATTTTCCGCACCCGCCCAGACCGGCGCTGGGGTCCACCCTGCCTCCTGTAAAATGGGTACGGGGTCTTTCCCGGGGGTAAAGCGGCCGGGGCGTGGCAACCACCCACCCCTTCTAGTGCCGAGGTTAAAAAAAGAGTAGAGCTATACCTCGTTTCCCCCTCTGGGCCTTCGTGGCCTGTCCTAGGGTGAACTTTATTAGTATAGTTTTACAGAAACAGAATCTTTTTAAGTTCAAAGTAGCAGGAATTTTAAAATTCACTTTATCATAATACTGCAAATGATCGATTGAACTCAGGTCTTGGACTCAAATTTTAGCGGGGTACTGTCACAAGCAATTGGAAATGTTGCCCAGACATTTACCGTACATAAATTGTCTTTGTGTTCATGAGTGTAATAAATCAAGAGTAAAGCTCTTCATCATTAGCCCAGCTGCCCCTGCTCCCTACATTTCATGTACTACATCACTGAAAAATGTAACCTTACCTGACGTCATTGTTTACGTAAGCTGTAAGTGCTGTTTGCAATATTCATGGCACATTCTGTAGTGTTCAGACACTTTTGATGCTTTTACGTCAGTTTGTTCTAATGTTATTTTCATTTGGATATATTATTGTGATTTAGCAGCTGTAATGTGGCTGGACATTCAGCAGTGGATTTACGTGTAAGCTAAATAATCTGTCTGCGAGGAGGCGTAAGGAAGAAACTAAATTATGTTATTTTTAAACTCCTTAGTAGTTCGTGTGTAAAAAGCAAAGAATGACATCGAAGTCTCTTACGTTGAATTACTATTGTTAGTTCGATTATTCGTTTCTGATTAATCCGTTTAGTAGGTCGCAGCTAACACCGACCAGCTGAGTCCTCATTGATGAGCTGATATTCACTCCCGTATTCAGGAAACTAACCTACCTTCTGTGGCGTCCGAAGCGTCTTTACCGTGTTCAAAACAGCCTGCCACTGGTCCCTTTCCTGAACAACTTGCAGCCAGTTCGCGTTGTCGATATTTCCACCGCGTGACGATTAAGATGACAGTCTTTTACATTACACCGGTGTGTCGCGCGGTGGCCACATTTCTGTGCTTTGGCCACAAATTTCGCGTAGGAACACATCTTCATAATCAGTCTGTTTTCACGTATTTATGATATGTAACTCCAAGACTGTACTTTGAATTGTGTTAATGTTGTAGCAACTCTACAGTTTCGCATCGAAGCCATGTTAGTATTTTCACACACGAAATGGAAAACTGTTGAAAAGGGTACTCGTCAAAATCGAGCTGTTAATGAAGTTTCACAAAAATAGCTCATTTAGCGTCTATCAAATTGGAATCCCCGAATAATGCTACGGACAGATACACACAGGTCGTTACGGATAATAAAGAAACGATTATATGCGTTTCTGTTAGTTATTGTACTTAAAAATTCACACATTTTTTTAAGCATTTATTATCTGTCGGTGTTTTATGATTTCATCAATTTTGTATTTGCTTTCTTGTATGTTTGTTTACAGATCAAAATCCCTGTTAATTTCCACGGTTTAAATAGCCGTCTTTATATTTACGTTCCATACCATCGCACCATCATTCCGTTCATTAACTTCCGACTCTCTCGAACTTTCGTAGTAGTTAACTGTACAGTTCACATGTCTGTTTCTGCCCGGTCTTGTTGACATATTTCTGTTTTTAGTGAATTAATTCAGAACTAATTATACAAATGCAAAGTTCAAGTCGCCTCAGAGGGCATATACGTTATGTGTTTTGGAACAGATGTACCTCTGGTTGCGTTCATTTCCTGCACCCAAAAGTCTGTCCTCATGTGGACCTATAAATATCCATTTAACTACTCGTATTTTCTTGTATGAATGGCGGAAATGGGCATTTCTTTCTCTCGTCTACTACGGCCTTCATTTTGCATCAACAAAGTTATGAAAGAAAAATGTTGTTCTTTCTTTTATTAAGACTTAACACAAGAGCATTTTAGTAATAACTGGTTGTATAAAAGAAAAGTCAGTGGTGAATTCAACAGGATGCCAATAGCAGGTGCGTTTGTGGTTAATTTTAATGTAAAGTTAACTTCAGTATTTGGCGGCCATTCTGTCGTAAATAACACGTATTATGAAAATTACTGCTTCTGAACGCTACGTTCTTTTTACCAGTAACTTTTCTATACGGTTCAGACCTTCACTTAATGGGGTCCACGACCACTGGACCGCCGTTTTGAAGTCCACTGTAGACGTGAATGTGTACGGCCACTTCTCTGTTTTGTAGTCCTGTGTAGGTGGAGGCTTATGGGACAGTTTTGTGTAGAAGGAGTCATACCGTTTACTTCAGGTTTCATTAATTTCAGAACTAATTCTATGTGGGCCAGTCTCAATGCCCCTGCGGTCTTGGGCGTAGCTCTCCGGCCCTCTGCTGAGAGTGTGAGTTTTAATCCTGCCGGGGGCACGGATGTCTGTCCTGAGTGTTGTGTGTCGTCAGGCACAGGTCTCTGCGACGAGCTGATCACTCGTCCAGAGGAGTCCTACCGACTGCGGCGCGTCGTTCTTTGTTATCTAGAAATATGAAGAATGAGAAGGCCGTGGCCCGCGTTGGACCGCAGTGCCACAAAAAAAATTATGTCGTAGGACAGAAGCCAGTCCGTGAAAGAGGAATAAATGGGGTGAGCGGGAGTGACCTCCTTGAACTGGATAAGGACGGGTTACATTTGCTATATTTTTAGAACACTGTATTGAATCTACGGGTTTCACGAACACATGCATTTCTAGAAAAGCTAATTAACTTTTCCTGGAAAGACTTACAACAGGTCAGGGCTTGGATTTTTTCAGGCATTTAATGTTTCGACTTTCGTAGCATGGAGCGAAGAAAGGGGTATTACAGACCTTTTGTCTGGACAGTGTCCCTAGATCAGTGGTTTTGTAAAAGACGCAGTAGAAGTAAATGGAGCCCGAAGAAGATGAACAAACTCGTTCAGACAGTAAGTGATGCAGACAAAATTGTGTGAAAATATCAGTTCGATAGGTAAAGCGTTAAAGTCCTGTTATTTTCTGGAGGACGCTAAAAGTTGTGGCTGCTCAGAAAAGATGACGGCGTATAGTATCAACTGTCAGGGAATGGCTGTGTACGAGAGAGGTAGAGAATGGAGAGGTTGTACGTACTGGCGTACATAAAGGCATAGGTCGTTATTTACGGCGTGTAGGCTAAGTATGGAAATACTAGCGATCATACAAACATACGTAATTTTTTGCTTGTCAGTTGAGTTTGGAGATACTGGTGGTTATAACAAGATACGCCATTTACCGCTGGCAGAGGTTTGAGGATCCCCAGTAACAATTATGATAGACCAAAAACAACTGGAGAATGTGGAATGATTTAAATATTTGGGTAGCTTGTTAACAAATGATGGAAGATGTACACGTGAAATTAAATCCAGGATTGCCATGGCAAAAGCTGCATTCAGCAAGAAGAAGACTCTTTTTACCAGCAAATTGGACTTA
>Ga0209629_10001594_pt1 | contig 14563 bp, 2 predicted proteins | sample TergutCu122P5_FD_187286 | JGI IMG/M metagenome (GOLD analysis project Ga0209629, IMG submission 187286) | Cubitermes ugandensis P5 segment gut microbial communities from Kakamega Forest, Kenya - Cu122 P5 (SPAdes) (version 2) | ecosystem: Host-associated > Arthropoda: Insects > Digestive system >...
TTCTTTAGCCCAATCCCACAGTTTCTGTAATATTTCAACGTCGCAACTTTCCGCTGCTTTGTGCCACGCCGTTTCCTTAGACTCGTCTTTTGACAACAACACATCATTTCTTAACTCTTCTGGTTTTAGCTGCAGTTGTACAGCCCAATCCCACAGTCTCTCTAATAATACAACCTGACCTGTTTCTGCTGCTTTGTGCCAAGACGTTTTTCCGTACTTGTCTCTGGACAACAATACATCATTTTTTAACTCGTCTTGTTTTAGCTGCATTTCTTCAGCCCAATCCCACAATTTCTCAAAAATTTCAACTTCTTCCCTTTCTGCATTCTTGTGACTGTAACTGTGTGTGGAAAACTCCACATCATTTTTTAAATTCGCTCGTTTTCGCGCTCGTTTATGAACCAATTTACTCAGATTCCCTGCACTTTCAAATTCGACTCTTCCTGCTGCCTTGTTCCAGGCCGTTTCCCCACTCTTGTCTTTTGACAACAACACGTCATTTCTTAACTCCACTGGTTTTAGCTGCAATTCTTTAGCCCAATCCCACAGTTTCCCTAATATTTTGACGTGGCCGCTTTCTGCTGCCTTGTGCCAGGCCGTTTCCTTAGATTTGTCTTTTGACAACAAAACTTCATTTCTTAACTCCTCTGGTTTTAGCTGCAGTTCTTTAGCCCATTCCCACAATTTCTCTAATATTTCAACTTGGCCTCTTTCTGTTGCCGTGTACCAGATCGTTTTACCAAACATATTTTTGGACAACAACATCTCATTTCTTAAGTCCTCTGGTTTTAGCTGCAGTTCTTTGGTCCATTCCCACAATTTCTCTAATATTTTAACTTGGCCTCTTTCTGCTGCCTTGTGCCACGCCGTTTCCCTGTATATGTCTTTGGACAACAACAAATCATTTCTTAACTCCTCTGGTTTCAGCTGCAGTTTTTTAGCCCAATGCCACAATTTCTCTAATATTTCAACTTGGCCTCTTTCTGCTGCCCTGTACCAGATCATATTTCCATACTCATTTTTGGACGGCAGCAACACATTTCTTAACTCCCCCGGATTTACCTGCAGTCCTTTAGCCCAATCCCACAGTTTCTCTAATAATTGAAATTGGCCCCTTTCTCCTGCCTTCTGCCAGGCAGTTTTCTTAGACTTGTCTTTTGACAACAACAGCTCATATCTTAACCCCTCTGTTTTTAGCTCCAGTTCCTTAGCCCAATCCCACAATTTCTCTAATATTTCAATTTGGCTGTTTTCTACTGCCTTGTGCCAGGCTGTTTCCTTAGACATGTCTTTTGACAACAACAGCTCATTTCTTACCTCCTCTGGTTTTAGCTGCAGTTCTTTAGCCCAATCCCACAGTTTCTCTAATATTTCAACTTGGCCCCCTTCTGCTGCGTTGTTCCAGGCCTTATTTCCATACTTGTCTCTGGACAAGAGTAACTCATTTCTTAACTCCTCTGGCTTTAGCTGCAGTTCTTTTGCCCAATCCCACAGTTTTTCTAATATTTCAACTTTTCCTCTTTCTGCTGCCTTGTGCCACGCCGTGTCTCCACACTTTCCTGTGGACAACAACATTTCTTTTCTAATCTCCCCTCTTTTAAACTGCAGTGTTTTGGCCCAGTCCCACAGATTCTCTAATATTTCAACGTGGCATCTTTTTGCTGCCTTGTGCCAGGCTGTTTCTCCATTCTTCTCCGTGGACAAGAGCAACTCAGTTCTTAACTCGTCTGGTTTTAGCTCCAATTCTTTTGTCCAATCCCACAGTTTCTCTAATATTTTGACGTGGCCTCCTTTTGCTGCCTTGTGCCAGGCCGTTTTCTTAGACTTGTCTTCTGACAGAAACACGTCATTTTTTAACTCCTCTGGTTTTAGCTGCAGTTTTTTAGCCCAATCCCACAGCTTCTCTAATAATTCAACTTTTCCTCTTTCTGCTGCATTTTGCCAGGCCGTTTCTCCATACTTGTCTTTTGACAGAAACACGTCATTTTTTAACTCCTCTGGTTTTAGCTGCAGTTCTTTAGCCCAATCCCAGAGTTTCTCTAACATTTCAACGTGGCATCTTTCTGCTGCCTTGTGCCAGGCCGTTTCCTTAGAATTGTCTTTTGACAGTAAAATATTTCTGAATTCCTCCGGTTTTAGCTGCAGTTCTTTAGCGCAATCCCACATTTTCTCTAATATTTCAACTTTGCCTCTTTCTGCTGCTTTGTTCCAGGTAGTTTCCTTAGCCTTGTCTTTTGACAACAAGAGCTCATTTCTTAACTCCTCTGGTTTTAGCTGCAGTTCTTTAGCCCAATTCCACATTTTCTCTAATATTTTGACGTGGCCGCTTTGTGCTGCCTTGTGCCAGGCCATTTCCTTAGACTTGTCTTTTGACAACAACATCTCATTTCTAAACTCCTCTGGTTTTAGCTGCAATTCTTTAGCGAAATCCCACAGTTTCTCTAATATTTTGACGTGGCCGCTTTCTGCTGCCTTGTGCCATGCCATTTCCTTACACTCGTCTTTTGACAACAACACCTCATCTCTAAATTCCTCTGGTTTTAGGTGCAGTTCTTTAGCCCAATCCCACAGTTTCTCTAATATTTCAATTTGGCCTCTTTTTGCTGCTCTGTGCCAGGCCGTTTTCTGAGACTTGTCTTTTGACAACAACAGCTCATTTCTTAACTCCTCTGGTTTTAGCTGCAGGTGTTTAGCCCATTCCCAGGATTTCTCTAAAATTTCAACGTGGCATCCTTTTGCTGCCTTGTGCCAGGCCGTTTCCTTACACTTGTCTTTTGACAGTAACACATTTCTGAATTCCTCTGGTTTTAGCTGCAGTTCTTTAGCCCAATCCCACATTTTTTCTAATATTTCAACTTGGCCTATTTTTGCTGCTTTGTGCCAGGCCGTTTCCTTAGACTCGTCTTTTGACAACAACAGCTCATTTCTTAACTCCTCTGGTTTTAGTTGCAGTTCTTTAGCCCAATCCCACATTTTCTCTAATACTTCAATGTGGCCGCTTTTTGCTGCCTTGTGCCAGGCCATTTCCTTATACTCGTCCGTCGACAACAACACCTCATTTCTTAACTCCTCTGCTTTTAGCTGCAGTTCTTTAGCCCAATCCCACAGTTTCTGTAATAATTTGACGTGGCCATTTTCCGCTGCCACGTGCCAGGCCGTCCGTCGAAACATGCCTTCTGACAACAACATATCATTCCTTATCTTTATTGGTTTTACCTGCAATTGTTTAGCCCAATCCCACAGTTTCTCTAATATTTCAACTTTGCCGTTTTTTGCTGCTTTTTGCCAGGGCGTTTCCCCAAATTTGCTTTTTGACAACAACACCTCATTTCTTAACTCCTCTGGTTTTAGCTGCATTTCTGTACCCCAATCCCACAGTTTCTCTAATATTTCTACGTGACCTCTTTCTGCTGCCTTTTGCCAGGCCGTTTCCTCAGTCTTGTCTTGTGACAGTAACAGTTCATTCCTCATCTCCTTTGGTTGTAACTGCAATTCTTTAGCCACATCCCACAGTTTAACTAGTACTTTAAAGTGCCCTCTTTCTGCTGCCTTATGCCAGGCCGTTTCCTTAGACCCGTCTTGTGACAATAACAGTTGATTCTTTATCTCGTTTGGTTGTAGCTGCAGTTCTTTAGCCGCATCCCACAGTTTATCTATTACTTGAAAGTGGCCTTTCTCTGCTGCCTTATGCCAGGCAGTTTGTCCCTTATGGTCTTTGGCTAACAATAATTTTGTTACAGCGTTTAAGCTTCCCCCTGATTTCAGACTGTCTAGTAAAAATCCAGTAATACGAAAGTTACCTTCGTTCGCTGCTTTGTGTAATGCTGTTTTGTCAACTGTCCTGGTTGCGTGTCCTTTTTTCTTATACCACAGTCCATCCAGTTTTTCTCCGTACTCTTTCAAGACCTTTTGCGGTGGCTCCGAGTTTTCGAGTAATCCATCCAAAAAGGCTCTAATTACAATATAGTCTGGTTTTAATAAAATTTCATTTAGTAGAAAATCCTGAAATTCTTTATTTTGTTTACTTTTCATGGTCAATTGTTTTATTAGGAACTCTGCCACACAATACTCAGCAAAAGTGCGGTGGATGAATTGCGGTTTACCCTCATTGTTTCTCTGCGCTATCCCAATTCTAGCCAACTGTTCACCTGGCAATGCAGAATCGTCACAAATGTGCAGAAATGTCACCTCATCCTCAGTAAATAATGCTTGTAAGGCTAACAGCTGATGCTGCAACTGTATGTTTTTGAAATCGCATTCTTTTTGGTCCTCATCAGGCATTTTGCTTGCTGTCGATGTAGACTTTTCTTCATAATATATAAAGTATTTTTTCTTTAAAAACTGTTCATATAACCACAGCAAGTCTAGCTTGTCCTGTAACTTAGGCTCGGATTCCTCTGAATGATAAAATGATCTAAAGTCTTCTTTGAAAGCCTCGGCTAACATGCGGGTTTGTAATGGAATGCCGGTGAACTCTTTGTCCTTATCGCTAATTGACTGTGCCAACTTCCTGATCAATGCTTTAGCATAAATTTGTAACCGGTCGTGAACCACGGCTTCAGAATCTAAATGTTGAAGCCAGAATTTCTTTAGAAATTCAACTTGCTCGACTTCGGAGAAGGGCTGTAGGGTGTAGGACAGCTGTTGTAAATAATCCTCCAGCTCATCTCTTAGGTGGGGGCGGGTGGTGACCCACAGCTGCTGTAACGAAGTCTGCTTCAGAATTTGTATCAAGTCCATGACTGTCTGTTTGTACTTTGGACTGATTTCATCAAACCCATCCAACATTACCACTATCTTGTTAATTTCACTTCCTTCGAAGCTCTTCTTAAACAACTCTTTCTCTAAATGAGATTCAAGCTTTAGCACGTTCGTTGATGCAAATTCAAGTACCCACTCTTTATCAATCTCCTTTTGAACCCGAGCCTTGAGTAGTTCCGTGTAATCGCTTAAATCAATTTTAACCAACCAGTGTGCTGGATATATTTGCTTGATTTGTCTAGATAGATGGGTGAGTACGGTGCTTTTACCCATTCCTGCTGTGTCAGAAATTAGCAAAAACTTCTGGTGTTTTGCTTCCTCCAGCAGCTTGTTTAAATCGCTAGGAGCATAAGAGTGGGACTTCATGGCATCAATATATTTACGTAATCTCTTCAAATCCCCTTGCGACTGCTGCCAAACGAGTTCTCCTGGCTTGTCTTTCACCAGCCAATGCACATTACTCATTGGATTCTGTAGACAGAGCTCTCTGAATTCCTCTTCAGTACTGGCCAATAAATCAGTAAATATGCCGTCTCTTTTAGCACTTAAAATGTCCTTTCTAATGAAGATGTTGTGATTAAAAGTTCTATCAACATAGTACTTTTTATCGTAACCACTGCAACTGGACGGCACAGGTTCTTCACCAATTCTAAGCTCCTTTTCTTGTAACAAATCAGAAAGAGGACAGGAATCTGACATTGATTCAGCAGTTATCAGTTGATTTAAGACAATTCTTTCGCCTTGAAAAACCACTGTTTTCTCTAACAATTTTTTTTGTGAAATTGCAGTTAAATCACTCCAAACTAACTGTTCATCTGTTGTAATGAACCCTTCGCCGAGTGTTTCTGTAGCTATTTGCTGTATAATATCGGCGTTGCTAACATCTGTTTGAGTGGTCAGAATAAGTTTCACAGTGTTTTTCTCTTTCAGAATGCTGAACAATTCCTGGAACATGTTTCTTAGCTCATCATTATCTGTCTGATTGGTCGGGCACGCTATCATCAGTAGGTGGGGTGTTTCCATTGATGCCAGTATTTCTTTCAAATTTATTATTCGATTGACTGTTAGCAACCGCTCTAATTCCAGTATTGTATAGTGACCATCACTGGAGTAATTGGGCGTGCAGGATGTGTTTCTGAGAACCAAATAAACCTTGGTCAGCCCTCTCCAAGTATCTGCATCATTCATTCGTAACTGCCAAATTTGTTTGTTACTAGTAAGAAATTCTGTTAAACCCAAAGCGCCAGGGTTAAATTCAAGTGCACTTTGGCGAATCTTTCTGACATAATGCTCAGTTTCATGTTGATAAACTTTATTTCCTATTCCGGCTGATGACAGTAGGTTTTTTGTTTTCTTCTTTATGTGCGGAAAAAGTCGAACCAACCGCTTCACATAAGGAATCAGAGCGTGCAATGTGCTGGCATCTCGACAGCTAACGCTTCCATTGCTCAGCTCAAAGTTTCGTAACTTTTGTTCAGCTTCTTCTCTGGCCTCAGCATTATTTATTACACAAAACAGATGCTCAGGCTGAAAGAAACCTTTCAAGTCACGTAACCAATGGTAACGCTCCAGGAACTCCCGCTCATCCTGAGTAAAAATGCTTTGACTTTCTGTGCATTCGTCGTAAGCCTTAGTTTGATAACGAAGTGGGTGGTAATTATTAAGGTGTTCTGCCCTTTTAAAGAAATCGTTCAATTCTGCACCATACGTTAAGCCTGCACTAACAGGCCAATCCATCACATGTCGTATTTTTAGTTCACCTTTATCGTCCTTATATACTTGCCCCGTTCCAGGGTCAAAGGCTTTCACAATTTTGTCCATACTGTGTGTTGCTAGGTTGTATAATGCAGTGTGTTTTTCCTTCCACCCCATATCAGACAAATCAGTAAAGATGCGATAGACTGTCCCTAAATGTGAGTTACAGGTATTGATAAGATTTGGAGCAGACAGATAACTGGTGATGTCCAAGTGCTGTAAATCAATGGTACGCCCTTTGTTGCGTACGTCAAGTTTGCCGGCCATTTGTAACAACATATCTTTGCAACCTGGACTGTCGAAAACTATTGTGTGCGGATGATAACTGTGTCTGACATCATGGCTGTCTTTCTCAGTGCTGCTGGCAAGTGGTTCATCCTGTTCTGTTTTCAATTTCCTAAGAAATGTACCTCCTTTCACTTCAAGGTATTCAGTGGTAAAGTTAGTGATCTGCGCCAGCCAACCCCCTAAATAGTGACCTGTGAAAAATAGTTCGAAACTGACCTTCATTTCTTGCTCTATTTGTTGCAGAACTGCGACCACCTTATTAGCAAATGTGCTGGCGGAACGCATTTGATTAACATAATTGTTAAATAAAACACCCCTAAAATCTGTTACAAGAGTACCAACATTCCAAATATCAGTCCCTCGATGAGCAATCACAACTTGCTGATGTTCCGGGTGCCAGTAGGCAGATCCAAAGTAGCCATTCGTCATCCCAAAATGAGATGCTGTCGTTAGCAACTGCCAGCCCTCAGGAGGTGTTGGTTCTCCATGTTTACAGTCATGGTATGCCATGGAGGCAAACTGGGCCAACACGTGGGTTGTGGGGTAAGGGGGCGTTGCTTTGAGTTGATCAATGGCGGATAATTGTTTTTTTGCATAAAATGTCTCGATTGATTGTTTAAAAACATCATGGCTCAATTTTAGCTTTTGGTCTACTCTTAGCTTTCCTGAGAAAGGCGGCAAAACAGTTGACGCTGTTGGCTTGATAGTCACAGATGAATACAGGTGACTGTGGAATTCCGACCCCTCACTGGGAATGGACGCAAATGTCTGAAGGTTGGGTGACATTTGGCTGTGTAATTTTGAAGAGGGTATGCGTGCTTTCTGCTTTGTGGTCTTTTTATGGACTAAGGCTTTTGAAGCCATAAGTAATGACATTTCAGAAGAACTGGACTTTGATACCTCTTTCCTTAATTCCTCTGGTCTTTCATGCAGTTCTGGAGCCCTATCCCACACTTTACCTAATATGTCAACATGGCCTCCTTTTGCTGCCATTTTTCCAACCGTTTCTTCAGACTCGTCTTTTGACAAGAAAACCGCATTCCTTAACTCCTCTGGTTTTAGCTGCAGTTCCTTAGCCCAACCCCTCAGTTTCTCTAATATTTCAACATGGCCTCTTTCTTCCGCCTTCTGCCAAGCGTTTTTTCCCTGACGGTCTGTGGCTAACAACTTTTTTTTTACAGTGCTTAAGCTTCCCCCTAATTTTAGGCTGTCTTTTAAAAATCCAATAATATGAACATTATTTTCCTTCGCTGCTTCATGTAGTGCTGTTGTGTCAAATTTTATGTCTGCATGTACTTTTTTCTTATACCACTGTTCGAGTTTTTTTCCATGCTCTCTAAGAGCCTCTTTTGTTGGCTTAGATTTTTCCAATAATCCATCCAAGAAGGCTCTAATTACTTGACAGTCCCCTTTTAATAAAACTACATATAGTAAAAGCTCCAGCACTTGTTCGTGTTGTTCGGTTTTATTTGTCAGTTGGTTTATTAGGAACTCAGCCACAAAATATTCAGCAAAAGTGCGGTGGATGAATTGCGGCTTACCGTCATTGTTTCTCTGTACTATCCCAATCCTGGCTAATTCTTCGTCTGAAAATATAGAATGGTTATAACTATGTACAAATGTCACCTGGTCCTCAGTAAACAACACCTCTAAGGCTAGCATTTGATGCTCCAATTGTATGCATTTTAAATCAAATTCTCGTAGCTCCTCTGCAGTCGTTTTACCTGCTGGTGTTTTAGACTTTTCTTTATAATATATGTCATATTTACTCTCAACAAATCCTCTGTATAACCCCGGCAACTCCAGTTTTTGCGGTAACTCAGGCCCCGATTTCTTTGACTCATAAAATGACATAAAATCCTTTCCAAAAACCTCCGCTAGCATGCGGGTCTGTAAGGGGATGGCGGAGAACTCTTTGTCCTCGTCATTAATTGACTTAGCAAATTTCCCAATTAATTTTTCGGCGTAAATTTTTAAATGGCGTTGATTCGTACCCGAAAGATTTAAATTTTTAGTCCAGAATTTCTTTAGAAATTTAACCTGCTCTTCTTCAGAGAATGGCTGTAAGGTGTAGGACAGCTGTTGCAGTTTATCCTCCAATTCCTCTCTCAGGTGGTGTCGGGTGGTGACCCACAGCTGCTGTAACGAAGTTTTCCTCAGAACTTCCAACATGTCAAGTACTGTCTCTTTGTAGTTGGGACTGATTTCATCGAAACCGTCTACCATAACCACTACATTATTAATTTCATATCTTTCGAAGTTCTTCTTAAACAACTCCTTCTCTAAATGAGATTCAAGCTTTAGCACTTCCTTCGATATAAATTCACGTACCCACCATTCATCCATCTTCTTTCCTTTCTGAGCCTTGAGTATTTCCGTATAGTCATTTAAATCAATTCTTGCTATCCAACGGGATGGAAATTTTTGTTGGATTAGTTTAGACAGGTGGGTCAGTAAGGTGGATTTACCCATTCCTGCTTTGTCAGCAATTATCATGACCCTCTGCTCTTTCACGTGTTGCAAAAGCTTGTCTATATCACTAGGAGCATAAGATTGGGTTTCCTGGACATCGACATAACTACGTAATGTCTTTAAATTTCCTTGCGACTGCTGCCAAATGAGTTTCCCTGAATTATCATTCCGTAGCCAATGCACATTACTTTTTGGGTTCTGTTGACAGAGTTGTTTGAATTCCTGTTTAGTATTGGCCAATAAATCGACAAATTTTCCAGCTCCTCTATCACGAAAAATGTCCCGTCTAATGAAGATGTTGTGATTAAAAGTTCTATCAATATAGTACTTTTCATTGTAACCACTGCAAACAGACGGTACAGGTTCCTTAGCAATAGTAAGCTCCTTTTCTTGTAACAAATCAGCAAGGGGAAATGAACCTGTCATTGATTTAGCGGATGTGATTAGATTTAAGGCAACTGGCATGCCTTGAAAAATCACTGTCTTCTCTAATATTGCTGCCTGGGAAGTGGCTGTTAAATCACTCCAAGTTAACTGTTTAAGTGTTTTAATTAACTTTTTGCCGAGGGTTTCTGTAGCTATTTCTTCTATAATATCAGCGATGCCATCTTCTGACTCTGTGGTCAGAATAATTTTCATCTCATTATTTTCCAGAATGCTGAACAATTCCCAGAACATGCTTTCTAGTTCTTCATTAACTGACTGATTTTTCCCGCACGCTATCATCAGCAGATGAGGTGTTTCCATTGAAGTCAGTATTGCATTCAAGTTTATCACTCGATTGACCGTTAGCAACCACTCCAATTGTAGTATGGTATAATGACCTTCACTGTTGTAATTTGGCTCAGAGGATGTGTTTCGGAGAACCCAATAAATCTGAGTTATTCCTGTCCAAGCATCTCCATCAGTCATTCGTAATTGTCCAAATTTTTGGTCAGTATCAAGAAATTCTTTTAAACCCAAAGCACCATCATTAAACTCAAGTGCGTTTGGGTGAATCTGTTTGACATAACGCAGAGTTTCAGCTTGACAAACTTTATTTATTATCTCGGATGATGACAATTTGTCCTTTATTTCCTTTTTTATGTGTGGGAAAAGTCTAACCAACCGCTTCACATAGGGAACCAAAGTATGCAATGTGGTAGCGTCTGGACAGCGAATACTTTCATTGTCAAGCTCGAAGTCCTGTAACTTTTGTTGAGCTTCTGTTTCGACCTCAGCGTTACTCATTACACAAAATAGTTCCTCAGGCTGAAAGAATTCCTGCACGTGACGTAAACAACGATAACACTCCAGGAACTCCCGCTCATCCTGTGTTAAAACGCTTAGACATTTTGTGCTTTTGTCGAAAGCCCTAGTTTGATAACGTAGCTGATGGTAACCCTTGGGCACTTCACTAGGGACAGTGTCCATTACCGGAATGTGGTAATTATTAAGTTGCGATGCCCATTTAAAGAGATTATTCAATTTTGCACCACCCTTTAAGCCTGCAGTAAGAGGCCAATCGACCACCTCTCGTATTCTTAGTTCACCTTCATTATCTTCAAATACTTGTCCCGTTTCAGGGTCAAAGGCTTGCACAATTTTGTCCATACTGTGTGTTGCTAGATTGTACAATGGAGTATTTGTTTCCTTCCAGCCCAAATCAGTAAAGATGCGATAGACTGTCCCTAAATGTGAGTTGCAGGTATTGATAAAATTTGGAGCAGACAGATAACTGGTGATGTCTAAGTGCTGCAAATCAATGGAACTCCATTTGTGGCATTCGGCAAGTTTGTCGGCCATTTTTGACAACATATCTTTGCAACCTGGGCTGTCGAAAACTACTGTGTGCGGATGATAATTTTTTCTGACATCGTGACTGTCTTGCACAGTGCTGCTTGCAGGTGATTCATCTTGTTCTGTTTTCAGTTTGTTAAGAAATGTATTTGTTATGCTTTTAAAAGGTTTAGTAATAAAATCAGTGATGTGCCCCAGCCAACCCGCTTGGGCTTCGTGACTGTCTTGTACAGTGTTGCTTGCAGGTTCTTCATATCCTTCTCTTTTCAGTTTCTTAAGAAATGTGCCTACTTTCACTTCAAGGTATTCAGTGGTAAAGGTAGTGATTTGCGCCAGCCAACCCCCTAACGAATGACCCGTGAAAAATAGTTCGAAACTGACCGTCTTTTCTTGCTCTATTTCTTGCAGAACTGCGACCACCTTATTAACAAATGTGCTGGCAGAACTCATTTGTTGAATGTAGTTGTTAAATAAAACACCTTTAACATCAGTTACAAGAGCACTAATATTAGCCATATCAATCCCTCGATGAGCAATCACCACTTGTTGATGTTCCGGGTGCCAGTAGGCTGTTCCAAAATAGCCATTCTTGATCCCAAAATTAGATGCTGTCGTTAGCAACTGCCAGCCTTCAGGAGGCTTAGGGTCTCCACGTTTGCAGTCAAGGTATACCATGGAGGCAAACTGGGCCAACACGTGGGGCGTGGGGAAAGGAGGCGTTGCTTTGAGTTGATCAATGGCGGATAATTGTCTGTTTCCATAATACTCCTTGATTGATTGTTGAAAATCATCGTGGCTCAATTTCATCTCTTTGTCTACTCGTAGTATCCCTGAGAAAGGCGGCAGAACAGTTGATGCTGTCTGTTTGCCAGTCGCAAATGCATGTGATTTACTGCGGAATACCGACACTTCATTGGGATTGGCCGCAATTTGCTGAGGAGTGTGTGACGCTAATTTGTCTGTCTCTGAGGCGACCATTCTTCCTGTGAAGTAAAGCTATTCAACACGTCAATAATCTCTGTATGATTAAGTTCTTCAGCCAAATCTAATGGCGTTTTTCCTTCACCATTTTTAATGCTAGTTTCTGCTCCCTGTCTAAGCAGAAATTTAACCACCTCCAACTCATTTCTTTCAATTGCCAAGTGCAAAGCAGTATTCAAATCATCATTATCATTTTGTGCATTAATATCAGGTTGAGGTTTTTCCTAATAGTTTTTAATTTCCTTTACTCTTTCTTGTTTGGAAATTTTCCTTTTCTGTATAACATTAAGCAGTTTCGCATTAACCACTACCTGTTCACTATCAGAACGCTGATACCTTGTATGTGTTTCTGTACCGTCCATTGTATTAACTTTACAGGAAAGATGGACTTTCTTAGTAGCTGGACTGACAGAGAAACAGAACACAAATAAAATAATTTCAGTTCCGCTTTATCATTCTAAAAGCATTTCATTATTTTGCCGAATTTAATGTGAAACTTGAAGCGAAAATCTCAGCAAAATTTTAAAAAGATTGAGATATTCACACAATTAAGACACGTTACTTGTGTTTCTGCAGTCAAGTACGGTATTTCTTTCCTATTTAAATCTACTGATGGTAGAATGAAATATCAAACTGCTATAATATAAAGCTTCATGTGATATACACGACCAGTACACAAGAGGGAGCTTCTCTAAAGTGAAAGTGGTAGTCTGTGGATCAGTACTGTCCATTTATTATAAATTTTAATAGAGGTTTTTAGCTCTTTCTAAACACTCTGGCGTTCCCTGCAATGTCCTCACAAACAGCTACATATGGTTAAGTGGCGTCGCCTTATCTAACACCTGTAGTGAAATTTATTTAGTGCTGTTTGTACACCTCGCCTGAACATGCTGCACACCACTGTTCTACAGGCGCAATGTGGAGAGCATTCTGACAGGGAGTTCAGCACCTCACAAGATACTAACCTTCAGTACACATAGTGATTACATTGCCTGCTGGGTGACATGTTGGTCACTGTCACTTTGAAACGTTTAATGCTGCTTATGGTCACTGTCACTCTGCTCCTTACCGTCACTCTTCAGTGGTAATGAACGTCCCTGGCCCTCGTACAGCCTTACGTCAAAACGATGCAGCAGCCAGTCACTCCTGCCATTTCAACACAGTGCTGTACCCGAGATCCTACAGTGAATGTCAACTGCCATTAAACCGCAGCCGTCGTTACATCCCAGGTGCTGCTTCCTCAGTCCAAATTATCGCAAAATTTTCGCAATCACAACATTACCTTCACTGGCACCTTTCCAGACCTGTGAACATATATATAATGCTATATAATGTACCGCTATAAGCAGTACAGTGCAATGCTGCTGATCTGCTGAGGCTACTGCCCTAAATGTCAAACTGTCAAAATTTTAATATCGTAATGACTGACACGTGTTTAATTTCACTGGAATTTCCCACCTGATTGTATGAACAAGCAACAGCCATCACAATTAGCCTCTGTTCTTAAGCTGTTTATATCAGAGACTACGAAAGAATAAAATGGCAATTGTATTTATGTGATTAACGTGAAGGAATTATTGTGGATTTATTTAAGCAATTATACTACTGGTTTCCTGTGCAAAGGCCCGAAAAAACCTAATTCTCTAGTGCGGTAGCCATGAAGACATTCGAAGTCACACAATATTAATGCTACAACACCTGCTAACATGCAACTTGTGACACACACATTTAGTGCAGTTCAACGGGACTGATTGAACCTGAAGATGGGGTCAACACGATCCTTCGAAACATCCGGAACTACGTCACATCCCAGCAGAACCGAACAATCAGCAACACCGCTGACAGAACCTGAAATCACACAACAGTAAATCCTGCTGTTCCTCTCAACTTCCCAATTCAGTTAAAATAATAATAATAATTATTATTATTATTAACTGCAACTGGGTTGTCACCCGGCGGCAATGGTTATTTTACATGTAAACAAATATGAAAAAAAGTAACTAGAAATTTTAAGTCGGGAGAGCTACATGAGAGCCATGTAGTAGAGAATTGGAAACTGGGAACCATCTGATCATTCGCTTGTAGACACAGGGAAACCAAGAAAAACCTGTGTCGAGGTGGCCGGTCGCCGGACCTTCCGGATACTGACTGTTAGCCAGCAGTCCGGCATCTAAAGTAAGAATATCAATACACACATAGTATAACAAATACACATAAGAGTACAACAAATACACATAAAAGTACAACAAATACACATAAGATACAACAAATACACATATGGTACAACAAATACAAATGAGATATCAAATACACATAAGATTACAACAATAAACGCAAGACAAATACGTTTAAAAATGCACGTAATGAAAACAAAGAAAGTACTGTATATAGTTTCTAATAATTTTTCCCACCATATTGCACACACGTTTTTACCCCAGTCCTTTGATTTTCACCACTTTACCACCCATATATAATATCCTTCCTATTACACCCCGCTTTCACCTCTTCCCTACGCTGCACTTCACTG
>Ga0209629_10001595_pt1 | contig 14561 bp, 13 predicted proteins | sample TergutCu122P5_FD_187286 | JGI IMG/M metagenome (GOLD analysis project Ga0209629, IMG submission 187286) | Cubitermes ugandensis P5 segment gut microbial communities from Kakamega Forest, Kenya - Cu122 P5 (SPAdes) (version 2) | ecosystem: Host-associated > Arthropoda: Insects > Digestive system...
CGTCGATAAATGTTTGCTTTTTATGATGCTCCGGCTGTTTCTTAATGTAATTGGAAACAGAGGTAATTTGTGAATGCGAATATGTAAATGCGCCATATCCGTCTTGCCAATTAAAATGATACGGCATTAATTTCTGTTCATTAATGAATTTGGATGAAACAGACTTTATATCTCTCACTAAATCGGAAATAGAAATAGAGGGTCGAAATCCCGTAAGAATATGTGTATGGTCAGGATTACAATAAATGCTTATAACCTTGCATTTATCCTGATTAACAATTCCGCAAATGTATTTTTGTATTATTTCACGATTCGATTCATAAATCAAACATTTACGATATTTTACCGCAAAAACGAGATGAACATAACATTGATAATAGGTGTTGGCCATATTTTGAATTATTTGTTTTGGTTAATAATAAAATAATAATTGTACAAAAATAATACAAATTAATTACATATCCAAATGCCGCACCGCTACGCGGCGCACGATTGAAATAATTCGTTCCGTCCCATCCCGTGAGCTATCGCACACGGCTATAAATGCAGAAGCGCTACGCGCTTGGTTCACCGTTCCGTCTTGTCGCACACGGCTATAAACGCATTCCGTTCCGTGAGCTATCGCACACGGCTATAATCACATAAGCGCTACGCGCTTGGTTGCCCCGTCCCGTTCCATGTGTTGTCGCTCCGTAATAAATGACATATTTTTTGATGTCATTTCGGAAATAATCAGTATCTTTACAAATAATTTTAAGGATAAAACATGTTTGAAGATTGGAAAGAAAGGATAAAGGATAATCCCCAAATAGATAAAGCATTATTATGGGATATTAATAGATCAAAAATGACTGACGACGACCTGCAAAGAATGAAATTATTGGTGGTGCAGCGTGTCATTGAACGTGGAAACGAAAATGATTATTACGCCATTTTCAAACTCTACGGCGGAAAGGACGGAGTACGAGAAATAATCAAACAAATAAGGTCGATGTTTGACCCAATTGACGAAGTTTTTGTAAGAAAGGTTTTTAATTTAAAAAAGGAAGATTTGATATGTTACGAACGGAAACGATTGAGAGAGGCTTATTTGAACTCTTAAAAACACTGATGCAAGACGAGCATCTTAAAAATTTTAACCTTGTCGGCGGAACTGCGCTCGCTTTGTATATGGGACATCGAAAAAGTATTGACCTTGATTTGTTTTCACAACAGCCTTTTGATACAAACGATTTGGATAGGTACCTTAATGAAACTTATAATTTTTTTGTACAAAATCCGGAAAAAAAAAGTAAAGCAACATTGTTAGGGAAAATCAACGGTATAAAAACAGATTTTATCAGCTATAACTATCCGTTTGTTAATCCTGTTGTTATACAAGATGAAATTCGCATGCTTTCTATTCAAGACATTGCAGCTATGAAACTTGCCGCAATTTCTCAATCAGGAGACAGGCTTAAAGATTTTGTAGATGTTACATTCTTATCTGCTAAAATATCTTTAACCGATATGCTTAATGCTTTTGAAATAAAGTATCCTAAAACAAATAAAATGTCCGCAGTCAAAGGGCTTATCTATTTTGATGATATTGATTTTTCCGCTAAAATTGAATTAACAACAGGCAGTACTTACAAATGGGAAAAAACGGCAAAACGAATAAATGAAATGATTAATTTTCCAAACAAAATTTTTCTGACCTACCCGGAATAAATTTTAAAGTGCCAAAAAAATCTTACATGGGAAAATAGCAAAATGTCAAATGAAGAAAAGTCGATTTCGAGGCTGATTTTCTATTTTTTTTGACTGAGCGAATATCGAACATGGTACGTGCATGGTACGAGCATGGTACGGAGAAAGAAGCGCTACGCGCTTTTTTCCGCCAACCCGATTTCATCCGAAAAAGGCGGACCCCTTCCAAGCATCCGCCTTCCTTCTAAAAAACATGAAATTTAGTTAGGTCGGTTTAAACGTTAACGCTTATTCGTTAACCATATACGTGAACCCTAACAGGGTTTAAAACCCTGTCAGGGTTCTTGTTTAGGGTTTTGTTCTTTACTGAATCGTTAAACTGCCTCCTGCCCAGCCTTCAAAGTCTTCTGCTGTAGATTTGTTCGACTTGACATAGAAAATAATCATGTAGCGGTTGCCGGCGGTTATCGATGCATTCAATCCTTTCACATAGTTATGCATAAGCATACCGCTCTTGACCGAAGCGAAAGAACCTACCGCCATATTGACGCCCGGCATCGGGGTAAATATTGTGCTGTTCGCCTTAGCTTCCAGCAACTGCACGTAAAGCGTTCCGCCGAAATCTTCATTTATCGCAGCGGTATAGGTTGCGCTAATCGCCGTAACTTTTCCGCTTTGCGAAGCGTCGAAAGCAAAACCGGAGTTTTTCCCCGTAATATTAATAGAATTGCCGTAGTAAGTGTCAATAAGATCGCCGGAATTTCCGAAACCGACTGCCGAGATGGTGCTGTAAAGTCCTTTTGAACTGCTGAACTTCATATCTATCTGACCGCCGGAAGCAAAAGTAATCGAACCTCCGCCGCCCACGGTGATCCACCGGTATCCGTTGTAGGTATTCAGAATGCTGTCGGTAATGTTGTAAATCGTTTGTCCGATGTAGGGCGTAGTGATGGAATCTCTCACAACCGTTGTCATTGCTTGAATGCCGTTTCCGACCGGTTTCCATGTTCCTCCATTGATGTTGTTCGATTTATTATCGTAATACCAATAGCCCGGACTCAATGTTCCCTGAGTTAAGCCTGCACCCGCTTTACCCGATGTTGCGGTGTTATATACTGTCATTCCGTCGAAACGTGTAGCATAATTTATCCCACTTAAAAGACCGGAATAACTGAAAGTAAACGTAGTCAAATCCACTCGTGGATATATTAACCCTTTTCCTATATTGGTTGAACCATTATAACTGGGAGAAGAAGACGCATCAATAAATGCTGAACTTTCTGATGCTGAAGTCCATGAATTATAATTTGCTACTCGTAATTGTGCATATAAGCCGGTAGATAGCGCTGTCATAAACATCAACAGAGCTATATGTTTAAATATTTTTTTCATAAGATTTATACTATTTTATATTAAAATTAATTTTTTACTGCGCGGATATCATATCCCAAGAGCCGGCTCCGGAACCTCCAATATACATCAACATTGCATTATAGCTTGCATATATAAAACCGTAAGTTTTATTTCTTAATTGATCTTGAGTATCAGGCTTTGTACTTGTTGTTGTTAAACCAACATCATATGCACCGGGATTTGAAACATATATTATTTTTCCCACATTAGGAGGATTTGGAGAAGTTGCATCAGGAAGAACTAAATAATGTCCAGGAGAAGTGATATTTAATTGCAAATAATCTTCATTGGTTACTGTATAATTATCTGTAATTATAGGCGATACAATAAATGTTGATTGCACGATTTCGGGCAGCGTTTTCCAGTAAGTATTACCGTTTGCATCGGAAGCGAGCACTTTTCCCACTGCCGGTCCGCCGGAAGTGATTGCCAAAGGCGCGCTGATCTTCAAGGTGTCGAGTCCCGCAGCGGAAATGGTTGTGTTTTTGGTCAGAGCGCCGCCGAGTTGCATTTCCGTTCCGGAGAGCGTCAAGCCGTTGCCGGCAGTATAGCTTCCGCCTCCTCCACCGCCCGATTGATTTTGCCAGGTAACATTGCCGTCCGCATCAGAGGTAGGCACTTGTCCCGCCGTCGAGGAGCCGATGATGTTGGATACGTTAATCGTCTTGGGAGCAATATCCGCGCCGGTGATTGTTCCGTCGAGAATCTTTGCGCTCGTAACGGCGCCGTCTGAAATCACAGTCGCATTGCTGTTCCGGTCGGCAGTAACGTCGCCCGTCAGCGCTGCTCTTTCAAAACTCGTTCCGTTTAGAATGATGGAAGTCGATCCGGTATATTCGCCTCCTCCGGAGCCGGAACCAAGCTGTACCCATTGATTTCCGTCGTTGTAATAGAATCCGGGAACCACGTTATTAGGATCGGTTCCTGCGGAAGCGGTGTTATACACTATCATACCGGGAACATTCTTCGACAAGGGATCCGGTTTATCTCTCGAAACTAATGCGACTTGCGGTAACAGCAAACCCAATTTACCCTTAGAGCGTACATCCAATACGGCGTCGGGATTCGGGGGGGTTAATTCCCCGACTGTTACTTGCGCTTTCATAGGAGCGGCAAGTAATACGGCTGCCAATATTACGGCTGCCGATAGTAAATAATTTTTTTTGTTGTTCATACGTTTGAAAAATTAAAAAAGGTTTATTAAAAAAGTTGTAATTATTTATTTCATTATTCAATGAGCGTAATTTTTATTAATGAAGTCGGCTGAAAAGCCCTATGTCATTGCGGGTTTGATTTGCAATTTCATTGCCGCAGGATTAAGGCTGAAAGCCTTACTGTCATTAGCGTAGGGCAACGCCCTACGACCTGATTGCCTCCGTCTCCCAAAGCCCTAAAAGGGCGAAATCCGGAATTGACCGGGATTACGCGCTTCCGGCGCTTGCTCTATGATTATTACTCCTACCAACGTCGGGCGTTGCCCGACGCTAATGATAATCGCTCTTTCAGAGCAATTGACGGTTCAATCCTCGCAGGGACGCCGCTTCAAGATAAAGCGGGCGGGTAATTGGAACCGAAAGAAGTCAATTCTCCGCATTGAATTGCGGCTATGGAAAGTTTATGCCTTTGTTTGGGATGATGATATGTCGAAAAGTCTGAATCTTTCCGGGACGTATATATTTTTCCTTTGTATATCGTTTTCGCAGTCGTTAAATATTCGTGGGTTCTCTGTTGGGCAATTGTTGCCGATTCTTCGGTTGCCGTCAGGTAAGCCGGCGATGCAGGGGTAAACGGAAAGTTGTGAATTACTGTCGTCGATGTTTGATGACCGGCATTTTCTTCTTTACGGGGCGCGACGGGAGCTTCTTTCTTTTTCGTGATTTTGGCAGATTTTGTAACGTTCGATGAAGAGTCGGGATTGACATACACGTTTTCTTTACCGGCAACATTGGCGTTTCCGTAGAAAATCAAGCCTTTTTCCGCATTCGCCGTTTGGAGAATGAAGCATGATATCATTGTAAGTACACCTGTAAGATAAAACTTCATTTGTTTGTCAGTAATTAAGTAATGCCGTCAAAAAATATAATAAAAAATGATAAATCACATGCAAACTTAACATATAATGTCTCATATGTGCAAATAATATATAAAAATATAAACAAAAAAAGGAATAATAACGTTTTTACCCGGAAAGGGCAGAATTTATAAAAGCTGTTATTATAAAATAATTAGATAAGCGAAAAACGGAAATCAGGTCTTTTTATGTTTATTTTGTCCGAGCAGTTGATATTTCCTGTCCCCGAAAGGGGACAAATATGAATAACCCCGAGCAAGCGGAGCGCAGTTCGGGGTTGGAAACGGAAATATCAAAATGTCAAACGGGAAAAGTACAAATCCGGAGCAAAAATCATAAAAATCCGGAGTGAGCGAAGATCGAACGAATACCGAGCATGGTACGGAGATGGTACGGAGATGGTACGGAGCAGGTCAGGCAAAAGTCTGAATAATACATGGTTACAACATGCGAATTTTTGAAATTATACAATTTTTTACGGTATTTCACGCAAAAAAAATTAAAATCAAAAAGAAAGTAAATATTATTTATGCGTTACTAAATGAAAGCATTTAACCTGTTTTATTTACTTCCGGATTATTTTCGACTATTTTTAATAAGGGAATAAGGTTGGGTATTTGTGTTATATTTCTGTGCTACTAAGGGATCTTGCGGAAATAAGGGTTTGTATTTTCAAAGTCTACTAAGGGATCTTACGGAAATAAGGGTTTGTATTTTCAAAGTCTACTAAGGGATCTTGCGGAAATAAGGTTTCATCGCATAATTTCTTCTTGAGGTGCCCAAAAAAAGTTTTTTGGCACCTCAAAATAATATTTCGCCGGTTTCATCCGAAAATGCAGTTTCTTTATTTTTTTGTACCTTTGCCCATACTGTTTAATGTATGAATAACGAAAAAATAATTATCTATCAGGTTTTTCCGAGACTGTTCGGAAATACGAAATCGGCAAATGCCGTAAACGGGAGCATGGAAGAAAACGGGACGGGGAAACTTTCCTCTTTTTCTCCGGATGTTTTGCGGGAAATCAAAAAAATGGGATTTACTCATATCTGGTATACCGGGTTGTTGGAACATGCAACTCAAACGGATTATTCGAAATACGGCATCCGGAAAGATCATCCGGCAATAGTGAAAGGGAAAGCCGGTTCGCCCTACGCAGTTAAAGATTATTACGATATCGATCCGGATTTGGCGGAAGACGTGCCGGAACGCATGAATGAACTGAATGACCTTATCACACGAACGCATCAAGCGGGTTTGAAGATGATTATCGATTTTGTTCCCAATCATGTTGCCCGCCAATATCATTCGGACGTCAAGCCCGAAGAAGTCGAAGATTTGGGTGAAAAGGACAATCAATCGGTGAATTTCGATAGAAACAATAACTTTTATTATTTTCCCGGTCAAGCGTTTTCTCCCGAATTTGATCTGCATGCGCAAGGAGATACTTATTTTGAATTTCCAGCTAAAGCTACGGGAAATGATTGCTTCTCTCCTCATCCCAACCGTAACGACTGGTATGAAACCGTCAAACTGAACTACGGCGTTGATTATTTAAACGCAAAGCAATGTTCATTTGATCCGGTTCCGAAAACGTGGTTTCAAATGTACAATATTTTACGATTTTGGGCATGTAAACAAATCGACGGTTTCCGGTGCGACATGGCTGAAATGGTTCCCGTCGAGTTTTGGGAATGGGCTGTTTCACTTCTGAAACAGGAATATCCCGATGTTCTGTTTATTGCCGAAATCTACAATCCCGGTCAGTACCGCAATTATCTTGAAAAGGGGAAATTCGATTATCTTTATAATAAGGTGGGATTGTATGATACTTTGCGGGCAATTACCTGCGGAAATCAATCGGCACGGGCGATTACCCGCTGTTGGCAGGAGGTGGACGATATTCATGCTCAAATGTTGAATTTTCTTGAAAATCACGATGAACAGCGGATTGCTTCCGATTTCTTTGCCGGCGACCCATGGAAAGCGATTCCGGCTTTGGTCGTTTCAGCCACAATGTACACAAATCCGATGATGATTTATTCCGGGCAGGAGTTGGGCGAAAGGGGCATGGATAATGAAGGGTTCAGCGGACGTGACGGACGGACTACCATTTTCGATTATTGGAGCGTCGAATCATTACGAAATTGGTATAATAACGGAAAAGTCAACACCGAGGCTTTAACTTCCGATCAAAAGCGCTTGCGTGATTTCTACATTCGTCTGCTTGTTTTGTGCAATACGTCTCCGGCTGTACGGGAAGGAAAATTTTTCGATTTAACATATGCAAATCTTTCTTCCGAGGGTTTTAATCCCGACCGGCAATTCGCTTTTATGCGCTTCGCAGATAATGAGTTATTACTCATCGTCGTAAATTTTGACGACCGCGATGTCGATGTACGGATATTTATTCCGGAAAATGTTTTTACGTATTTTAAGATTAGTGAAGCAGATATTGTGTCTGCAAATGAACTGATACCCGACGGAGACAAAAATACTGACACAATCAAGCCAAATTTTTATATATCTTTTCATTTAAAGAAATCCGGCACGATTATTGCTAAATACTTATTGAAAAAACGTGAAACATAAATGAAATTATTGTACATTATTTTGCGAAAAGAATCATGTCAAAATATGTAAAATAATTAGAAATATTTAACACGTTTTTTGAGTTTGCAAAATAATTTATTAACTTTGTGCGATTTTATCAAATGATTTTTTTATACGCGAATTATTATGAGAGGAAAACAGAATGACTTACTTTCGGGAAAGATTTTAGAAAGTATCCCCGATAACATCAAGCCGATTGAGTTTTTAACGGAGTTGTTGAACATCGGGAAAGAATCGGCGTATCGCCGTATGAGAAGTGAAATCCCTTTCACTTTTGAAGAAATTACAAAATTAGCGCTTGAATTGGATTTTTCAGTTGATGAAATAATAGGAAAAAACAAAGAAGAGCGTATTTTTTTGGATTTACAGGTTAATAGTACCGCAAGCCATGAAGAAAGTTTTCTGGCGGCTATGCAAGAGTACTATAAATATTGCGAAATGATCAGTAATGCGCAAATTAAGGAAGTTTTGTTAGTCCTTAACCGGAACAGTTTTGCTTCGATTATCGGTTACGATACGCTTTTCAAACTGTATTATTACCATTGGAAACATCAAACTTATAATATTTCGCTGAATGATCCGTTTTCGGAAGTTGTAATTCCGGCTGAAGTTAACGCTATCCGGCAACAGCTTAAACTTATTAAGCCGAATCTTTATAACGTGCATTATATTATCGACAGAGATATTTTCCAGAATATCGTGCGCGAAATTCAATATTATTATAATCGCAAACTTATTAATGATGAAGAGATTGTTCTTCTGAAAGAAGAGTTAGGTCAGGTACTCAAGAATATCGAAAATATTATGCAGACCGGTTGTAATGATTGCGGCGCTTCGATGAATTATTATCTTTCTCTTTTGGATATTGAAACAAACACCAATTGCGCAACTTTTGACGGAAACATTGCTTCGCTTTACTGGATGCATCCGGTCAGTTCTATCTGCATCGTCAATCAGGAGATTTGCAGAATGCAAAAAAGATGGATTGAATCCATAAAGAAGTATTCGATTCTGGTTACATTATCCAATGAAATTCTGCAGGCTGAATTTATTAATAAGCAAAGCGATTATCTGAACAATCTTACGAGAGAAATAGTCCATTTTTGATCGAAAGTTCTTGAACAAAACGCAGGGCGGTCTTAAAAAAATTCCCGTCATTGTTTCACTCTGTTCGCAATGACGGGAAAGGACCTTTCATGAAAGTTTCTTGGATTTTACATTACTCTGCTTTGCCTTGTTATAATTATAAAGAAATAATTTTAATGTTTTCAGAAAGTTCCTCTATGTAAGTTCTTTGTTTATTAAAATATTTTACCTGTAATATTTCATTCGACATGGAAATCAGCGTAGAATATTTACGTATTGAATCAAGCCACCTTTTATGGATTGTACAGATGTTCGGATTCAAAATCGTTATGGGCTCTATTGATTCAATAAAGAATTGAGATTGAGCCGTTCCGTTAATTTCTGCATATCTGCTTGAGGATTCGATATTCAATGAAGAAAGATAAAAAGCGGATTTTGCGTTAGAATTGCAGAAACCGGTCTGTGCGACGCTTTCCATCATGTCGATCAATCCCGTTACCTCTTCTCTAAGGCGGTCATATTCACTGTCATTAATCAATCGCCGCTTATAATAATACTGAATTTCACGAATCAGGTTCAGAAAAATATTCGAATCGATAATATAGGTAAAAGTATGAGCCCTTTTCAATCTTTCAACCGTTTTATGTTGCAAATACAATAATTCTTCCGGCAAAGCGACGTCGGAATAGAAATATTTCAGCGAACTCTCCTGAAATTGATGCATCTTGCGGAAATAAGCAAATTTGAACAGATTATTAAACAAAACAATAAATTCAAGCGGAACAAAATTGGTAATCATCGTCGATTCGATTTCTTTTGCATCAGGCAAGGCTAAAATGTTTTGAAAATACCGGTGATATTTAGTTATATACGCATCCGACGGATTTTGCGATTTACTTACGTGCAGATCGAAGAAAATGTGAGAGGGTGCATCTTGCATTATTAATTCATCTACCGAGAAACCCAATTCAACGGAAAGTTTTGCAATTTCATCAAACGTAAACGATATATCGCCTCTGATTCTTCTATATACAGATTCGCGGCTGATATTCAGCGTTTCCATTAAATAGTCGATAGACTTCACCCGGGCAGGGATGTAACTTAAAATTTTTGCGGCGGTTGTATTTTTTACTTTATTCATGTTATAAATAATAAATAGTTAGTACTTGCTTTTAATTTTTACACCTTAGATATAAAATAGTGTTATTATGATAATAAAAACGATTATCTCTTATGATTATCATGTGCAAAAGTACGATTTTGAAATGATATATAATAGTGATAATTATTTTTTTTTTGGCAACTTGCGCATGTAAAAAAAGAAATAATTTCATATTTTGATATTATGACAAAATAATATATAATGATAACAGGAAAAATGATACCGACAAAAAGCCAAACAAAATTCGATTAAAAAAGGAATCGAATGAAAGTCCGGTTTGTCAGAAGATAAATAACTCGGATTACGTGAAGCAATTTTATTCCGGCATTCGGTTTCTAAATTAAGGTTTTAGATTTATGAAATGACAAAATGACACTTATTAATTATTTTTCTATCATTTTGACGGTTTTATTATTTTATTTCCGGGAGTTGTTGCTTGAAATTCTTTTAAATAAAACGGTTCAAAATATGCAATATCGGCAAAATTTTTATTAATGAACGCTTGTTCGGCTTCTTTCATCATATCCGAAGCGGAAGGAAGAATATTTTCCGGGAAAAAGGCGTTATCCGAACGGATGATCGATTTGCATTTTACGGCGCCGCTGCCGAAAAAAGTAATTTTATTATGCGATAACAAGTCGCGATAGGAATCTTCATTGATGATAATTGCCCGAACCGGTTCGATTTCGTTCAGGTTTCCATCGAAAAGAGCGGCATATACTTCCATCCGGCGAGCGTCGATCATCGGACAAAGATACGAATCGGAAGGAACAAATCGCGCCGCCGATATTTTTAATGTCGGCACGGCTATCAACGGAATTTCAAGTCCGAAACAAAGACCTTTTGCTAATGAAACGCCGATACGCAAGCCGGTGTATGAGCCGGGTCCTTCGCTTACGGCTACCGCATCCAATCGAAGATTATTCGCTTGAATAAAACCGACGGCTTCGGCAACGAAAACTCCCAAAACAGCCGAATGGGACGCCGAATCCGGACTCTCCTTACACCATACAATTTTTCCGCCGGAAGAAACTGCCGCCGAACAGGTTGGAGTCGATGATTCTATCAATAAGATACATGCCATTTACATTTTTTTTACATTTTTTAGGGTGCAAAGTTACTTTTTTTCAAGATAAAACGCTACTTTTGTACAAAATTTCAATTGGAATGATTCAATCGATGACAGGATACGGCAAAGCTGAGACCGAATTTAACAATAAAAAAATTACGGTTGAAATCAAGTCTCTCAACGGAAAACAGTTTGATGTAAATATGCGGATTCCTTCAATTTACAGAGATAAAGAGACCTTTATTCGCAACAAGCTTTCTCAAGCGATTGAAAGAGGGAAAGTTGATTTTACGATTATTATCGATTCATCCGAACAATTGCCGACGGGCAAAATCAATCGCAGCGCCGTAGAGGGTTATTACGCGGAAATCAAGGAAATTGCAAAGATTTTGAATATTGACGAACCGAATGATTGGTTTTACTTACTGATGCGTTTGCCGGATACCATTAAAGCCGATGCGACGGAATCGAATGATGAAGAATGGGAAAAAACGGAACACGCGATCGACGAAGCGCTGAAGGCTTTAATTCAATTCCGGGTGCGGGAAGGAGAAATGCTTGAAAAAGTATTTACCGAAAAAATCAGGAATATCGGCGTATTAGCCGGAAAGATAGATGAGTTTGAATCGAACAGGATTGAAAAGATTAAAGTCCGGATGCGGGAATCGCTTCATCAAATGGAAATCGCTCACGATGAAAACCGTTTTGAACAGGAATTGGTTTATTATACGGAACGATTGGATATCAGTGAAGAAAAAGCGCGTTTAAGCAATCACTTAAGCTATTTTTCCGAAACGGCTGACAACGAAAAATCGCAAGGCAGAAAATTGGGTTTTATTGCTCAGGAAATAGGCAGAGAAATAAATACCTTAGGTTCAAAATCAAATGACGCCGACATGCAAAAAATCGTTGTTCAAATGAAAGATGAATTGGAACAGATAAAGGAACAAATATTAAATGTATTATAAAGGTGAAAGGAAAATTGGTCATTCTTTCCGCTCCTTCCGGGTCGGGGAAGTCAACGATAATAAAAAGAATTCTTGACAAAAATCTGCCCCTGGAATTTTCGATTTCCGCAACGAGCCGTCCGCCTCGCAGGAATGAAAAAAACGGAGTTGAATACTTTTTTCTTACGCCCGATGAATTTAAAGAGAGAATAAACAAAGGTTGCTTCATTGAATTCGAAGAAGTTTATCCCGACCGGTTTTACGGTACGCTGAAAAGCGAAGTGGAAAAAAAACTTGCCGAAGGGAAAAACATTATTCTGGATGTCGATGTAGCCGGAGGATTAAACATAAAAAAGCTGTACGGGGATGATGCGTTGCTGATTTTTATCCGACCGCCTTCAATCGATGAATTGCAAAAGCGGCTGGAAAATCGGGGAACGGAAACTCCGGAAGTGATTGCAGACCGGATTTCAAAAGCGGATTACGAATTAAATCAAGCTTCGAAATACGATGCAATTGTTATTAATGACCGGCTGGAAGATGCAGAGAACGAAACAATAAATATTATTAACAAATTTTTGACACACTCATGAAAATCGGTATTTATCCGGGTTCATTTAACCCAGTCCACATCGGACATTTAGCCCTCGCAAACTATGTAGCGGAATTTGGCGAATTTGATGAAATTTGGTTTTTAATCACACCGCAAAGTCCTTTAAAAAGCAGGTCAGATCTTTTAGATCAACATCTTCGGCTGGCTTGGCTGGAGAAATCCATCGGCGATTATCCGAAATTCAAAACCTGCACCATTGAGTGGGAAATGGCTCAGCCTACCTATACTATCAATACGTTGCAAAGGTTGAGAATTATGTTTCCGGAACATAACTTTGAGTTAATTATCGGTTCGGATAATTGGGAAACGATTCATCGCTGGAAAGATTATCAATTGATATTGAAAAATTTCAAAACATGGATATATCCCCGGTTAGGCACCGGGAAAATTGTTTTTAATCATCCCAATGTACATATGATTAAAGGCGCTCCGAAAATGGACGTATCTTCCACTTTCATCCGGAAATCCATCCGACGCGGGAAAGACGTTCGTTTTTTCATTCCGGGAGACATTTACAAAGATATTATAGCAAGCAATGTTTTGGCAGATACGGATGAAATAAAGGAAACAAATGACGAAAATTTATAACACTTTTTCAGACGAAAATTGAATTTTTAGTATCTTTGTCGTCTCACAGTTAAAAATAAAGCCGTTAAACATGCATGAATTAAGTGAACAGGAAATATTTCGCCGTCAAAGTCTGGAAGAATTACGAAGTCTGAATATCGAACCGTATCCTGCTGCCGAATATGAAGTAACGGGATATTCCACGGAAATAAAAGAAAATTTCAAAGATGATGCTCCCCGTCGAACCGTTCGGGTAGCCGGGCGGATTATGTCGCGCCGAATCATGGGCAAAGCTTCTTTCATCGAGTTGCAGGATTCTGCCGGAAGGATTCAAATCTACATTACCCGCGACGATCTTTGTCCGGGAGAAAATAAAGATTTATACAATATTGTATTTAAAAAGGCATTGGACATCGGCGATTTTATCGGCATAAAGGGATTCGTTTTTCGCACTCAAATGGGAACAATTTCCGTTCATGCCGAAGAAATGACCGTATTGGCTAAATCCCTGCGCCCGCTCCCGATAGTCAAATACAAAGACGGAGTGGCTTTCGACGCTTTCGATGATCCCGAAATGCGCTATCGCCAACGCTATGTGGATTTGATAGTCAATGAAGGAATAAAAGATATTTTCATTAAACGGACGCAGATATTCAATTCGATGCGCGCTTTTTTCAACGAGCACGGATATATTGAAGTGGATACTCCTGTTTTGCAAACTATTCCCGGAGGCGCTTCCGCCCGACCTTTCGTAACGCATCACAATGCTTTGGATATTCCGTTCTATTTGAGAATCGCCAATGAATTATATTTAAAACGATTGATTGTCGGAGGGTTTGAAGGGGTTTACGAATTTTCGCGTAATTTCCGGAATGAAGGAATGGATCGTACCCATAATCCTGAATTTACGGCAATGGAAATTTATGTGGCTTACAAGGATTATAACTGGATGATGGCTTTTACCGAGCGGTTGCTCGAGAGAATCTGCCTCGACGTTTTGGGTACGACCGACGTAAATGCAGGCGAAAAAATCTTTCATCTGAAAGCTCCTTATCCGCGAATTACGATGATTGATGCAATCCGGGAAAATACGGGCGTCGATATTACGGGAATGGACGAAGACGCGCTTCGCGATGTTTGCCGTAAATTGGGTGTCGAACAGGACAAGAGCATGGGAAAAGGTAAACTGATCGATGCGATATTCGGCGATAAATGCGAATCGAATTACATTCAGCCTACCTTTATCATCGATTATCCCAAAGAAATGTCTCCGCTTACCAAGCGGCATCGCAGCAATCCCGAACTGACCGAACGATTTGAATTGTTCATCAAC
>Ga0209629_10001596_pt1 | contig 14556 bp, 22 predicted proteins | sample TergutCu122P5_FD_187286 | JGI IMG/M metagenome (GOLD analysis project Ga0209629, IMG submission 187286) | Cubitermes ugandensis P5 segment gut microbial communities from Kakamega Forest, Kenya - Cu122 P5 (SPAdes) (version 2) | ecosystem: Host-associated > Arthropoda: Insects > Digestive system...
AGGGACTGCAAAAAAACCCAAATTTCGAGAGGAGAGAAAAAAATGAAGCAATAATTTGTAGTAACTGTCTCCCACACCATAAGAGAGCCAGAGCCTTCGTGAACATGTACATAGCAGCCCGCTTACGTTTTCTCCCTATGTTGTCGAGATATAGTCGAATGAGTAAGACAGTGGAGCAAACGAGCAGCGCTCGTTGCTCCAAGACAGGTGAAGTTTTCGCGTGGACGAGCAGCGCTCGATGCTCCACACTGAAGGGTTAATGACGGTAACTGACCCACCGGCGCCTAAGTGCGCTCTCTACACCTCTCTGCCTAGTGCCTGGAAATAATTTGGCAATGACGTCGTGAAATCTTTTTCCACGTGTAGTTTTAATTACACCTGACGGATCGTGATTTTCCCTGTGAGCATTCGTTGCTTTTAAGATATGTCCATAATTTTTAGATCATTAGTGAATACTAAAGAATGATTTACGTTTTTTCGAGTCAACAATTCAAATAATCCGGGGGTCCCTTCAAACATTTTACCTTCTACGTAAACATTACTTTGAGGATCAATTTCAACAGTCGAAGTACCTATTTTGAAACTTCCGTCGGCCTCCCTTCAAATCCCGAAATCCTTATTTACATTCCTAGGAAGAAACGCATTAGACGAGACATAGGGACTAGTGACAGATCCGAAATGTTTAGTACTGAACTCTGCGACCTCAGGTTCTGACACATAACCGACCCCCTCATCCTCCTCCTCTTCTGATCTTTTAGGTGTCTCGTATATAATTTCATGTGACGTAGACGGTAATGAAGCAGGTGATGCCCAAAATTAGGTTTTATAATTTTGGATTTTATGGGTGCATTGCCAGGTAAAACTTTTGGGAAAAATCGGCAATTTTTTGAATCAATACCTTTCTTCTTATATCAGCTTCTCGCATTTCGTGACGCATTTTAACCCACTTGTCATGCGGGTGTTGCTTTTGTTTTACGCGTCCATGTTTCACGCGTTTCTTGCGTGAACCTAACTTTAGCTCTGGTAGTTGCGTTTGGGGTTTCTTATTCACGTACTCTGGCGAGACAAGATATCATTTTGCGCAACATAGTTATGAACTGCTCAGATTATAGATAATACTGGCTAGTGTGGGAAAGACTGCTGATATAAGAGAAATTAGAAATCCGCCACGCTGATTAATCAGTCTTTTCTTTCTCGAGAGCGGCACACGCTTATCTATGACTGTTCTGAGTGACCCTTTGAACTTGCGTAATCTCTTCTTTTGACAATCTCTTAGATTCACATTGCCTCTTAACACGTTAAGTGCACATTCACTGATGGTGTGAATTAGTTCTTTGTCACAATTTAAAATAATAGCTTTACGTAATTTTGGTTTTGCGTCTTTGAGTGCGTGTAATTTATAAAAGCTTGATTTTATGCGTTTCATTATTTAATGGATCATATATGATGGGAGTATATTCGTCTGGAAAGACAATGTTTCGAAACCTTAATTCGTCGTCTGTATCTTGTGCAAAATCGAAAATAAAATAACTGTGCGGCTGACTTGTAGCGTCTAGACATGATTTGTATAGACTGTGGCTGTCTTCGGGATACGCTTGCCTCGCTAAGTAGAGGAACTGATTCTTGTCCCTTACGTTTTTCAATAGGACCAAATATTTGGCATTTAGCGAAATGTCACTACAATGTGTTCCCTGGCGAAAAGAATTTTGTGTTAAAAGTAATATGCTGATATTTCGGTGGTGACTGCCCTTGTTAAACATATCACAAACCTCTCTGCCGTAAACCTGATTCAGCAAATCGTCCAAAATAATAAGAGATGGCTCGCCCTCGGCGTTGCCGAAATTTTCGTGTAGACACTCATGATAATGTATACTCCTCCCTAATTTGCTCAACTTCTCACGTGTGACCGCTGTCGCCTATCTAAAACCATATAATCCTTCCCTTGAATTTTGACTTGGTAAAAAGTGATTCAATGTTTTGAAGTAACTTTAAACAGAAGCTGGTTTTTCCACTGCCCGTGGGCCCCGAGACGATGCAGGTGTGTGATGTTTAAACCTTATGTACGCATTCATGAATGACACCTGTTAAGATTCACACCTCCTTTATATAGCCAGAAGGAACATGACGAATTGTCGTCCAAGCGGCGCCTCTTAAAGAAAGATACCCTGTTGTTTTCTACTCTGGCTCGCTTATAATATTTAAACGCCTATCACCGTCCTTCCCCCTCTTGCGTTTGATCTTCCTCTCGGTGTGAACTATAATGGTCTCTTTCTCATCGCGTCCCAAAATCATGGCTTTTCTCTTTTCAAAATTTACAAGTTTTGAGACGCTGTAATTCAATGTAATACCCCTCACTTTACATACGGTCTTTTCTGCTCCTGTCACAGAATTCAATGTTTTGTACGCGTAGTTCTTCGGTCCTCCGCTAACAAATTCGGAAATTATTTCATCGGGTTGCAATTCTGACGTAATGGCGCCTAAACAATCTCCGATTTCAACCAGTGCAGCGCCATCTCTAGGTTGTATAAACACAACGCTATCCGTGTCAGTATTCAGAGCCCTCTCTTGTAGCTTGTCGAGATAGCCGTACAGAAGAAGTCTCGCTCCGGCGGTGACGTAATTCCCGATAACGTCATTTGTATGACGTAAGGTTTGCATGCTCGATTCTTCGGCATGTCGCCAAGCAAGCCATACAACACTGTCCCTGGCAAACATCAGATTTGTTACTTCGATCCCCGGCGTAGCTAAACAAATGTACAGTTCTTGAGGATCCGAAAATAATTTTGTCTGGGTTTTCATCGGGTTTTCGCAAAGTTTACCCCACGTTGAATTAAGACAGAGTTTTGCCAGTCCTCGTATTGCTGCACTAAATTTGATTGAGTCTTTATCCAGAAGGATTCCTTCACTTTGACGAAAAGACTCTACGTATCGATCTTCATCGTTCGGGGTTCCAACCCAATCAGAATACCCACCAGCTTCAGCCTTGCGTTTCAGGAATGTGTCGTTATACTGTGCGAAATGTCCCCCTCACCCGATTCTTGATTTATTGTGTAACCTGATATTCGTACACCTCGTGAATTTCAAGTATTTTTAATCTTTTGCTATCGCTAATTTTATTTCGGGAATGACTCACGTGCCACTAATGGCCCTTTCAGGGTCTCAAAAATGCTGACATTCGCCGCGCATGTTTTGCCCTATGGCGCATGTTCTACACAGGTAGAAAAGAAGCTTCTTGTTACATCTAAATGGCAACACTGTATGAAACAAGTTCTTTGGAGGGAGGATTGTGCAATACATCAGACCCTCCATCTCAAGGCAGGCTTCTATATTTTTGCACGTGTCACCAACGTGTATGACCGGATGACCTATCGGAAACTTGTAATACCTTCAGATATATGGATACAGACTCATGACATCGCAATACTGAATCGTTTCATTCTCATCTATCTTATGATGAAGGTATATGGCTTCGGTTCGACCCCCGTAAAGTGCATCTCTAGTATTAAGAGGACTGTTCATCACAATGGGATGAGTTAGTAATTCTGATTTCTGTTCAATTATTTTAGAGGCATCGAATTCACATTCCCATTGCACTTTGACTAGATATCCCGCACGTGTTATCTGTTCGATTCTCGAAATGGTCCTTTCATAGCGTTCTGCTAGGGTGTCTTCGTTCATTGTTTCGTGTTCACGGAACGGCTGGCATTTGCATCCGTGGAAAAAACACCCCAAAAATTCATAGGCAGTGCGTGTTTCTGGACAATAACTGTCTACACTGAAGCGAGGTTATTCTGGCAGTCTGTATTCTCGTCCGTTACTAGCGTGCATTATCTTGCAGCCGTCCATCTCTTCCATGTGTAATAACCACATGAGAGCCTTCTTGCTGTAATTCTGATTACAGCTCTACCCACCTGCGGGAATCTAACCGATGGTCTCGGGTTCTAGGAAGCGCTTGCGAATCACTTTATTACATGCAGAGGCTATGGTGCAAGACTCTAAAAAACATCAACATTGCCAATTCCAGTAAAGTTGCGACGAAATATCTGACATGCTTGTCGCGAGACAGTGATGTCATCCTGACAGTACTGTTCGAACACGTGTCTGTTATCAAAGACGTTGTCTTTCTGCCTATCATACCATGCTAAGAATTCTATTCTTTCAGACTCCCCCATCTCATCTGCGCCGAATTGACTCATGTCAGGGATAGGTCCTACATAATTGAGATTTGCTTAGGTGTTGAAAAAATGTGGATACCATGATTTTGTTAACGAGAGTCCAAAGGCTCCAGGTAGTTTACGCAGTGGCATAGGTAGAAATGAAGCACAATCTATAAAAGTCAGATGCTGAATCTGCATACAGATAATTTTCAATCCGTTCAAAATTAGTTTGGGTTGCCACTTCAGAAAAATGTCTCTGTAAAGAATGAAGCCTTTAGCATTGTGTGCTATTTCGACAACCTTCTCACACCACTTTCGAGGCGCACAAAGATAACTGAGGAGGTCACCGACGGGGTCATCGTAGAAGGAATACATATTCTAGCCACAACGCTCACAATCTACAGTGATATCTGGTTGCATTTCGCATCGTGAGCAGAATTGCTGAAGACAGAATAGATTGGGAATGTGCTCTGTTGCAGAATCTAAAAACTTTGTATCTTCCGTAGATTCAAAATCATAAAAGACAAACAATACATTATCGCTTTTGGGCAATTCGTTCACTAGTGGTTTCATGTAACAGAGATGTCCAATCTCACTATATTGCTAACACTGATTGCAGAACGGTTTGAAACATTCATGTTTATTTTTGTTACTACCAGAATCTAATAGAATGCCGCAATTTGCGCAGCTCTTTTTCTGCTCACATAAGTCTTTCCCTTTAGTTTATTAGTCTTATGCTTGTCAAAGCACGATTGACTTCTGAACGTTCTGTTACAAGATTCGCACGCGATTCAAACATGTGAATATACGCATGGTGTAATGGACATGCAATCATTACATGTCTCTTGACACTTGTGCGTGGCACCTGATTTACATTCCTTGTTACAGCCTTTACAAACGTAACGTTTAACCGTGGCTCCTGTCAAATTTGCGATCACGTGATAATGACGAATTACGTCATCATAAAGCAGGTTGTTTCTCTTTTAGGATGTACCTTGCCCATCAAAAATTATATCCCTACTATCTACGCCTCCATAAACTACAATTCTGTACTCTGAAAAGTGATCTTGGAATCTCTGGAGTTCTTGAACAACTCCCCCGTGTTGTAGATTGATACCTGTTGTCTGTAATAAATGTTGAACCTTTCGAAGTATCTTACACCCCTGTCCTTATGAATTGTAACCTGGTTCTTTTGTTATTCTGGCAATGGCCATTATTAGGGCGTGAGCCAAGCAATCTGATTTCGCTTTGACTTCAATTATACTACGTTTCAAATGAACCATTTCGGCTAGGGGTCTACCCTTTGATCTGACACTCTTTCTTCCAAAACCTTCAGACATTTTGATTGAATGCACTACTACAACAAGTTTATCTAAAGCATTATATCGTGCGTTTGACTGTGCTACCTTATTGAAAACGGACCAGATTACCTCTTCGGATAGTTGGTCCTTACCCCTAAAACTGATTCCTATGGCCTTATCTTGCATGTTGACCTCATTACGTATCGTGAGTCCATCCATATCAGAATCCCTACAATTCCGCAAAGCATAATCAAAAAGATCTGTCACGCTAGCTTTAAAGTGTGTTACGGCGTCAGAATCGTCACCCCGTGCTGGGGGTAAGAGTCGAACAGTCAGTTCTGTTCTGACAGCGTTAAACCATCTGTACTGTCTGGTAATTTCACCATCTATTGTAAATTTAAGTGTTGCAAATTCATTCTCTTCGTCTGATACTATACCCGCCATTTTTTATTCTCTCTGTAACGAATACGTACAAATAGACTATATAGAATAAATCTTAATTCCCTATAAGCGTATTAATTACAAAAACAACTAATACTTACCCCTCTAAGGGACTCCTTTCCAGAAGATGCTGTTTTTGTGAATAAAGAAAACCTAGCTTCATATGTCCATTTATATAATAAAATCAATTTTATCCGCTAATGATGTCATTTTGTTTTTTCCACAGTTATCATCAAATTTCCCCGCGCTTTTCTTCTGTGCAAGTCATAACATCTACTTCCTCGAACAGAGGTAAAAAATCATTTTCAATAACGTCAGCATATAAACATATTTTTGAGAGGCTTATCAATTGCTGATGTAATCGTTTTTTCCAGAGTTCCCTATATAAGCAGACCTCTGCATACCCGACTATCATTTGCCTGGTCATCTTCTGACGTATCACTTCAAATTTTTTGTACTTCTTCGAGTTTCAACTTCATCAAAACAACAGTAAGCATTTACTTTTATTTCTAGATTAATTAGAAATAAGAAAATCGATTAGGTTTCAAAAGACACTATCTTTTTCATAATCTCTTTTCAGATGGCCCTTTCACAGAGATTTAATGATGTGACATGTGATGTAAATATCTGTACCCTAAAGGTGGAACAATCCTACCCTATTTTTAAGGCCGAGGGGGTAAAAACTAGATATGGAGAGACTGTATTATTGAGTGTCAGAGATCCTCAAAATCTAAGTGTCAGGGACCTAATACCTGCATTATTGAAGGTGTTCTTACCGAAACGCTATGCGACAGTCATCACGGACGCTGACATTACATCAATTAATGACGAACAGATTCGTTGGAATTTGATTTATAGAGGGTTGTGTGAAAAGACAATTACACACGTGTTAGCGATTGAATAGTTTTTTTCATTTTTCAGATGATGACACTCAAAGAAAAAATCGAAAGTGACAATGCCATAAGAGTGATCGAAAAAAATTACATCAGATATACTGATTTGAATTTGGCTGCAAAATTTTGGTTCGGGAATAGAACACCATTCGCGATAAATTTGGGTCTTTGTGGGTTGCGAACGAACGTAGCCTACGACATTTCGAAATTAGAAAGTGTAGGTCGCAACAGAATAATACTTTATTACTTGTCAAAATTGTACCCAGGTAGAGATGTACTCTATCCTCTTCCTGAACTTTATGCAAACATTGATTCTGACCTAGACATTGAACAAATTAATACGGGGATGAAAAATTGAAAATAATTAGGACAATTAGAAAATGTGATGAGACGCGGTTGTGGTATGACCACTAATCATATACGTGGGATTAAAAATTATACCGTTATTTTTACCTGTTTTTCGAGTTGTGGAGTAGGGTTATTCACGAACCGAGATTTTACAGCCAACTATGTAGTTTTTGGGTTTTAGGGGGATTTATTTTGCAATATACTCTGTTTCATTATTTTTCATATTAATTATTTATAAAAATAAACATCTGGTGTTAGGGGTTTAATTTTGCAATGTACTCTGTTTCATTATTTTCATATTAATTGTTATTTATAAAAATAAACATTGTTTTCTGGATTTGGGGATGTTTTCTTTTCTTTCAGACATACCTTGAAAAAACAATCATGCTCGTTAATGGACAGGAATTTGATGGCTCTTTTGACTACGAATATGCAGACGGTCAAATAAAAAATGTGTGTGCTAACAATATTTCTTACATCCCTGAATTTACACCTGTCAGGTTTCCCAACGCCCGGATGATATATAAATTTCTTCATTCTTTATTTAGATATCACTTATGCTGTTTCGTGTCTGGAACGTATGTCTTGTATACCTCTGGGTGTCTAGATTCTTTTGACGGAATAACCTTATACATCGCAATGACAGACGTTCCGCTATTGTCCTACATTTTTCAGGAATTCCACTGTCCAAATTTCTTGTTGGATGAGTTTTCGTTCAGTCTGGTACATAAAGAGGAACATGATGTTTGGCATTATCTAGTGACTTTCGAAAAATATGTCGTGCCTGTAACTGTTTTTGGGATCGACACTACTAAGCATTGCGGTCCTCTGTCAAACATTGATTTAGTGCACTTTGTGTGGGAACATTTTTTTCGTTTCAATTACAAAAAACGCGCATTGGCTGTCTCACCTAGCGGCGCTGCTAAGCTTCCAAAATTGTTGTTTCTGAAATATTACCGTGCAGAAAGCGACGCGTGGAAAGACACTGTGAATTGTGATGGTTGTGTCGAACGTCACCAGGCTATTGTGGAACCCTTTCACTCGTGTGACCTTTACCTGAATGCACTTGTAAAATATGTACGCCTCAACCTCCCACGCTGACAGATTCCGCGAGATATGTTCTGTTCAATTACACTCTATATATTGACCTTTTAAACTTACTATTGAAAAGACATATTCTCAATACGTATATGCTGTTCGTTCGAACCGAGTACCCCTAGATAATCTTCTACCACCAGAGAACCCCACTATCCGTCTCTGGTTCCTATATGATGTTAATTCCCCCTACAAACATCATCACGATTGTCCGGGTGCTGGGTCGTGGGATTCTAATTATGTAAAAACATATACATCTAATGATGATATGATTGAAGACCTTATTTCGCTCAAAGAACATTTTTGGTGCCATCATTGCGAAAGGGGGCTCTTCTTCCCAAATTCATGTCTTCTAAATGGGGAAGACGCTCTTGCGCAGGGGGAAGACGAGGAAGAGGAAGTGAGGAAGAAGAACTTGAGGAATAGTGATGTATAGAGGTAATGTCAGCACACACATAATACTGTTTTTCTTCTTTTCTGTTATTTAAAAAATGGGGAGGATCTCAAGTTTAGGGATGGGGTTTCGATTATCTGAAATGAATAGGAGTCTTTCGTCAGCTAGTGATTCAAATATTGTTACGAGGCTAGCTTCGAGATCCATTACTGGACACGAACTACCAATTCAAGTTCATCAGCATTATGGACATGAATTACATATCATACTTCATCCTGATAATTTCAATGACTCGAAAGAAACATGTATACGTAGAGCGTTCAGAACATATCATACAACTCAAGACGAATACTTACAGCTTCAAAAAAGTGCTTTGCAAAGAATTTGTTCATGTATATATGGCGAGAGACGAGACCTGGCGGTGTTTGACAAAGTAGAAAAGTGTCTTATAGCCCGACCTTTCAAGGAGGGGGTTGCAGATTGGATGTGGGAACAGAAGTTTTATCAGGACTGCATGGATAAACAGAGAGACGTTTGTTGCTGTAGACAGGTTGAAGTTTATTATGAGTTGATTGGTTGATTATTTTCAGAACACCCCCACACACCAAACAATATGTTGCTATTGGATGCTATGACCAGTCACCTAGGAGAGTTAGATCCCTGGCCGACATACATATTACAACACCTGTTCATAGATAATCCCTCACCTGTGCGGACTAAAAAATTGAAGAGAGTTATGGCGTTTTTTACGGCAATGCTGTACCACTTGAATTGGCCCACAAGTTTTACAACGCCTGCAACGGACGGCACTCCCGATTTGTAGTGGAACAGTCCACCGATTGGTATAGTGAATGGCGAGATTCCAATTATAAACGACACATGCACGAGTATTATAGTATGATTTTCAAAAATTTATATACATTAATGGATCACTGTGGAGTCAACATGAGCTCGTCTTGCCCGAAGTAACTTGGATGGAGTTTGGCACCGTCCATACCACTCACCCCCAGATGATAAGACGTATATTAGAGGCGATACAGACGATAGAGGTCTGACGTCATTTCACATTTTTTCAGAGTTTCATCATGCTGTTGGTCAACGCTATTGAATCACAGCTCTACCCATTGGAAATTTGGCCTTCATACATCCTGACTTTAATATTTGCTTTTGACCCCCACATGCCCTTTTCATTAACCCACTTAGAAAAAGTAATAGCATTTTTTCGGCAGTGGAGTCCCTCTTTGTATGGCCTGTCAATTCTTTGCGGCGTGTAGTGGACACCCGTTTCCCCATGTGAAAAGACAATTTAGTTATTTGTATGACATCTGGTCGCAACGTGGCAGGAGACCACCTTTTGTAAATATTCCTCATTATTTTGATATGCGCGAGAGCAGGTACAAATGCTTTGATGATTCCCCTTTTGGCAATTTAGTACCTGAAATTGGGTTGGAAGGTACAGGTTTCCCATCAGTCATTGGTTCCATTTTACGAGGGGTGAATCGGATGGAGTTGAGGGACGAAGAAGAATAAAATTTTCTAACTGTACCATTTTTCTATTTCTTTCTGTGCATCTTCTTCAATTTCTTGAACATTATATTGCTGAATTTACTTTGTGGCCCACTTACGTCCAGGAACTCTTATTGCTAAAAGATGGGTCTCCTGAGAATATGGTTAAGGTCGCAGCGTTTTTTACGGCTATGGTATCCCTCTATCAATAGCTAGTCGGGTATATATTTTTTGTAACACGGGCGGCCACCTTGCACCTTTTTATTATAGGTGCATTCTATTCAACATGGCAAACAAATATAGAAGGTCTACATATGGCAAAATATTATAACGTTCGGGAAGGAAATATTTTATGGATTAACGGCAAAAGTCATTCTCAGTCTGAAATTGTCGAACCCGGTCCATTAGGGGACAATATTGATTGTCGGACTATGAGTCAGAATCAGACTCCTTCGCGTCACACTCATGCTTTGTTCGCAATGCAATTGATGCGTGAAGATGAAGGTTTTGATTTGATGGACTAACTGCATTTTTTCTAATCATTTTTTCAGAAACGGAAAAAAGGCATATGTAAACTCTCTTGAAGATATCCAGTCCTTGATTGGCGACATAGAAACGTGGTCATCCGAAATCATTAATCACATTTTCATAGGGGAATATAATCGTAGAAATATTTTAGAGTAATTTTATTTTTGTATGGAAACTGTGTCCCCGTATGCTTAGCTTTGAGTTCTTACACTAAATGTAATAATCATGATAAGCTAATGGCTTTATGCCACTTTACTTTGTTCTACAATCTGTGGGACATGAGACAAAACACAGACTGCACACGTAACAATTGTGCGTATTTTGATGTGATCCTCAAGATGCGTATGTGGGTCAATAAGGATCGTCGTGGAAGAGAAGGGGATCCACCTATTCCTCTTGGAATAGAGAATAGGGGGAATGCTGCTTCCATACATAGCAAGTTGAATGAGGTGTTTTGGTATGTGTCTGGCTAAATGTGGGCCGTATGTATGGGGTAGTCAAATCATATGTTTATATGACATTGTGAAAATAAAAACTATGGGATTGTATACTATTTATTTTATCTTATTCCCTTGGTTTATTCTCTCTCCCAGATCATGTCCATTCTCAATCTCATCGAAGCCAAAATAGGATCTGTACACAATTGGCCTCAAGACATCCTGCGGTATTTTTTGTATATAAGACGACCTACATATTTCATGATTGTTGAAATAATAAGATTTTTATTTGGCAACAAAATATCTCTAGAGGATGCGCTTGAATTGTTTGACGTGTACAGCAATCTTTCACCGCAATGTAAAGACCTCCTACATAAACACTTTGAAATATGGAGCACAAATGAGAAACAAGATCATATGGGCACTTATTACAATATGAGTATATGTCGTATGGCATACTTAAACGGATCAGATCACAATCAGTTGGAACTTGTTGACGTTGATCCTAACGAAATCAAAATTAGATTCGGGGATTTTTTCAAGACTGTTAGAGATAGAATTCTAAAAGAACGCTGTGGGGAATAAAAAATTATTATTATTATCCGTTTCAGATTCGTTATGCCTTTTCTTCGAACTGACGAGCCACGTGGGCCTATGTTTCTTCTTCAAGCTGCCGAATCTCGTCTGGGTCCTTTGACCACGTGACCTTCCAACATTCTGAACTTCCTTTCCTTTGATCCACCCACAATTCGGACAGTGATGAGACCTATCAACTTCCCTATGGAAACCGCGTTCCTTGTTTTCCGGCTTTACAACTATTTCACGCGTGCAATGATGGTACAGACGCTCTTATGACCGAGGACTTCCATCTTCTTTACGAAGCGTACAAAAAGATTCCAAGTGCTGTTCGTATGGGTATACATTTTGACGTGTCGCATGAGAAATTTCTCTATATCAATGGGACAAATAAAAATCAGCTTGAAATTGTCGAATCTAAAGACCACGATATTTCTAGAGGTTTTAGTGGCCGTAGTGATGAGGAAACCGCTGCCTTGCGAAACAAAATCTTCAATGGTTCATACTACTACATATTATTTATTCATTACACATCCCCATTATGTCCCTCCTACAACGTGTCGAAGGCTTGATTGGTACCGTCTACTCTTGGCCTCGACTTGTTCTAAAATACCTTTTCTGTGAAACTGCTAATCACCTATCTACGTTGACTATCATTAATTTCCTCTATGGAAATGGTGTACGTTTCGAGATGGCAGTTCAACGATTTCGTGCTTGTAACGAAAATGCTACGGACGAATTGGTGGAACACTTTTATTATTATAATGAGGTATATCAAAATTCAAAAGACGCTGCTCATTTGGGTATTTATTTCAATTTGAAGGTAGAAAAACACCTCTACATTAATGGTTCACGTAGACATCAGCACGAAATAGTTGACTTTCTTGACACCACTGAACCAGAAGATATAGGATTTGGAAACATACAAATACAATCAGAAAAAATCCTACAATTTCGGCACAAAAAAATCAGTGAAACATAATACGCTGTTAATCATTGTTATATAACACACTGTTAATCTTTGTCATACTTTTTGTAAAGGGGAAAAAATTACAAAATATAATTATTATTTTGTAATGAATATGAAATTTGAATAACGTCAAATTTTTGTAATGTGTAGCTTTTGAAAAGCTACTAGAACATCGCAGACAGCCTTGCTCAACTTTGCGTCATGTCGCAAAGTCAGCATGAGGCAAGAGTTTTACCTACTAACAAGCTGTCCTACTTTTGTAACCTAACGTTATTATGTGTGACAACCCAAAGAATGCCTGACGCGTTAACTATTTTCCTATATGACCGGCCATTTTCTAACATTACGGATCACTCGGAAGCTCCCAGAAATTACGTTCCAGAAGCTAAAGACGAAGATACTTGTAAACTGATATAGTGAAAGAATAGCTTGCAAAACTGAAATATGTTGTTGGCATCTACGCTCTGCATTCTATTTCCAGGTATGTTCTGCTGAATTGTGTGATACAAACTTTAAATTTCCATTTACCCCGAGTCGACTATTTTGGCATTATTAATTACGCGTATTTAAATCCCGGTACAAATCGGTCACGTAGTAAACGGTCAGGCATTATCTTAACTATCAGTGTATTAATTATAGGATAGTATAACCTGTACCATTACCCTATTTTATATTTACTTTAGGTTTCGTAGAAATATAGCAAACCATATTAGACAACTTATTGGGATTTTATTACCCTGTCTTGGAGCCTAGTGTATTTTTATAGATTCCTGCAGTTTGATAGTGACCTGCAGCCCAAATAAATCACTATCTGGTGGCAGTACTACCGAAACCATGGAAGCCTGGAGAGAGTTAGTTTTTTAGGTTTCACACTAAAGATCTGCACCGAGCAAACCATTACGACTGGTTGGCAGTGGTGAGATCATTACAACTGGTTGGCAGCGGTGAGATTCGGAATTATCACGCGCACTTTGTGGGTACCGGAATACAAAAAGGAAACGTAACAAAAATTAGCTGGGAGATCAAAATTATTTAGCACACACCTAAAATGACGGATACACATTTACAGATCGAACTTGCAGAAACAAGGAGGGAAATTCAAAGGTTAAGGGAACGCGTGTCTATAGGAGCGCCGACAATTCGTAAAGACTATTCCTTGGTTTCCCTAGTACCTAAATTTTCAGACTCAGAGTCGGAAGTCGTATTAGAGGAATTTATTTCGATTATTGAAAGCTCAGGCCGAATGGGAAACTGGAATGAGGCTGACAAAATAGAGGTGGCAACTTTGAGGCTTGCAGGCGCCGCAAAAATATTTTACAATGGTTGCTCAGAACTTCACGAGCAAGGAGTAACATGGCAGAAATTCATGGACACGTTCCGTAACCGATTTAAAGATGTCCATCCGGAAAAATTCAATTTTACTAATTTTCAGAACGCCAGGCAAAGGAAAAATGAGAGCCCTCAGCATTTCGCCGATCGCCGTAGAGCGCTAGCCCAGAAAATTATCCCTAAGTTTGACGACCCAGTAGCGCAGCGCATCCACCGAGAAACCGCCGAGCGTATGCTACTGGCCAGCTTTTGTTCCGGTTTAACAGGCATTTCTGGTACATATACAAGGTACTCTAATCCGCAAAAGATAGAGCAAGCACTGACGACCGCTCTATCAGTGCAAGAAGCGGAGAAGCAAGATAAATTTAACGAAAGTTTTTACGCACGTTTTGAAAACTCGGTCAGATTGGTAGCATGCACGCGAACGAGTCGCGCTTACTCGACCAGTAACACACGTACTCAGCGTTATACATCGCAGAGTAGCGGAAAAACAACAGCGTCAGATACTAGGAGCGCGCAGACCCGAGAAATGGTCAGGTGCTACGAATGCAAGGGAATCGGTCACTTTGTTAGAGATTGTC
>Ga0209629_10001597_pt1 | contig 14543 bp, 6 predicted proteins | sample TergutCu122P5_FD_187286 | JGI IMG/M metagenome (GOLD analysis project Ga0209629, IMG submission 187286) | Cubitermes ugandensis P5 segment gut microbial communities from Kakamega Forest, Kenya - Cu122 P5 (SPAdes) (version 2) | ecosystem: Host-associated > Arthropoda: Insects > Digestive system >...
AATTATGCTGTATAAATTCACGAAAGAATTCGCTTTTTTCAAACAGCAGCCGCATAATATGAAAGTGCTGTTGCTGACGAACATGTTTTATGCATTGGTTCTGCCTATTGTAGAAATATTTGTCGGTGCATACATTATGCGGAATACTAATAATCCAACGTATGTGGCTGTTTATCAATTAGCAATGTATGCGGGGATAGTTTTTGCTTCCGTGATTAACGGGGAACTGCTGAAAAGAATCAAAGTAAAACTCTTATACAGTTTCGGCATCTTGGTGAGTGGAATATCCATGCTGGTGATGATGTCGGCACATTCGACCGGGATTATTGCATTATCAATTGCCGGAATTGCTATGGGGATTTCCGCCGGTTTTTTTTGGACAAACCGCTATTTGCTTGCATTGAATGCTACGAACGACAACAACCGGAATTATTTTTTCGGATTGGAATCGTTCTTTTTTTCTATCAGTTCGATTATTGTTCCGGTCGGTGTCGGGGCGTTTTTAGCAAAAACTTCCGCCGACGGATTATTGGGTATTCATTTAGACATTAATAAAGCCTATCAAATTGTAACGATTGCGGTGTTTATTATTACGATTATCGCTTGCTTCATTTTGTCGAAGGGACACTTTAATAATCCCGAGCAAAAACGATACCTTTATTTCAGGTTCGATAAATTATGGAATAAGATGCTCATGCTGTCCGGTTTGAAAGGATTGGTACAAGGTTTTTTAGTAACAGCGCCGGCAATTTTGGTCTTGCGATTGGTGGGCGATGAAGGCATATTGGGCTTTATTCAGGGTACAGCCGGTTTGCTGACGGCAATTCTTGTCTATATTCTCGGTCGAATAACAAAACCCAAGCATCGGATTTTTGTTTTTGCTGTCGGAATTATCGTTTTTTTTATCGGGACCCTATTCAATGCCTTACTGTTTTCAGCCGTAGGAGTCATTGCCTTTGTGCTTTGTAAAGTGTTTTTTCAACCCTTACACGATTTGGCCTATTTTCCGATCATGATGCGGGTGATTGATTTGGTTTCAAAAAAAGAAGGCCGCAACGAGTATGCCTACATCATGAGTCACGAAATCGGTCTATTCATCGGAAGAGCGGTCGGTTTGATTCTGTTTATCCTTTTAGCCTATTACATTTCCGAAGTTTTTGCCCTGAAATACGCATTGGTAATTGTTGCGTTGATACAGATCATTTCGATTCCGTTAGCGAAAAATATTACGAGTCAACATAATAATATACAGTTATGAAGCAAATCTTTTGTATCGTTTTTATTGTTTTTCCGTTTTTATTCACAGAATGCGGGAAAAAGAATGAATATGGAGAAAAAATAGCCCAAACGGCTATTCCCCGAGTTGAAATGATGCCTAATTTTCCAAGCCCTTATAAAATGCTGGATTGGAAACAGAAAGCCCGTGATTTTGATCAATTCGCTTTTGATCATCATTCTGCTTTTCCCTGTGGAAAAGTGATTTGGTTCGACAACAATCAAAGAAATATTCCACAGACAACCTTTGGAATATATACTGCTATCCATGATGCCCGCCAAGGCCCGGAAAACAATAATGGAGAATTTCATGAAAGTTTGAATTCCTTAGCGGCAATACTGGGTGCAAGTTTGTTGGGTATTGATAAAACGAACAGGGATGGATATAATTATGTAAAAATGATTCAGAATTATTTCAACATCGAAAACGCTTGGAATATTATGATGAACAATACTTATCCCGGAGTTGCTCGATTGGGTGGAGGATATGGTCGCGATTGGTGGTACGACGTGTTGCCGAATTGTCTTTACTATGCAATATGCGATTTATATCCGGCGGTCGACGGAGCTGAAAAAATACAGAAAACCATTGCAGAACAATTCTTTAAAGCAGATTCTGTTTTGAATGGAAATTATGATTTTTCCTATTTTGATTATGCGAAAATGGAAGGGAAAATCAATCGAATTCCTTTTCAACAGGATGCAGCCGGAGGACATGGGTATGTATTGTATTCAGCTTATAAAAAATTTAAGGATCCACGATATTTGCAGGGCGCTAAATCCGCCATTCAGGCATTGGATAATCAGAAAGAAAGCCGTTTTTATGAGATACTTCTTCCGCTGGGTATTTACACGGCAGCTCGTTTGAATGCCGAAGAAGGAGCTAACTATGACATTGCTAAAATGATTAATTGGGTTTTTGATGGTTGCAAAAGTCCAAAAGGTCGAAACGGTTGGGGTATAATTGCCGATCGCTGGGGCGATTACGACGTGAGCGGGTTGCAGGGAAGTATTACCGATAGGGGAGGTTACGCTTTTTTCATGAATAGCATAAAAATGGCATGGCCTTTGGTTCCAATGGTCAAATACGAACCGGGCTTTGCAAGAGCAATTGGAAAATGGATGTTGAATAATGCCAATGCCTGCCGTCTGTTTTATCCGCTTGAAATCGACGAAGCGCATCAATGGCTGCCCGAAATGAAAAACATCAGCAAGGGTGTTGTCGCTTACGAAGGATTAAGAAAAGAAGACGATTACGGCAAACCGTCTTTAAAAGGAGTAAGTCCGGTTGCCATTGGAGATGGCCCTAAATGGAACAGAAACAATCCACCGGAAAGCATGTTCAGTTTGTACAGCACCTCTCCGGTAGGAATTTTGGGCGCTCTTGTCGAAACTACCGATGTGGAAGGAATTTTAAGGTTAGACTGTAATGTCACCGACTTTTATTCGGAAAAACCCTATCCGGTTTATCTTTATTATAATCCCTATAAAGAAGCAAAAATGGTGTTGTATAAACCTTCTACGACTACGGCATTTGATTTATTCGATATACTGTCGAAAAAATATCTTGCAACTAATCGTTGCGGAGAAACAAAAATCAGCATTCCTGCCGATGAAGCCCTGTTGTTAGTTGAGTTGCCTGCTAAAACGCGAATATCCGTAACCGGAAAAGGACATATTAATGCAGGAGATTATAAATTAAGTAAAAATTGAAGTTCAATTTAAGTATAATTTTTTTTACAATGAAAAAGCAACTGTTATTTTTTATTTGCTTGTTTGGTTTAGTTTTTACAGCTTATTCGCAAACACAGATTTTAGGAGTGGTGAATGATCTTTCTACCGGAGAAGCATTGCCGGGAGTAAGTGTCAGCCAGCAGGGAACCAATATCGGTACGATTACTGATAAAGACGGAAATTTTAGCATCACGGCAGATGCAAACGGAACATTAGTATTCTCATATTTGGGTTTTGAAACTCAATATGTTTCTATTAATGGCCGTCGAAACATCAATGTTTCGATGAAAGTAGAAGCCAAGAAAATTGACGAAATCGTTGTGATTGGTTACGGGGTTCAAAGGAAAAGCGATTTAACGGGAGCCATAGCTTCAGTTTCCGGAAAAGAATTGAAAAATTATGCGGTTTCCGATGTGTCTCAACTCTTGACCGGTAAAGCTACCGGAGTATATGTAGCATCCAGTTCGGGACAACCGGGTTCGAATGCGATTGTAAGGATCCGCGGATTAGGTACGGTAAACGATAATAATCCACTGTATGTAGTTGACGGACAACCCTTGGATAATATTAACAATATAAGCCCGCAGGACATTGATCGAATCGAAGTATTGAAAGATGCTTCGGCCTGCGCAATTTACGGTTCCAGAGGATCCAACGGGGTGATTCTGATTACGACAAAAAAGGGTGTTGCCGGTGAAACAAGCATTACTTTTGATTCCTATATCGGTGGAAAAAGCAGTTACAAGGGCTATAAAATGTGTAACAGTGAACAATTTTATAACTTTGTTACAGAAGCTTATGCAAATGCCGGGCAAACATTGGATCCCAGATTTAAGAGGCAGTATGAAAGAGGATACGATACCAACTGGTGGAATGAAGTTTCACGAACCGGCCTCATTCAAAATTATAATTTAAGTATCAGGCAAGGAAAAGAGGACAGCCGCACAGCCCTAAGTCTTAGTTATCTCAACGATGAAGGAGCCATTATCACAACAAAGTTTGATCGTATAACATTACGTTTTAATAATGAATACGATATTTCCAAAGCCATAACAGTAGGGGCTAATTTGGGATTGGCAAGAACAAATTCTATAGATGTAGAAAGCGCCTTGCCCTCTTTTAGGGTTGTAATTCAAGCCGACCCGTTTACTCCGGTAATTAATCCCTTAGTTGATCCATCGGATCCGAACTATGAATATGATAAATATGCTCCAACGGAGTATGCATGGGAACCAACTCCGGTGGCAGTACTTAATCAGATTGATAGGAGCAACATTCGTTATAATTTCTTTGGAAACCTTTTTGCCAATATTAAATTGTTCAAAGGATTAAGCTATCGCTTCCAGTACAGTTTTGAAAGAAACAACGGAGTTTCCATGGCGTTTAACCCTATTTATCATTCGGTTTTTACAGAAAACAATCTGGCTAACATGGAAGGTAAATACAGGGATATTACCCAACTTACCCAAAATACATCCACTCAATTTAATACCGTAATAGAACAGCGATTGAATTATAGCTGGAAATCGGACTTACATAACTTCCAAGCAATGGCGGCTGCGACGTATGAAACTCAAACTTCTGAAAATATCAATGCATATAAAACAACCGGTCCCGGAAATGATAAGGCTTTTCGGGTATTAAGTGCACAAACTGCCGGTGCGCAAACTTCCGGTGATAAATCAATATTGGCAATTTTATCTTATTTGGGAAGAATCAATTATGCTTTTAAGGATACCTATTTAGCTACAGTGAATTTCAGAACCGACGGTTCTTCAAGATTTGCAAAAGGGAACCGCAGAGGATATTTCCCTTCATTTTCTTTGGGATGGAGGATTTCCAATGAATCGTTCTTTCAGAATTTTAATAAAGATGAAACGCTATCTAACCTTAAAATTCGAGTAGGATGGGGACAAAATGGAAATCAAAGGATTGATAATAACGCTGCATTGACACTTATCGGCACATCACTTGTAAATCAATGGTATTTCGGTACCGGTTTTTTACAAGGTTATGCTCCGACCTATATGGGGAATTCAATTATTAAATGGGAAACAAGCCAACAGATGAATATAGGTCTTGATGCAACTTTATTTAATGATCGTTTGGATTTAACTGCAGATTATTATATTAAAAATACGAAGGATATGTTGTTGATGATACCAACACCTTCCTTTGCTTCATATCCCAATGACCCGTGGTCGAATGCCGGCGATATTAAAAATAAGGGTTTTGAATTGAATATTAATCATCATAATACGATTCGTAAATTTAATTATAGTATTGGAGTAAATCTTTCCACTTATAAAACAAAAGTTACCAATCTTACTTCCGATGTGGAATACTATTTAACAGGATCCGTTAGCCGTACCTATGTCGGTGGTCCGTTGGGCAGATTTTATGGACACAAAGTGATTGGAGTTTTCCAGAATCAAGCGGAAATTCAAGCCTATTCCAAAGATGGCAAATTAATACAGCCGAATGCAAAGCCGGGTGATTTTAAGTTTGCAGACCTCAATAATGATGGTGTGATCAATAATGATGACAGGGATTTTATCGGAGATCCTAATCCGAAACTGATATATGGATTAAATTTCAGTTTTGGATATGGTGGTTTTGACTTATCCTGGTTTTTACAAGGTGTTTGGGGAAATGATATATGGAATGCTTCCAAAAATGGAACTCCGACAGCAGAAAATGCACAAGCGAGGGCATATACCGAGGCATGGAGGAAAGAAGGAGATCCTGGAACGTATCCACGGATTACCAATAACGATACTAATAATAATTTCCGTGGGTCAAACTGGTATGTTGAAAACGGATCATTCATGCGATTACAGAATATACAGTTAGGATATAATGTTCCAAAGAATATTTGTCTTCAAACGAAATTGATTTCTGCTTGCAGGATATACATAAGCGGGCAGAATCTATTAACCTTCACCAAATATTCAGGACTTGATCCCGAACTTGGTTCAAACAATCCATTAAATATGGGATTTGATAATACGCGGTATCCAAATTCACGTGTGATTACAGCAGGAATAAATTTACAATTCTAAAAAATAATTAGTCATGAAAAAAATATTTTTTTTAATTTTCTCTTTATCATCTGCATTCATTTTTTGCGGATGCGAAGATTTATTAAATAAGCCATCATTCGGAACTCAATCCAATGAAAATTACTATAAGACTGAAAAGCAGATCCAAGAAGCATTAACAGGTACTTATTTACGATTAAGACTGCTTTGGAATGAATATGCTCTAAATTTTTATTTTACAGGCGATTGTACAACGGATGATGCACTTAAAGGAGGCGCTAATAATGGAGACAGGAGAGAAGTTCAAGAAATGTCTGATTTTACTATGTATCCATCGAATGGAGAGGTCTACAGGAGATGGTCTATTCTGTTTGGCGTAATTGAACGCGCCAACGATGTAATTTTCTATGGGCCAACTGCCGAAGGAAATCAAGATTTAATCAAACAATACATTAACGAAGCGAAAGCTTTAAGAGCTTTTGCCTATTATTCACTTGTAACAACATTCGGTGGCGTTCCGTTAGTTACGAAACCGGTAACTCCCAGTGATGCATTCAAAACAGGACGGGCAACTGATTCCGAAATTTATGAATTAATTATCAGTGATTTGACGGATGCAAGTCAATTACCGACAAAAAGCCAATATTCCGCTGAGAATCAATATCGCGTCACAAGTGGATTTGCAAAAACCATGCTAGCAAAAACCTATATGTTTCGCCGGGATTTTGTTAATGCAGAAAAGGTATTGAAAGAAATTATTGATTCGGGTGAATACAGGCTTTTTGCAGATTATGGTTTCAACTGGAGGGTGGAATATGAAAACGGATCGGAATCAGTTTTTGAGATACCAAATAAATGTATTGGCAAAAATATTGATACAGGAACAAATGTGCCGCATTTTTTTACCAGCCGGAGAATTTCAGGGTACCAGGGTTACGGATTCCATTGCCCAACAGCAGACTTATTATCAGAATTTGACCCCGATGATCCTCGCATAACTTATATTTTTACCCGTACCGGAGATCGATACATAGGCGATACAGAGGAACAGGATAACTTTGAATCTCCAAGTACATTTCATGATTACAAAATGACAGTTCCTCGGGTCGAAAAAACAGGATTTGATGTTTGGATGATAAGCTATAATATACGAATGATTCGTTATGCCGATGTTTTACTTCTTTATGCTGAAGCATTAAATGAAAACGGAAAATCGTCCGAAGCATTAAATTATCTTAATCAGGTAAGAAAAAGAGCGCGAGAAACCAATCCCGTTGATCCGAGAAAGGATAAACAGGCATACGTACCTCCGACAACTTCAAACACGTTACCAAATATAACCGTAACAAATAAAGATCAACTGCGGCCGATTATCTGGAGCGAACGTCGCAAAGAACTAGCAATGGAAGGCTGGAGAAGAGATGATCTGATGCGTCAGAAACGATTCGGAGAAGTAATGAGAGCGTATGCAGCTAAATACAATACAACGAAAGGGAAAAATTTCGACGATGCCAGGGATTATTTACTGCCGATTCCTCAGAGTGATATCGATAGGACAAACGATGCAATTACACAAAACCCGGGATATTAATTTCCATGTTACCGTCATTGCGAGGGCAATTGCCTTTCGCAATGACGGTAAATATTAACGGCTATTTTATTTAATAATTTTCTATAAACATGAACAAACTATTATTATTTTCGTTTATTATTTGTATTGGGATAATCTTTCCTGCAGATTCCTTTTCTCAAAAACCGGTAGAGCAGATTCCTATTCGTGTAGTTCAATATATGCCAAATATGCCTTTCCCCTATAAGATGAAAGATTGGAAAGCAATTGCAACAAAGCAGGATAAATTTTTATATAATTTTAATGCCGGAGGAAGGATGCTTCCATTAATTTGGTGGGATGATTCTCAAGTAAATTTTCCTTTTCGCAGTTTTGGATTACCCGCTAATGGAAATAAAGCTGAGATATTAATTTCTGACTCTCCATTCGGTAATTATGTGAAATTGCTCGATTTTGTGAATGGTACAAGGGAACGTCGTCCAAAATATGCTTCCATACCCGGAGAATACAAAAATCTTTATGTCAAAGTTTCTACCTCAAACCGAAACGGTTCGCAGCCTGACGCTTTTGAAATTGACGCAATTGGGATAACCTATAAAACCACCATATCTCCATTTGCATCAGGTGATTTTGTGGTTTCTTTTGTCGATTTGATCAATAACAGCACAGTACCTATCGTTGCCTATCGTCCGGAAGAGGTGGCTACCGATCTGGGACTTTATGGCAGTTCACATGTAGGAATACTTGGAGGTATCGTATCTGCAACAGATGTAGAAGGGATTCTTCAATTAGATTTGCTCAAAACAGATTATTATCATCCGAAAGCCTATCCTTCATACTTATATTATAATCCTTATAATGAGGCAAAAAAGATTACCATCAACACCGGCGATAACAGTTGTGATCTTTATAATACAGTGACCTCCGGATTTGTAAGAAAAGGTGTGAAAGGCGCTGCCACTATTGAAATACCCGCAAAAGGCGCTTCTGTGATTGTTTTTGTACCTGACGGAGGAAAAATGACTCAGTCGAGTAAAAAGAAATTAGTGAATGGAGTAGTGATTGATTATGGAAATATATAATGAAAATGAAAATTTATAAATTGGAGTTAAGCCGAATAAATATTGAGGTTATGTCAAAATCAGTAAACCGATATATCTTAGTGATTCTACTTACCACCTTTATAGTGGCGAGTAGTTTTTCACAAGTCGATAATTATGGCGCGGATCAGGCGAATAAGCGATTTGTTGCTTCCAACGGAATGCTTGGCGGAAGAACCGATTTCGACCACCTGAAACTCAAAAACCATCCCGCAAGAAGTGGGGTGCCGATGGGTGGAATCGGTTGTGGAAATATTCAGTTTGCCCCCGACGGGCGTTTTGTACGTATAGGATTGAACAACATCCACCTACCCGTATTGGAAAGCAAGGCTGCCTTCTTCTCACTTTGGTACAAGACTAAATCTACGCAGCGTGCGGTTCGGTTAGTCAGAGACCAAAATATTCAATACGGCATGTCCGGCGTTACAAATATTTATTATACAGGACTCTTCCCTCGTGCAGAATTTTCTTTTGACGATGAATTCAATGGCATAACGCCCATCATCAAAGCGTGGTCAGGATTAATTCCCCACGATGTGAAAAATTCGTCGCTTCCTGTAGTTTGGTTCGAAGTAGAATTAAGTTCGAAGACTGATGCTGAAATAGCCGTTTCCTTCTCTATGGACGATTTTATCGGACGCGAGATAAGGGATCCAAAATCCCTCGACGGTATGGAAGGACAGATATTCACTTACGACCGTTCTAATCTGGTCAATGGTGAAGCATGGGGATTTATGGAAACACCCCCGACCTATGCCAAACCATACAAAAATAGCGACTACAAGGGAGTCATGCAATATTGCAAGGAGCCTATTCAGCCTCTCAAAGCAACCTTTCAAAACTATAATGATCATATCTGTATATTGGCAGAAACTAATTCCGGCAATTCGGTATCTCTTCTTCCTTCATTTGACATAATGGCAGGGGATGCAAATTGGAAAACATTCACAGAAAACGGGACATTGGTATCGGAAAGCCAAGAGGTATCGTTGAGCAATATGTACCGTAATGGAGCAAGTGCAGTGGTTTGTAAAACCAAGTTAAAGGCAGGAGAAAAAAAGACTATACGATTCATGCTGGTCTGGTTTGCTCCCGAGTTGAAAATCGATCGAACAACAGCTTCTCCGGGATCCTATTGGGAAGGCGGCAGCGATTACGGGAAATATTATCATAACTATTTTTCATCCATAGACGATGTGGTTGAATATGCACAAAATCAAGGTCAACAAATTCTATTAAAAACCACCGAGTGGCAAAAACCCGTTTTAGAAAGCACCATGCCCGACTGGTATAAATTCAAGTTGATCAACTCCGCTTATGTAATTTATACCAATATGATCCTTAACAAAAAGGGAGATATGACAGTCAATGAAGGAGCTATGGGAGGGCTTGCAGGCACAATGGATCAACGGATCAGTTCGCATCCGTTTTATCAAAAGTTTTTCACACAACTCGACCGCTCCGAAATGGAACTATTTGCTTATGCCCGGCAAAATGAAGGAAACATTCTTCATTTTATAGGTCACTACTATGTTGGATTATGTACAAAGGGCGGACGTGTACCCACAGAAGGGAATTGGATGCTTGATAATACGGCCGGTTGGATCATTCAGCTTGTAAAAGATTACCAACAGACAGCGGATATTGACTACCTGAAGCGAAATATCGACAGAATAAAAGATGGCCTTAGATTCTTGAAGCGGAAAATCGCTTCTGAAGATATCCGGATACCCATTGGAGCTACAACTTATGATGATTTTCGTCATCCTCCGATATACAGTTACATGGCAGGGATTTATGTGGCGACGCTTCATGCGGCAAAAATTGCTGCCATTGCGCAGGGTGATGAAGAATGGGCAAAAGAATGTGAACAGCAGGCAGCTCGTACCGCATCGGATATGATGAAATATTTGTGGAATGGCAGGTTCTTTTCTTACGGTTGTGAAAAAGATGGATCCGGACGAGCAGACAGCATACTGTTCACAGGACAGTTAGCCGGACCATTTATAAACCGCTATTGCGGATGGGGCGACATTTTCCCGATGGAGGTAACTTCGGCATCGCTGGTGTCGCAGTTCAAAATTTCGATAGGATCAACCCCCGATTATTATGCCAATAAGGTGTGGGATATTACCAAAGGGCATGGCATCGATATGGTAGGATCACAATGTTGGCCGTTTTATTTAGAAAGTTATACCGCTTATCCGGCTATTCAGGCAGGTTATATTGAGGATGCATTCGAAATCATGCAGGGAATTCAAAATGTTCATCTGCGACGGGGCTGGACTTGGTGTCAGAATCTGTGGAATCCGGGTGAAATCACCTATATGACTGCTCCGGTAACATGGTTTTCGACCGATGTATTGACAGGCGCTGCACTTGACATCCCTAATCAGACACTAAAACTGGGTCCCGTGGTAAGAGGGAAAGACAAAATCCTGTTGCCTGTATTCTTTCCTACTTTCTGGGCGAACGTTAGCATTGATCCGAAAGTCAAATCAATCAAGATAAAAATATTGAAGGATTTTTCTAAAACACCTGTAACAATCAGTCATATAGCGCCACAACCGATCGGTTATAGAGTGGAAAGCGGTAATGGGTTTGATATTACACCTTTCAAAATCGAAGTGGGATCAGAACTTGATTTAAGTCCTTATTACGATTTGCTGATCAGTGGAGTAGATAAGCCTTCCGTACTGAAAAATCTCACAACAACAAAATTTATCACAGTTAATTAAATCAAATCAATAAAATTTTAGATTCAAATGAAAAAGCACTCCATATTAATTTTTTTTGCCATTTTGGCATTGAACACCTCTTTGGCGCAAAAGCACATCAATCGAGTGCGATTTATGCCTGATATGCCAACTCCATTTTCCATTCGCGACTGGAAACAGGCTGCATTAGATTACGACAGCCTCGTATTTTCCTTTCAGGGGGATGGGCCGTTTTTCCCTCTCAATAAATGGGACGACCGACAAATCAATTACAAGGGAAGAAGTTTTTCGATGATTTCTTTCGTCGGCGACCCGGCAGGTGATGAAGGTATTAACTGTATTGCCGCTGTTGTAGCTGCATCTCTTGCCGGGATAGATAAAAGCAATCAGAACGGACATAACTTCGTTGAAATGTGCCGGAAATGGTTTAGTTCCGACAATGGAACAAACATTTACAGTAACCGCCTGGATGCAGACAAAAACTGGAATAGATTGTGCGACTGGTATTCATCCATGCCAAATATACTTGCATTCCAGCTGAGTGATCTTTACCCTCAAGATAAGAAGTTAAGAGAACAGGTTTTGATGTGTGCCGATTTCTTTATCGAAGCCGCAGACCGTCTCGAAAAAGAAGATAAAGAAGGATTTCATGACCCGCGCCGTCAACGTGATTTTGGCGCTGCGATAGCGTGGATGGAATATATGGCTTACACAATAACAGGTAAAAAAGGCTATTTAGTTGCAGCCGAAAAGGGTATGAAATATGTTCTGAACAGCAAAATTAATCCCCTCTACGAGATGCTTCTTCCTTATGGGGCATTTATTGCCGGCAGAATGAATGCCGAGCGTGGAACATTATACAATGTGGATAAACTAATCAACTGGTGTTTCGACGGAGATGCACTTCCCCGACACGGTTGGGGCGTTATTGCCGACCGTTGGGATGGTTACGACATGCATGGTTTACAGGGAAGCGTTACAGATGGAGATGGTTATGCGTTTGCCATGAATACATTCCAAATGGCGGGCGCCCTAACTCCGTTGGTTCGTTACGATAAAGGATATGCCCATGATATAGGAAAATGGATGTTAAATTTGGTCAACAACACAAGAATGTTCTATCCTGACAGTTATGATAAGGAACATCAATCAAGTTATCACTGGTCCAAGAAATATGACGAAAAATCGGTCATCGCTTATGAAGGTGTCCGTAAGTGGAAAAGAGGCTGGCTTACAGCGAAAACAGATTTCAAAACCGTGAAAGGTAAAGTGATAGATAACGACTATCGTGCAACTCGCTATATGAGAGAAGTGCCGGTTCAGTTACAGAAGATTAAGGAAATCAAAACAGGTAATAAATTTGAACTGGAACATATCTGGGAAGTAGAACTTCCTGCAGACGTACGCGACAGGTGGTTGGTAATGGCAGCGGAGCTTGTTGGTCCCAACAATGGAAATACAGCTGAGATACTAATTTCTGACACTCCATACGGTAATTATGTAAAACTGTTCGATTTTGTGAATGGAACAAGAGAACGCCGTTCAAAATATGCTGCCATTCCAAAAGATTACAAAAGTCTTTATGTTAAAGTATCTACCTCAAATCAAAATAGTTCGAAGCCCGACACATTTGAAGTTGATGCAATAGGGGTAAGTTATAAAACCACCATCTCTCCTTTTGCGACCGGCGATTATGTAGCTTTTTTTGTTGATTTGATCAATAACAGCACTGTACCTATCGTGGCATATCTTCCGGAAGAGGCGGTTACTGATTTGGGGCTTTATGGAAGTTCGCATGTAGGAATACTTGGCGGTATCGTATCTACAACAGATGTAGAAGGGATTCTTCAATTGGATCTGCTCAAAACAGACTATTTTCGTCCTAAGGCATACCCGTCATATCTCTATTATAATCCTTATAATGAGGCAAAAACGATCACCATCAATACCGGTGATAGCAGTTGCGATCTTTACAATACCGTAACCTCCGGATTTGTAAGAAAAGGTGTGAAAGGCGTTGCCACTATTGAGATACCCGCAAAAGGCGCTTCTGTGATTGTTTTTGCGCCTGCCGGAGGAAAAATGACTCAGTCGGGTAAAAAGAAATTAGTGAATGGAGTAGTGATTGACTATGGTAACATACAATAATAATAATTAAAAAATGACCATAAGTAAAAAACAATCAACAGTAAGCAGGCATTTGCGCCCATTTATTTACGTAATCGGTGCACTCCTTGTATCACTTGTGTTTCTACCGATTGTCGGACTGTCCCAGGAGGTCAATAAATTAGATAACAATAATCTTATTGACGCCTACGATTATGAGTTGCGGGTCAAAGAGCGGAATATCCCGGCGCGTGAACTTTTGCCGGAAAAGCCGCCGACAACGGCTAAAATCATCGTCGTTCCCAACGAGATTGTTGCCAATCTCAATCCGATCTTCATCGGTTACAATATTGAAGACTTGAGCAACTCGTTCTTTCCGGGCCTCTACGCTCAAGTTCTTTACGGTGAAAGTTTCGAAGATGAGCCGGATGTTCTTCTTCCGAAAGGATGGGATGCCTGGCTCGAGCCGATGACCAAAGAAGTCGCGAATGATCCGGAGAAATTGAGACTTTGGCGAGGCGCCTGGTCTTTTGAAAACGGCGAGGTCACACTTGTGGGATGTCGCCAGCGCAAAATATTCACCAGTGATGTGCAGATGACCGATGGTACGGTTGAATGTGAAGTCATGCAACCCGCCACCGAACGACATGACAATGGACCGGGCTTGCTGCTTTGCTGGAAGCCGAGCTCCTATTATCACCTTTATATTTCACCGGAACGCAATGTCGTTGTTTTGGGAAAAGGGACAGAAGCGAGAATTACCCAGATTGATAAAACGCTGAAACAAGTCTCTCTGCCTCTTGATTACGACCGTTGGTATAAACTCTCTGCAACGATCAATAAAGGACAGATCACTGTTTTTCTTGACGGAAAAGAAATATTCCAGGTTACAGATCCGGAGCCATTCACCGGAGGTATCGGACTCGAATCGGCATTTTGCGTATCAAAATTTCGGAATCTAACCGTTACGCCAGAAGGTAAACAAACCTGGAAAGCCGAT
>Ga0209629_10001598_pt1 | contig 14541 bp, 7 predicted proteins | sample TergutCu122P5_FD_187286 | JGI IMG/M metagenome (GOLD analysis project Ga0209629, IMG submission 187286) | Cubitermes ugandensis P5 segment gut microbial communities from Kakamega Forest, Kenya - Cu122 P5 (SPAdes) (version 2) | ecosystem: Host-associated > Arthropoda: Insects > Digestive system >...
TCTTCTTGTTTTAATTCTTCGCTCATTTTTGTAAATAATTTTTTAATTAATAGTTAGACATTATGTTGTCATTATAAAAACGGCTGCAAAGATACGTTTAAAATTCCGGTTTTGCAATGAATTGCTTTGGCAGGGTGTGAATCTATTTATTGATTGTTTGGAAGAAACTTATTATCTTTGCAGTACATATTAATAACACTATCATGAAAAATAAAATTACTAATGATAATTTCACAAATAAATGAAAATATAATAAAAAGTATAAACAATGGGGATGAGAAAGCTTTTTCCTTGCTTTATAATTACTATTACTCTTATTTAAGAGCAGTTGCAGTTTATTATGTTTTTAATAAAGATATTGCCGGAGAAATTGTCAATGACGTATTTATTAATGTATGGAATAGAAGAAAAAATATGACTTTTCCCATTCATTCTTATTTGGTTCGGTCGGTACAAAACGGATGTCTGAATTATCATAGACAAATGGATGCTTATAAAAACATGATAGATAAACATAAAGATCAAATGCTTGATTTTCAAGAAAAATATATATCTTCTACACCTGAACCTTTGCAATTTGTTGAAATAAATGAACTAAAAACTCAAATTGAAACAGCTGTAGCAAAGCTCCCGAAAAAACGCAGAAGCATATTCGAAAAATATTATTTTGAAGGTATGTCTCCCGATAAAATTGCGCAACTAATGAATCTTAATATCAACACCGTGAGGGTGCAATTGAAGAATTCGCTCGATAGACTTAAGAAATTATTAAAATAATTAAAATTTAACGCTTTACTCTTAAATTTTTTTTGCTCCGGATGTGTACTTATATATAAAGAAGTATGAAATCCATTATTGAAAAGTAGTAAATTATTTTGTCATGGAAGAAAAACAGGATTATTTTGAAGAATTAGTAATCGGATATTTGTCCGGAATTATTACAGATAGTGAAAAGGATGAATTATTTTCATTGATACATCAGAGTGATATTTTTAAAACCAAATTTGAAATTCTTGCGAAAACACATGCAGCTTCTTATATCAGCTTATTTGAATATGAAAAAGAGAGAAATTTTAATCATTTAGCAAATATTTTGGGAATATCTGCAAGGACAAATTACAGAAAATGGATTATTCTTTTCAGTAAAGTTGCAGCTGTACTATTGTTTATTATTTCTATTTCTATATCTGTGATGTATCTTCATAATGATTATACAGGATCGAAAAGTGATAATCAATATTTATTTGAAACGGTAGTACCTTTGGGTTCACTGATAAATATTCATTTACCTGATAATACTGTGGTTTGGCTAAATTCCGGTTCTGTATTGAAATACAGTAACACTTTTGGGAAAAAATCCAGAACTGTGTTTTTGGAAGGTGAGGGATATTTTGAAGTGAGTCATAATTCAAAAAAGAAGTTTTCTGTATATACTTCAAATATAGAAATTTGCGATATAGGAACAGAGTTTAACGTACGTTCGTATCCGAGCGATACTGTTGTTGAAATAAATTTAATTAAAGGTAATGTTAAGGTAAAGAAAATTTACTCCAACAAAGAACAACCCATTCAAATGAAGTCAAACGAAAAATTGATTTATATCAAAGAGTCCGGACAAATGAATCTTTATACATGCGAAGCATATAAATCTGCCCAATGGAGAACAGGAAAGTTGTATCTTGTTAATTCGACATTTGTTGATGTAGTAAAAGATATTGAAAGAAAATACGATGTTAAAATCAAAATTGAGAGTAAGAAAATTCTTCATGAATATTTTTCCGGCAGTATTGATTTGAATCTTCCATTGAATGAAATCTTTGAATATATAGATGTCGACAAGAAATATCAATTCATACAAAATGATAATATTTACACTATTAAGGACAAATAATCACTGAATAAAATGTTAAGAATAATTTTAATTTCTCAAAAGCAGTCAATTTTTATCAGTGCTTTAGTCTGCTCGCTGTTTACCGGTTCCGGTCTATTTGCAACAGAATATCATGTATCCGTAAAAGGGTATGACCGCAACACCGGGTCAATCGAGAAGCCTTTCAAGACCATACAAGCTGCTGCAAATAAGTCTCAGCCCGGCGATACCGTTACTGTTCATGCCGGGACATACAGAGAGTGGATCAATCCGCCCCGAGGCGGTGAAAGTAATGAGAAACGTATCACATACCGAGCCGCTCCCGGTGAGAAAGTGGAAATAAAGGGGTCAGAGCAAGTTACAGGATGGCAAAAAGTAACCGAAAATGTTTGGAAAATTGTTTTACCAAACTCATTTTTCGGTAATTTTAATCCGTTTGCCGAAACTGTACATGGCGACTGGTTTTCTCCTTGCGGTCGCATACATCATCTCGGCGAAGTTTATCTTAACGGGCATTCGTTTTATGAACGCGACTCTTTACGTGAAGTTATAACCCCGAAACCTATTGTAACCCTACGCGATCCCAATGGCACCACTGATGTATGGTATTGTGAGGTAACCCCTGAAACGACTGCCATTTGGGTTAATTTCGGAAATATCAATCCAAACAGGGAAATGGTAGAAGTAAATACTCGGAAAACTTGTTTTTATCCCACTCTCGAAGGGATTAACTATATCACTCTATCGGGATTTTGTTTCAGTCAGGCAGCTTCCCAATGGGCGGCTCCGACTGCCGAACAGATCGGAATGATTGCCACTCACTGGAATAAAGGCTGGATAATCGAAAACAATACTATTTCGAATGCAAAATGCTCCGGAATAACATTGGGGAAAGAACGAAAAACAGGACATAATGTATGGTCGGAAAACCCGCAAAAGGACGGTGCGCTTCATTACATCGAAGTAATTTTCAGAGTCTTGCGAAATGGTTGGAGTAAAGAAAATATCGGGTCGCATATAGTACGTAACAACAACATTTACTATTGCGAACAAACGGGAATTTGCGGTAGTATGGGAGCGGCATTCAGCAAAATAACAAATAATTATATCCACGATATTTGGGTCAAACGGCAGTTCGATGGAGCTGAAATTGCAGGAATTAAATTTCATGCAGCCATTGATGCCTTGTTGGCAAACAACCGAATACAAAATTGCGGACGAGGTATCTGGCTCGATTGGATGGCACAAGGAACGCGTGTTTCTTCCAACCTGCTATACAGTAACAGTATTCAAGATTTGTTTTTGGAAGTCAACCATGGTCCTTTCATAGTGGACAATAATATCATGTTATCCCGTCAATCTGTTTTGGAAATTTCTGAAGGCGGAGCATTTGTTCATAACCTGTTTGGCGGAAGTATCCAAACCCTCCCGGAAATAAATCGCTACACACCGTACCATTTGCCGCATTCTACGAAAATAGCCGGGTTTTCTGTCATTTTGAATGGAGACGATCGTTTCTATAACAATATTTTTGCAGGCAGTTCTGACTCCAATCAAGGAGAAAGAAACACCGGTTATGGTTTGGCAGCTTATAATAAAGCGCTGCAACCCGGCAGAGCCGGCGGTAATATATATTGCAACGGAGCGCAACCTTACCAAAATGAAAGTAGTAGTGTTTCGGATATTGTTTTTAATCCGGAAATTCGTTTGGAAGAAAAAAGTACCGAAGTTTGGCTTCACTTCCGGTTAGATGGTTTTAAAGAAAAAATGCCTTCTACCCGGTTAATTACAACCGATATGCTTGAAAAAACCAAATTGGTTGGAGCAAATTATGAAAATCCTGATGGTACGGCTCTTTTTATTAATAAAGATTATTTTGGAAATAAACGTTCAACTGACATGCCGATTGCCGGTCCTTTCGAACATATTGAACTTGCCAATAATAATCTTCTTGTTTGGGAAAATATCATTCCGGACAATTAATTAAAATATTACAGCAAAATTAATAAAATTAAACCATAAAAAGTTAAGTGGATGTCTAAATTGAAAACATTGATGCCTATGGAGAATTATGAATAATTATAAATTGGAGAATTTAGTGAAAATTTTCTGAATGAGAGAGTTAAACTTTATAAAAAAGAAAAACATGTGTTTAACAACAAAAGTTATAAAAGTATGAAAAAAATATCAAAAGAAAATAAGATGACAAAAACAGGTTGTTTTTTGATAAAGCGAAATGCTTTAATAAAAATATTGAGTTTACTGTTTATTTTTAATATATTTGTTTTCCCTGTTTTTTCAACACCTCTTGAAACAATAAAGATATCAATTAATAAAACAGAAACGACTTTAGGTAAAATACTTGATGAATTGGAATCTAAAACAGGATATTCTATTTTAGTCAGGGTAAATGATATTGACTTAAATGAAATAGTAAGTATTAATGAATCGAACAAAAACTTGTACGAGATTCTTGCTATTTTGTTTGAAGGTAAGACGATAAAGTATGAAGTGTCTGAAAACAGGGTTACTATCTACAAACCTATGACTTTTTCAGGTAATTCCGATATTCAACAACAAGACGGACGCCGAATAACAGGCACTGTAAGTGATGAAAACGGAGAACTTCTAACGGGAGTCTATATTACTGTTAAAGGCACTTCTATTGGTAGTATTACTGATTCTGAGGGCAAATATATATTGCAGAATGTTCCTTCAAACGCTACATTGGTATTTAAATTTCTTGGAATGAAGAATTCGGAAATAGCGGTTGAACAAAAACAAGTTATTGATATGGTTATGGTTAATGATAAATTTAGTCTGGAAGAAGTAGTCGTCATTGGCTATGGAACACAAAAAAAAGCGACATTGACAGGTTCTGTTTCTTCAGTTTCTGCTAAAGATATCAATAATATTCCTACCAATAACTTGGCAAGTGTGTTAGCCGGAAGAATGTCAGGTGTTTATGTTTCTCAGTCTTCAGGGCGACCCGGAGAAACCGCTTCAATCAAGATTCGTGCATTAAATACTTTTGCTACGGGAACCGGAGTTGGTGATCCTTTATTCGTTATTGATGGAATTACACAAACTAAAGCTGATTTTAATATTTTAGATCCCAATGATATTCAAGATATCAGTATTTTAAAGGATGCTGCCAGTACAGCAATCTATGGAGCACGTGGTGGTAACGGTGTAGTATTGGTCACTACTAAATCAGGTCTGGGAAAGCCCAAAATCAATGCAACCGCTTCAATTACTGTTGAAAAGCCGACAAAAATTCCGGAAATGATTGATGTCGTAACGAATATTTTGCAGGATAATATAATTTTTGGTCCGGATCATCCTTCTTATTTTACAGAAGATGAAATTGATTATTTTAGAAAAAACGGCAGGTTTGATTGGTTAAAAGAGGCTTATACAACCCCTGTTACGAATCACTATACAGTAAACCTTGCAGGAGCTAAAGATAGTACAAAATATTATATGGCAGGTTCATATTATAACCAAGGCGGTTTTTTGCCAAATTTAAAATATACCAGATATAATTTCCGATCCAATTTTGAGACAAAAGTTACCGACCGCTTGACAGCAGGAGCACAATTGGGCTACACACAAACCGTCGATAATAGATACAATTTTACATATGATTACGGTTCAGGCGATTTAAATAATCTTTGGGGTAAATTATTATATTACAATTTCTGGGTACCCCCATATATTGATGGAATGGCTGTTGATGCAGGTTGGGTTTCACATCCGATTGAACAGATGCGTAATGGTGGTTATGATAGAAGAACCGGCGGATATATGGATGTACAAATGTGGGCAAATTATAAAATGCCATTTATCAATGGTTTGTCTATCAAATTTGTTTATGGTCTTAACAAATCTAATGATTCAAATAAAACATTCAAAAAAAAGGTTATGCGCTATGAATTTGAGCGAACCGGCGGGAAAAATCATATTTTCACAAATAAACTGATAGGGTCGAAATTAAGTGATGATCCCGCTATTGAGTCAATTGAGTATTGGAAGAATAATTATTCACGTTATCAGGCGAATGTTCAATTGACCTATGATCGAAAAATCGGAGAGCATAATATAAATGCAATATTGGCTTATGACCAGGAAATGGGAGATAACTCCAACTTAAATGCCGGAAGAAATAATTTTCCTGTTATTCTTAAAGACCAGTTTTGGGCAGCGAGTCAACAGGCTAGTGATAGATGGAACAATGCAAGCGAAGGAAATTTTGCAAGAGTATCTTATGTCGGAAGATTAACTTATGATTATAGCGAAAAATATTTACTCCAAACATCATTACGAAGGGAAGGCTCTACGCAATTTGCTCCTAAATATCGATGGGGATATTTCCCCTCTATATCCGGAGGTTGGAGGATTTCAAAAGAAGATTTTTGGAAATTGGAGTCTATCAACTATTTAAAATTAAGAGCTACATTGGGAATTGCAGGATACGATTATGTATCAGCATGGAATTGGATGGAGAAATATGTAAACGCCAACAGTTATATTTTTGGTACATCCGTTAATAACGGAATAAACTACGGCGGTATTGTTAATGATAGATTAACTTGGGAAAGAGCAAAAGCAATAAATTTTGGAGCTGATTTTGCATTTGTTAATCAATTTACAGCCTCTATAGATTATTGGCGTAACAATCAATCAAAAATTCTTTCAAATAGAATCTTATTTCTTCCATCCACTTTTGGAGCTACTATGCCTGCTGAGAATTATGGTGAAACCGAATCTCACGGTATAGAACTTGAGTTAGGCTATCATAACAGTACGAAATTTGGATTAAATTATTCTTTAAAAGCAACATACGGATGGAGAACCAATAAGGTCACTAAAATTGATGTTGCCCAAAACGTATTAGATGCAGACAATCCGATTGGAAAACCATTGGGTTACATTACAGGTTATAATGCCGCAGGCATTTTACGCACTCAAGCTGACTTGGATGCATTACCCGAAGGATATACCATTCATGGTAGAACGCCTGCATTAGGTATGATCAATTTTGAAGATGTGAATGGACCAAGTGGCATTCCGGATGGAAAAATTGATGGTTATGACAGGGTAGTTATTGCGAAATACGGATACAATCCACACATGTTTGGATTGTTAATGAGTGGCGACCGGAATGGAATTACGCTTGAAGTATTTTTTGAAGGACAAGCGGGTGGTAAAAAGCTTTACAATGATGGATATGGTCGTCGTTATCCGGCAGGTAATCTTGCATTTGCTCATTGGGCAGATAGTTGGAGCCCTGAAAATCCAAATGCCGCATATCCTAAGCCGGTTGATTGGGATGTGACAGCCGATCATTATGAATCAACTTTCTGGCTTCATAATGCCGGCTTTGTCAGGTTACGGTATGTTAATTTGGGATATGCTATCCCAACTAAATGGTCAAATAAATTAGGACTGCAACAATTAAAACTCTTTGTATCGGGAACTAATATTTTTTATTTGACCGGTTTTAAATTTTATGACCCGGAAGTCAATTCTCAGATGAGTTATCCAAATATGAAAACATTGAATTTAGGGCTTTCTTTAACTTTATAATAAATGAAAATATGAAAAAGATATTTTATTACTTATCTCTGATTTTAATTCTCTATACAGTTATTAGCTGTGAAAACATCCTGAATATTGAAAATAAAGTAAATATTACTCCGGATGATGTTTGGAACGATTATAAAATGGCTAACGCTTACATAACAAATCTGTATAGTATGATTGTGCCCGGACAGTCCCAAAACGATGGGAAAAGTACAGATGAAGCAGCAACCATTTATGATGGAACAATGAATTCTTTTCTAAATGGTCAAGCAACCATTGATAGTTGGGGTAGTTTTGAAAATACTTACAAATTAATTCGATCAATTAATTTTGTCTTTCCCAATTTAGAAAAGGGATCTATTCCGGAAGATCAGAAAAAACAAATTCGAGGACAAGCGTTGTTTTTTAGAGCATGGCTTTATTGGAAAATGGTAAAAATGGCAGGAGGCGTTCCTTTAATCTTAGAACCTCAAAGCCAATATGATATTGAAAACATATTTCTGGAACGTACTCCAACATCTGAATGTATCAATCAAATAATTAAAGATCTTGATGAAGCTATATCCTTGCTGCCTTCCGAGTGGAACAGCAGTGAATGGAATAAAGTTACATCCGGTATTGCCATGGCTGTTAAAGGCGAAGTATTGTTATGGTGGGCAAGCCCTTTGTTTAATCCTCAGAATGATGCAAAACGATGGACAGATGCCTATAATGCAACGAAGGCAGCAAAAGATTTTCTTGTAACAAATAATGGAAGGGGGCTTTTCAAGCCTTATAACGATATTTGGGACACTGAAGGTTTACAAAATGAAGAAGTAGTTTTTGTCCGAGTTTACCAATTCCCCGGATCTACTTATAACCAACAAGGAATGCGACCGTTACTATATTCTCAAGATGCTCATGATGAAGATAGACCATCATTAGAATTAGTTAATGCTTTCCCAATGAAAGATGGTTCAAAATTTGATCCGAATGTGATAGACTACAAAAATTTACATAAAAACAGAGATGACCGGTTCTACACTACAATCGCCTATAATGGAAGTTATCCGTATTTAAAAGAATTGATAGACGGCGGTTGGAATATGTGGACTTACAGAGATGGGTCATTCGCAGCAGATACTAAAGACGGAAATCTGTACTCTTCTACAAGTTTTTATCGGGCAAAGGGAATCGATAAAACAGTAACACAGGCAACAAGAGGACAATGCGGTCTTGACAATATTATTATTCGGTTTGCTGAAGTTTTGATGAACTATGGAGAAGCTTCTAATGGCGCCGGGAAACCTGATGAAGCGTTAAACGTTTTATATCAAATAAGACAGAGAGCAGGTATTGAACCCGGACCGGATAACAAATATGGTATTACCGCTTCAAATAGGGCTGAGATATTTAATGCATATCTGGAAGAACGACAGATAGAATTTGCGTTTGAAGCCAAACGTTGGAATGATATCAGGAGAATGCGTAGATTTGATGTATTGAGAAATGTAAAGCAACGGCATGGATTGAAAATTTTGTTGAAGACAGGTATGGAAAGACCTGACAGGAATGCTAATTTAGATGATGTAATTGACAGATTTGATTATGAAGTGGTCAATTGTGATGAATTAAAAAACTTGGGGATTATCAATCCGAAAGATGAATATTATTTTATGCCGATCGCGAAAAGTGATCTTGACAGAAATTCAAATCTAAAACAAACCAAAGGATGGGATAACGGAACTTTCGATCCCCTCTTATAATATTTAAATTAAATTTAATCTCATTGTACGTATGAAAAAGATTGCCATTTTTTTATCTCTTTTTTCCCTTTTGATTGTATTTACTATACACGTAAGAGCGCAAGAAAACGATTGGATGTTGGACAGCAACTCATATAGATCGACAGTTACTGTGAAAAATAACAATATTATTTTATCCAACGGATTAATTAGCCGTATATTTAGGGAGGGTACTACTATCGGATTCAACAATCTGGTAACCGGTGAGGGATTATTACGCTCTATTCGCCCGGAAGCTGAGATCACGATCAACAACATTTTCATACCTGTTGGCGGATTTACGGGGCAACCCATTCATAACTTTTTTCTTCCGGAATGGTTGGAAAATATGAAAACCAATCCCGCTTCTTTCCGTTATATCGGTTATGAAGAAGGATTGATCCGGAAGCGATTTGATTGGAAACCAAGAACCGAATGGATGACTTCGAATCCCGCATGGCCTCCAAAAGGTAAAATGCTAACCTTGAAATATAAAGTTGATAATTCGATTTTGGAATCATTAGCTGAGCGTATTACATCTGTAGTAGATAGAAAAGTATTGATTGATGATGACTTCTTCAGTTTAAAAGATACATGGAATGTAGAAGTATCAGCTTCAAATAAAATCAATTCGTTTACCAACGAAGGGAAGGCAGGTGAAATTTTGGCTCAAGCCAATACTGCTTCATACGTACAATGTGATTTGCCGATTGATGCAGAGGTCGTCATAGCAAAGATCAATCCCGGTACTGATCAGGCGGCAACATGGGGTCCCGGTGTAGCTTGGGTCTTTGATAAAAAAACAGTGAAATTATATTTGCGTACATCGGAAATGAAATTCGGGATCACAGGCACCGGACGTGAATATGAGGCAACGTATCCGGGTATGATAGATCGTGAAAGCGTTTGGTTGAGAATGCAGCGCAATAGAGATGAATTGATCTGCAGTTATTCGTATAATGGCGAAATATGGACTGAACTGTTGCAAATGAATCTTCCGGTCAATGCTGTTTCTCAACAACTCAAAGTCGGTAAAATGGATGGGAGGGCACAAAATAGTGAATTTCAAGAATTGGGTAGATTTGGCCGTTGCAAGATAGAATTGGTAAAAGCCTTGGGAAAAATCTCATCAGTCCCGATCGTTCAAAGTAAAATTGAGTTTCTCAAAGGAATCCGGATTAATGTTAATTATGAAATATATGATGGTATCCCTTTGTTATGTAAATGGATTTCTGTGATTAACCAATCAGGGAAAGAAGTGGTATTAAACACTTATAAAAGTGAAATATTGGCTGTAAAGGAGCCTGAAAATACTGCCGTATTTAACAAAAGTTTTCTAACACCAAATATCACAATAGAAACTGATTTCGCACATTGTCAAAAACACGACTATGACAATCCTGACTTTAATCGAGCAATTCAACGGCACGCCGAATGGACTCAAGATAAGTTTTATACTACACAGACCGATTGGTTACTCAATATTCCTTGCTTGCTGGAAAGTTACCCTGAATATGGTCCGGAATATGATTTAAAAGACGGAGAAATCTTTAATTCACATCGTACTTGGGAACTGGTTCACGATACATGGGAAAGAGAAAGAAAAACAATGCAAATTCGTAAAATGTACAGAATAACTGCTCCATGGGTAGCTGAAAATCCTATATTCATGCATGTCAGATTTGCTGACAATGAGTCTGTAAAAAAAGCTGTTGATCAATGTGTTAAAGTTGGATTTGAAATGGTCATCATGACTTTTGGGAGTGGGGCCAATTTGGAAAATGTTTCTTTTGAAAATTTAGAGAGAATGAAATATTTAGCCGATTATGCCCATAGCAAAGGTATTGCTCTGGGAGGCTATTCATTACTTGCGAGCCGTAGCATAAATAAAGAGAATGATGTAGTGATGCCACCCGGCAAAAAACCGATGTTTGATAATTCACCCTGTATTGAAAGTGAATGGGGACAGAGATATATGCAAAACCTGAGAAACTATTTTGCCGGTACAGGACAAGATATATTGGAACATGATGGAAGTTATCCGGGGGACGAATGTGCCTCAACCACTCACCCCGGACATAAAGGATTGGAGGACTCACAGTGGAATCAGTTTACCACCATCAAAGAGTTCTATCACTGGTGTAAATCCCAAGGAATTTTCCTTAATATTCCTGATTGGTACTTTATGAATGGACAAAATAAAACCGGAATGGGATACAGGGAGACAAATTGGTCTTTGCCTCGCGAACAGCAGGAAATCATTGAGCGGCAAAATATCTATGATGGTACATGGAACAAAACCCCTTCGATGGGTTGGATGATGGTACCTTTAGTGGAATATCATGGTGGAGGAGCAGCAGCAACCATTGAACCGCTAAAAGAACATTTGCCTCACTATGAAACCCGTCTCGCAAATAATTTCGGGGCAGGAGTCATTGCTTGTTATCGAGGGCCACAGCTATATGATTCACCTGAAACAGAAGAAATTGTAAAAAAATGGGTTGATATTTACAAAGCACATAGGGCTATCTTTGATTCAGACATTATCCACCTGCGTAGTCCGGATGGACTTGACTGGGATGGTTTTCTACACGTTAACCCGCAATTAAAAGAAAAAGGGTTATTAATGGTTTACAATCCACTGAACAAACCAATTAGCAGAACAATAGAAATACCGGTATATTATACCGGATTAAAAAATAAAATAACTGTAATAAACAGAAATAATAAAAAAGCAAAATATACAGTTAGTCGGGATTATAAAATCACCCTAAAAATAGAGATTCCGGCTAAAGGAAATAATTTTTATATTTTCACAAATTAATTATTGAATGTTTGAAAAACGATCATTTATAGTACAATAAAATGCTAAAATACAATTTATTATTTATTTTGACATTTTTATGCTCGATTATTTGCTTTCAATTTATTTCAGCACAAGAAGAACGTCTGTCGTGGTTGCCTGCTGTTGAGAGTAAAACAGAGTCTTTTTCACCCGAAATAAAAAATTTTCTTCATCCGTTAAATGGCGATGTTCGCTTGTTAGGATGCCGGTATAAAGGCGCCTTACTGACTGAAGCCGGAGTCATTAATAAAAATGGATTAAACACTTTAACCGGAAAGTGGGAATGCAAAACCAACATAGTTCGTGTGAAAGGAGAAAAAAATGCGTTGGACTTTTCGCTTACTTTCAAATACACAGGAGGAGATATTATTTCGGCAGGTGTCGCTGTTGCATTCGATTTTGCTTCATGGAGTCCCGATAATTACGTGTTAATTCCATCATCTGTTTATAATGGTAACCGAAACCGCATTGTCAATCGAAGCTATGCTACAGGCTTGGATATTGCTGATTATTATTGGAAAGATTTACCGATGACTACTGTTTCTTTACCGCAGCTCTCGCCTAATCCTGTAACTTTATCAAGACTTGAAATAAATACAAGTTATGCTGCTACGCCGGCTATTTGTTTTTTCGATAAAGCTAAGAAATACGGATTCATCCTTCTGACTAATCAAGGATTGGAAAGAGATAACAAAATAATAGATAATGGTTTGATAATAGAAGAGAGTTTAGATCGGAAAAGCGCTTCATTAGTAGTTTCCGTACCCGGTGTTCCGGATAAGAAACCTGAATTTATCGGATTTAGTTCCAGCCCTTATCTTGGTATAAATTTGAAAGATGGGGACAAAATAACCCTATGTTTCAAAATGTATGTTTTTAAATCAGAGAATATTTCTTCATTATTGGAAAAATTCATGACAGTGCGTAAAGCTGTTACGGGGATAAATTTACCTCGCAATTTAATTCCGTTCAGTAAAATTTTTCAATTGATGACACATAATATTGATAACCGATTTTATCATAGTTCTGTAGCCGATTATTACTGCCCGGAAAACGCTACATGGATTTCTCTTGGATGGATTGGTGGATTGATGAATACATTTCCAATGCTGGTCACGAGCGATGAATTTCGATATAACCGGGTAGTTTCAACATTCAATTTTGTAATTCCACGCGCACAAGAGAAGACAGGGTATTTTTATGGTTCAATAGACGAAAATGGAAGTGTTTTTGGTAAAGATAGCACGAAAGATAAGACGGAAATAGTATTAACACGCCAAAACGCCGACATTCTTTTTTGGATGGTTAAACAATTTAAATTGTTAAAAGCGCAAGGACGTCCGGTTGATCCAATATGGGAAGAAAGCATCAAACGTTTGGCTGATGCTTTTGTTTATACTTGGAGAAGAAATAAACAATGGGGAAATTATATCAATATCAAAACAGGTGAGATAGCTGTTTATAATACAACGAGCGGAGTTATGGCAATCGGCGGATTGGCTCTTGCATCGCTCTATTGGAATAATCCTGTCTATTTAACAATAGCGAAAGAAGCCGCCGAATATTATTATAGAGAGTATTTTATGAAATTGGGTATGACTACCGGCGGTTGCGGTGATATTCTTCAAAATTCCGACTCTGAAACGGCTGTAGCTTTCATGACCTCATTGATGACTATTTACGAAATTACAAACAAAAAAGAATGGTTGGAAAAATCAAAGGAATTAGCTAATCTTTGTGCCACGTGGGTTGTTTCGTACGATTATTTCTTACCGGTTCATTCAACTTTAGCTAAACTGAATGCTAAACTGACAGGAGCTGTATGGGCTAGTACACAAAATAAACATAGCGCTCCCGGTTTTTGCTGCTCATCCGCTGATCCTTTTTTCAAGATATACCGCGCAACAGGTGATGAACGTTATGCTGAATTACTGCATGATGTAGTACATGCTTATGCTGAGGGTGTACAACCCAACGGTCAAATTACCGAGCGACTCACTTTCTGCGATGCCGATAGTAAGGGAGATAGGTTGGATGGAGGAAAAACAGGTTGGAACGAATTGAATGGAGCTCTTATGGCTGCGGAATGTCCGGGTATATATATCAGAACTGATATCGATCGCCTTTTTGTTTTTGATCATGTTGAAGTAAAAGTTGTAAAAAGAGAAAAAACAGGGGTTACTTTAGAAATAAAAAATCCAACTCCTTTTGACGCTTCTGTATCAATCTTTGCCGAGAATAAGAAACAAGCATCAAAAGCATATAGCGATACAGCTTTCCTTATTTGGCCAAAAATACAAGTAAAGTCAGGAGAAACTGTTATTCAAAAAATTGACAAGCGACGCCCCTTTTCGAACTAAATCCGGCCGGTCATTTAGTGGCACAAAACCACTTCATAACTTATTCGCGTTTCATTTTTCGCTCCGTCTATGACTGTTAAGGTTAAGGCTTGTTTTCCTTCTTTCATTCTTTTTGAA
>Ga0209629_10001599_pt1 | contig 14540 bp, 11 predicted proteins | sample TergutCu122P5_FD_187286 | JGI IMG/M metagenome (GOLD analysis project Ga0209629, IMG submission 187286) | Cubitermes ugandensis P5 segment gut microbial communities from Kakamega Forest, Kenya - Cu122 P5 (SPAdes) (version 2) | ecosystem: Host-associated > Arthropoda: Insects > Digestive system...
TGGAGAAGGATGGAGAAGATCAGTTGGACCGATCATGTGAGAAATGAAGAAGTGTTACTTAGAGTCAATGAGCAGAGGAATATCCTACATGAAATAAGAAAACGGTAGGTTTACTGGATTGGTCACATCTTACGTAGAAACTGCCTTCTAAAACAAGTTATCAAAGGAAAGATAAAGGGGGAGATGGAAGTGGCAAGAAGAAGAGGAAGAAGATGTAAGAAGCTACTAGATGACCTTAAGGACAGGAGAGGATACTCTCATTTGAAGGAGGAAGCTCTAGATCGTACTATGTGGAGGCATCGTTTTGGAGGAGGCTTTGGACCTGTCGTCAGACAGAATACTGAATGATTGAATGAGAATGACTGCCTTCTACTTGAGGATGGTTGGTTTGTTGGTTGGTGGGTTGGTTTATTGATGTGTTTATTTATTTGTAAATTATTTAATGATGTCAAGAGCGAAAGTTACATAGCTTTGACTGGTGGAAATGTTGGTGAATAATGAGTTGGAAGGAATATGACAGTGGTGATTGTCTGATTTGGATCCTTATTATGGAATTTGCCTGGAGGAACTGAGGGAAACCAGAAAAACACCAATCAAGATAGCCGGTGGGCTGTGGTTATGTACAGACACTCCCCACCCAATGCAGCAGTTACGATCTGGAATATCAAGTGCAAGTCAAATTTTGTGCAAGTTGGAACTGAGTGTACATATGGTCAACTGTATGTGTATGTACAGAGGGCTCTAGAAGTAGAGCATCTCTCTCTGAGGGAGCACTGTGAGGGGAACCTGGAGGGGGGCTCCTTTACTGGGGACCCTGGAGGATGTGTAAAGGAAGGCTCTGGAGACAGGCATCTCTCTCCATAGGGGCCCTGCTGGGGAACCTGGAAGAGGGCTCGTATACCAGGTATGTTGAAAGACGAATGAAGGAAGGCTCTAGGAATGGGGCATCTCTCTCCAAGGAAGCTCTGTGAGGGGAACCTGGAAGGAGGGCTCCTTTACTGGTGACCTTGAAAGATAGGCTAAGTAAGGCTGTGGAAATGGATGTCTGTTTCCATAGGGGCCATGCTTTCGGGGAACACGGAGGGATGCTCCTTTCCTAGGGCCTTTGAGGGAAGGGATTCATTTCTCTAGGGAATTTTTATAAAGAATTTAAGAGATATGTAAAAAAGGCCTTGTAAAAAGGCAGCTTTCCCTGTAGGGGTGCTGTTGGGGGGACCTGGAGGGGTTCTTTTACTGGGAATTTTGAGAGAAAAAAAGAATGCATATGTGGGTTCCTTTTCCATGGACCCAGAGGACATTAAAAGTTAAGTCTGGGGACCATCTGGAACTTAAGTAACAGGGTTCCACTGAGCTGACAATAGATTATGGGGTACAAAGGGCCTGTTATATAAGGCCTAGGTGTGTTGGGACCGTTAGGGCTTGAACCCAAATGCTAATTTTCAATCACTGTGTATTTACAAAGGAGTCCAGTTGAAATCCAAACTCCAACATGCTGGAAGCTCGTCGGCTGTAGCCGACTGCCTTACCACCTGTGTTATCACCTAGCAGTAAGTACTCTTCCACCACCTCTGTCTCATTGAGCTGTCATTCATGCAAGGAACAATTTGGCACGTGTTTAAAAATGTTACTTTTTTTTTTTAACTGCCTAACTTGAAATTGCCTAAGTCAGAGAATGTCTAGATGTTGTACTTCAAGCAGTGAACAGTGTCAAACATAATTGCAGTGTAATGTCACAGACATTTAGAGAAACATTGAGTTATTAAATCTTCAGCTAACCTACACGTGTTCAGTACAGGTGAGATAGTCTGCTTTGACTCATCCTTAACACTTAAAAAACAAGTTGGGTGATGCTGAATTGCAGAATGTGGTATTACTTTCTGTGTGTACGCTACTTTAGACTAGACACTTCAACATATTAAGAGCTTCAACGGACAGAAGGCCAGCACTTATCGTGTGGGTGCCAGTCATTGCTGAAATTGCATTGTTTTATATTCTGCATTGTGATCTGTGTGTGTGAAACATACTGGATGTGCATATGCTCACAGTAATTGCTTTTACCCATGAACACAACAGAATTAGACTGTATCATGTGACAATTACTGTTGAAAGGAGGAATCTTCATTATTAATAATCACAAGGAAAAATTATTATCTTCTGATGTTCATGATGTGCCAAACATCTGAGTCATCAGGATTCAGGATGTCAGTAGATTATTAGAGAGATCAAGTTTCAAATGAGAGATTGGTGTGTGTTAACAGCTCATCCAGCGGTATCCTCTGGCAGTGATGTAAGAACAGGGCACCAATCTTGTTCAGGTTGTGGAGACTAGCTTGTGCCCTGAAAATTTAGAGCAGAATGTTTTGAAAGATATATACCATATCTTTAAGAAATGTGTATACCTTTCAAACATTCATAAAACATGTAAACTACAGACAGTGGGATAATATATGGTGGTGGTATGTTCCCTTTGAACCTTTTGAGGTATGTAATTGATCCAATTAATGTTTCAGAGAGCCACATATATGAATGAACATAGGAAAACACCTTTATGAAACAAGGAAATTTGCTGCATTTTGAAGACATGCTGCATAATCTCCATTTTATTTTCCACAAAATGGTGTTTCTTTTATAATTTCATTTTTTTCTGTTCAAATAATACTCATATTTTTCATACACCATACAATAAAATTTACATGCCTACCCTAGCAGGATAAAGATTGGTATTTAAAATTTTAAGTCCTGAGTCACAGAAACTCTCCATTACAAAGACTGGCCTGTTAATGCTGTTTAGGGAAATAATCACTGTTTATTCTGAGAATCATATGTAACATGTATAAACCATATGGGCAGAGTGTAGAGTTGTTTAATTGTAGTCAGGTGGTACATACAGTGACTACGGTTCTTCAAGGTTTAAAGAGTGAGTGTTATACTGACAGATATTTATTTATTCATGTTTGAGAACTGAGGATGTGAAAGAACTATGAAGACAATTAAAAAATTCTTATGAAATAGAATAACCAACATACATAAGCATTTCAGGGTTGTTTTGAGGCAGAATGAAAACTTGATGATCTCCACAAAGGGATATTCTGCAACATCTCACATATAAAATGATTATGGCAGTGCTAGAAAGGGAATTTCGTAATACAAGACCAGTGGGAGAACCAAGAACAAGATGGGAGGACATTGTCTGGAGTGACACATAATAGATGCTAGGAAGAATTGGATGGAGTTGTCGAGCAGAAGACAGAAGATGCTGGCATCTTATAAGGGAGGCAAGGGCCTAGAAGGGGCTGTAGCACCATAGATGGATGGATGGATGGATGACAGTGCTAGATTAACACATAAGGCCCATTCTGTCAGTTATGTGTTAATATAGCACTGCCATCCATCCATCCATCCATCTATGGTGCTACAGCCCCTTCTAGGCTCTTGCCTCCCTTAGAAGATGCCAGCATCTTCCCTGTCTTCTGCTTGACTTCTCTGTTCAGTTTTTCCTAGCATCTGTGATGTGCCAAACAAATGGTTTGCCACTACTAATATGTTTTTGTTAAAAGAATGCATGTTTTTCCAGTTAATTTTGGTGGTGTGTTGCATGTGTGGTTAATCTTTATGTGTAATATTTTTACAAGACTAATCAAACTACAGATGTTGCACTGCAAAATCAGGACTTATTTTTCCTTTAGTTGTCTCAGATATTGAACACATTGGAAAGTAGCTAAAATAGACTTAGTTCTTGATGACACCTGCATTTTGTGTCTTCATCAAGTCTCTGTGCACATTTATTTTTGAGGTTTGTATGGAAGTTTGATTTAGCTTCCATGTAAAGTTGGTTTGACAACCATTTCTCGCATTATATCAGTAATCCTTTCCTGAAAATCAGATGTTCTGTGCGGGATCACTAACCAGGAGCCTATTTCCCACATTTTGAATGCAAAAAAATATAATGCGTTACTTCAACCAAGAATCCCCCTAACCATTTTCTTAAAACATAATTAAAATACAGTAAAATGCCTATATGTAAGTAACAAACTATCATATTAGGATATAAAATGCTTAAAATGTCGCTTCCTGATCACCAACAAATGTGGTTGTTAATGCAGTAATGTGTACACTTTACATTACATCGTTTTGTTAAAAATGTTTTGTTTTTTGGAATGTTAAAATAAATTTTTTGTGTATAAACACTGGCTGAAAATGTTGTGTTGAAGGATACGTACATTCTATGATGTTTGGATATTAAAAACCAAGAGGCATGCTACTGGGAAAATGATAAGTGTGTGTGGGGGGGAGTTCTGCAGGGTATGCCTCTTTATTGGATTGGTATGAACCAAAATTAAATTTATCCACAATTATGTTTATTCATTGATGTTGTTAGTTGCCAAGATTATATAGTGTTGGTGGTACATGGATGAAATGTGAGTATGGAGCACTGGTGGGATGTTACTGATGGGTTAAAACCAAGGTACTCGGTGTAAAAACCTATCCCATTGCCTCTTTGTCCACCACAAATCCCTAGGATTGAACCTTTGTCTCCATAGTGAGAAGCTGGTGATTAATCACTTGTACCATGGCATGGCCTTCATTGAAGTCCATTTACCATTTCCAAAGATGATTATACTGACAGATAGATGGATATGCCCTCTGCCTTTATATGCTTATGGAAAAAATCCATATAAATTAATTTTGGATTTTTGGGGTTCAGAGACAGGTAGCATTGTAGGAGATAAAAGTGCTTAGCTGCAGAGTTTAAGTGGCCATGAACATACTAGCTGAATATATTAATGTTTGAGGATGTAGGTCTTATTTGAAACAGGAATGGATTCAGTTGAATAAACTCTGTTGTTACTAACCTGTGAGACCTGGCACTTAGGTCCAGTGAATTCAGGTGGACAGTAGCAGACTGCCTTATCACCATGCACCATACACCGGCCTCCATTCTCACACATCTCTTCCTGGCATCTGGCTCGCTCACAGTATTCACCTGACATCACAAATTATTGCATCAGTTCCTAATTCACCTTATATGTATAAATATATATATATAAAATTAAAAAATTTGATGATAAAAGAATACAGATGCATTTATTTTGAAACCCAAATCTCCTAACACTAGACAGCTGTAGTCAGCATGGTCCAGCCACTGCTTGGCTCATGTCAGAATGGATGGGAAACATTATACTGTTTCAAAACCATTTACTTTTCACATGTGCATTGTCACAATGTGATGCTGGGTTCCACTGTCTAATTGCTAAAACAGTCAGTGAAGGAAGGGAGAGAATGTATACACTTCTTATTTTTGGATTTCCTGGCAGCAGGGTTATTCTCTTTTACTCATCAATAAGACGGTGGTTTGGAAACAAAGAGAAAGTGGTTAATGTAATTTTAGTAGTACAGACATCTGTAGGACAGACATCTATGTGGGCTCAGCTCACAAGTGAGTTATGAAAGAACTGCATGTGGTGAGTTGAGAACTTATTTAAAGATGAACTAGGGATGCTCATTTGGTCCAGCTCCAGAAACAAACCTGTACTCGATATTCTTAGTGATATTTATGGCTATCACCTCTCAGATATGGTTGGAGATAAGAACACCTTATGCATTTGGTGTCTGATGTCATGTACCATTCTTCAAATGTCAAAATAATACACAGTGTTCTTGCTGCACTGTGAAGAAATTAATTCAATGATTATTGACATTTATGCATTAAATGAAACATGCATTAGCAATGTGCTAAAGCACAATGTAAATAAAGTGGCTTTCATGTAGGCTAGAACAAAAGTTTGGGCTTCAGTTGGGTGTGGTTGGTTAACATATTGAAAACAAACTTGAGTGTTGGGCAAGACTCAGGGAAAAATTCCAGAATTATGGCTGTAGCAGACATCACATCTCATATTTGCAATCTAGTGAGCTGATAAACTGTAGGGTAGGAAAGGGTAGATATAATGGCTTATATGAGATACTGGGAGGAATTAAGAGTACCTCCTGCCTGCATTGAATGTGAAGATATATTTTCTTCAAAGATGTCTGTTAGCTGTTGACTGCAGTGTATATAGGCGGTCATTTTGAAGGTCAAGAATCTTACTTACCATGCATATTACCTGTAGGGAGTGGGTGTAGTGGTGTGCAAGTACTTTTGTTGCGAAAGAGGCAGTTTAAAATTTCTGTTTATGTAATAAGTTCAAACACAAATTTCGTAGTTAGTACATGCACGTTTTTAAGCTTGATTTTCAATGTTTTGATAAAACATGATCATATAAGAGAAGATAAAAGTGGACTTCTTAAACTTCAAATGTCATCATTTCATCACTATCATCATCGTCAGTCCTCTGCAATGTTTTATAAACCACATTTGTTCCCTGCAGTTTATAAAATTTAAGTTAACATCTGCAATGATATTATTAAATTAAATATTTACATTAATAATAATAATAATAAAACTTTTTAATTTCTATCTATTCCAGCATTTCACAGCTTTCATCTTACCTTCCCTGTCTGGTGGACAGACACAGAGTGTGGGTGTGCTGGGATTAGGCCCATTGAGGCATGTTCCTCCACCGTGGCATGGGTTGGCCCTACAAGGTGCTGTCTTTCGATGATGCCGGAGGGCATGGTAGTACTGAGGATCTGCCAGTACCACCTGGGGCATATTGGCAGTCTCTGCTTTAGGTGGAAGAAAGAAAGTCAGTATATTATGATATACCTAATTTTGTGTTTCTGTTGATTAGAAGCATTCATTTATCTATTTTGTCCTTCCAAGACTTCAGGTTTTTACAGTGCTAATATGGAGGATTCAAGTCTGCTCATATATAGAACTGTGTAGCAGGTAATTTAATGTATTTTGGTCGTCAATCAGTTTGTGTTGGTGTTGAGCCACTCCTGTCTGTGCATTGAACACTGCTGTTAGGGACATGGTAGTAAAGTAGTGTATATTAAAGACCTCAACATTAAGTGGTAACCATCTCATACTGGCTGCTTTACCCTTGGGAAGAGTCACTTGATTCCTATTTGATAGGCTGTTGAAGCCCTAGACATAGTCTGGATGTGGTAGTTTTGAGAAGTCTGCTTCCGCCAGGTGTTGAACACAGACCCCAGCCTGTAGCCAGTCTGACTCATCAAGTGAAGATACATTAACTCTTTTAAGCTTAAATTTCGAAGATTCAGGCCATCAGGGATGTTATGCTATATCTGTTGGTAAATAAATGTTTCAAAGGATTATAGCTACTTCAAGATTTCGAAAATTACTTACCAGTTGACACAACAGAACATATGAGAAGACTTGAGTCTTCAACAATGCTGCTGTGAAAACCTCAGACCTTGCAGAAATTCAACTCTGCTGTCTCTAAAAAAATTCAATACCTGTCCCATAGAAAATATAGAAAATACGTACATTGCATCTGTATTACAAAGACCAATTGATTATTGCTGCTCAGCATTTATGCTGAAAATAGTACAAAATGAATGAATAAATACACTGTGAGCTTAATATGGAATTATGTAACACCTACATGTCAGTATCTTCTAAACCTTTTAATTTATAAGGCTTGTGAGTCTGTGTAGTAAACTGTTAAAAATTCTGATACTACCATAGAGCATATTTTTCTGAAAAGATGAAAGGTGGGCAGCTGGTTTCTGAAAGTGGAACTTCTTCCATGAATTAATACTGTTTATAGCTGAATTTGTTTGAAATTTTTTTTATGTATTTACAATGAAGGTCATTAATGAAAATACCTGTTCACATGGAAGAACTAAAATCTCTAATCTCTTAAATAGAAGTCTATGCGAATTTATAGGTTGGCACAACCAGTAATTTTAATGGTTTCTTCTGTACAATAAATATCTTTTCAGTGTTGGATGAATTGGCCCTAGAATTATTCCATATTTAATTCTAGAATGAAAGAGAGGGAAAATTTCATACTTTTGGGTAAGGTTTGTATGGTGGTCACAGGTATTATAGAGAAACTGCAGAAATGTTTCTGGTCAAAGTAAACGTGAATGGAACACTCACCCTGACAGCTTGGATCTGTAGTGCTGTTCCATGAGCGGGACCGACACTGTATTACAGCAAGGTGTGCCTGTGATGGTGGCACTGTGTATCCTGGGTCACAGTCATAGTGACATACGCTGCCCTCATCAAGCAGATCCCCACTGCTCTTGATGTCTGAACCCCCTGCACTCTCAGGAGTCTCACAGCTCAAACGACCATGTTCTGGGCTCATGGGCAGTGGGCAGCCTTTTACAGCTGTGAAAATAATCAGTAGTTTAAAATGATATAGTGTCTTACAAGCATAACTATTCCTCCACAGATAACAGAGATAGTATTAGCAAGACTATTTAGTGGTTTCTTCTTTCACAACTGTGAGAAGGATGTGTGATGCTTTTAAGAACATTCCTAAATATCCAAAATAGTTTACAGCTTTTAAAAAATGAACAATACATAAAAAATTAATGTAATTTGAGAATTGTCATAAGATTTTTGTTAGGTTTTGTATTTTGTACAGAAGGTGTCAGAATTGCATACCATTTACTGCACACTTCCAGTAAAGACCCTAGTTTCTTAGGTGTATTGTTATATAATTGAGGGTGTTTGTATTACGATAGTAAACCTAAGAAAAAATTAACGTTAGTTGTCAGTGAAACTGCTGAAACTATTGGAAAGTTGAGAGTTTTACTTTGTATGGGATAGAGAATGTCTGCCATAAATTGCATAAGCAGCATTATGTATTTCTGATGAATTCAATTAATCGTGTATGTCCATGTCTCCATGTAACAGTAAGTTGCTAACTCAGATTTTCAGTATTTCAATCATTCCTGTTTCAAAGGTCATGCACGTAACTGACAGTCTGTATTGTACCTGCTGGCCCTGTGTTATCCCACTGTGAGGCAAAACTCTTCCCATAAAATAAATAATATTGTGTTAATGTCAGGTAAGCCATAATATAGCATGTCATGCAGGCTGGGTTGTATGGAATGTTTTTGTAATTCCCATGTTAAAATATTATAGAGAGTTTGAAATTGTTTATTTCTCTCTTGTTTAATTCTGCTATGGCAAGGAAAACGCCTGTGAGACATGTAGTTATTATTACAAAAATCTCCAGGTCTGTAAGAATGGTAGTAAATACACTACAGGCGTATCAAGTATGAGGTTCATCAATTTGTGTACCTGGGAGTTTGCCATACAAACCAAAATGAGAAGCTACGGAAATACAGGGCCACGTTCAAGCAGCTAATAGATCTTATTTTTCGATCTTGCTGCTGATGAACTGTCATGGTACCAGATGGAGAATTAGAATAATTTTACATCAATTGCTCATCCACAGCATTGTCCAGTACGATAGTGCAACATGAACTCTTCCCCAGAGAATCATTAATATCATTGTGACTATTTTGAAGGGAAAATCCTCAAAGACAGTTTTCAGAAACATGCAGGCAAAGGGAGGTATGGAGAATTAGACACCATGAAGAGAAATACAGATTGTTAGAAGATATGACATGTTCAACATTTTATGCCTGAAGAGAGTATGGTAGGCTGGCTACATAGAATGGATTGATGATTCTCTTATCCCCAAAAGGAATGGAATGATGATTTGGAGGAAGAAGGCCTGGGGGATACTGTGGAGGTATATGGTAGAATTCTGTTAGAAGGAAAACCACAGATATGCTCCAGATATTGACCTGGAAGGCACAGGCAAGTAACAGAGAAGGTTGGAGGCAGAAGAATGGGGAGGCCATTCAGCAGTTCAACAATTTTTCATTGCAGTTCCTGCTAGTCTTTATACAGTAGTATTCCCAATCTGGAAGCTGGTACTGGAAATCCTGATACTTGGGAAGTTGAAGAAAATAGTCCTAAATTCAGAGGTTTTGGTAAGAGTGTCTTGACATTGACCCCTTGTCTCCAACGCCATCCATCTTCATCAGCTATGAAGACTTCTGATCCATAGTCACCTGATCTTTCAGCATCACTGCGGACACTGATGAGTTCCAGAAAATATAGAATGGGACCCTGATAACCTTGAGACAATGTATGAAGGAGATATCCAAGTGGAATACTCCTCTGATCAGTTGTGCAGCCCAATTGTAGGAGCAGTAACAAAATATTACCAGGCACTGTCTGATAGTATGGCGTATTTGATAATCTGGCAACTGTCTGGTCCTCTGGGTGCCATATTAAAGGAGTTCTGCTGTAGTAGTTACAGAGCTCCAGAAATATAATTTAGAACTTGTATCACAAAACATAGTCTGGCAGTATGTTTCATTGACTTGCCACTGTAAAATGATGGCAACAGTATTACTGGAGCCCTGAGTAATGTTTAGTAAATAATGATACTTACCTCTGCAATGTGGTAGTGGGTTGGTCCATTTTAGTTTGTCCCCACATTCAGTAACATCATGCCCCACTAATTTGTATCCTTGGCTGCAGGTTAACTGACACCAAGAGCCCCATGCGTTACTGAGGGAGCAACTCCCATGAACATGTTCAGGAAGGTGTAGCGGTGGGCATTTTTGGACTGTAGACAAAAGAGAGGAAAACTTGGTTTTGAGACTATGTCAATTTCCAGATTTGGCTTATGTGAGTACATGTCCATTTCCTTGAATCAGGATTACGTGTTGGTACAATGACTTTAGTCAGGGGTGCACAAGTCCTGTGCACCAGATTGTCCTTTCAACTGAATTTTGTATGGTGGTGCCTAATATTTGTGGGTCCTCAGTGTGAAAATAGCTTCATGTCACCCTTTAGGCACAGAATTTTGAGGGAGCCCCTAGATTTTTGGAAAATATTTAGTGGGAAGAAGGTAAGCCATTTGTCTAAGTGTTAATTGTGTTATATTTAGGTGCATTTTTATAAAGTAAAAAACCCTATAGGGTTGCACTTTGTTACACATAGAGTTGTGGTCCTTCTGTATTTACTGATTTTTTATCATAGTAATATACTTGTAAAGAATTTTTTGATTTTTTTCCCAAAGGACTTCCTTGTAATATCTTTATGGTTGAATGCTTAGTAACTATATGATTTCATATGTTACAAGTGTAAACAGAAGTTTATGTCTGTACAAATGACAGTGTAATTACTGGCACAAATTTAATGTTTCTGGAATATATGTTTTCTCAGAGAATTGTATGTATGTCTATAAACCGAGTTACCAGAAAATGGATAGAGAGATGAATGAATATGTGAGGCCAACTGACCCTTTACATTTAAATCAGCTTTTAATGTCACAGAATGGAGTTTTAGTAGAAAATAACACTTGTATCACACAGCAGTCTACTGACTACCTACATTAAGAGAAAGCACAAAATTAGTATTTTTTTATCCAAACCACCTTACCACCTGTCCTGAAGGACTTAAAAAATAATGACAATTTATAATTTACTGCAGTAAATAAGAGATAAAGTTTTACCAACGATTACCATGTTGATAATTGTGTGGTACTATTACCTTTACTTACAGTGTGTGTTATGGGGCTGTAGATAAGCCTGTGTAATCTTTACACTTTTAGGAAGGGGACATGCAAAAAGAGGGAACTGGACCTTACAGAATGCATGTAAGGGTAAGCATTGACAAACTCCAGTGTCATGAAGGTTGTCTGTACTTTCCATGACATAATGAGGAATGAAATTTGAGTAAATATTTGTGATTTTTAAATTAATAATTTTTGTCATTGGCTGCCATTGTGATTGTTCACTGTGGGTGCCAAAACCTAGCTCTGGCACAAAGTCTGCTATTCACTGGGGTTAATGTGAGAATAGACCTGTGTTGAAAATTACACTTTTATTTCCTCTGGTTCACATATCAGCAAACAGCTATTGCAAGCCAGCAAACTTCTCAAAAAGCTGATGCATTTTTATATCAGCATATAAGTATTACATTCATACTTGGGATTTTAAAGTACATGTTTTCAAAACCTGTAATTTGAAACTGCCTCAGAATCTTACTACATCTGATTCTTAAGCTTGCAAATCTGGCTGATGTAAATGAATATTTTGCAGTCTTCAGTTTGTTTCCTTTTCTCTTTTTTTCTCTAAGAAGAAAATTTAATACCAGGGTTCAAACAAGGACCTGTCAGATTATAGTTTTCGCTGAAGTTTTCTCAGCTACACAATCTTTGTTGTTATATTTACTTGTAAACTTTCAATTTTATCAGCATGGCTGCATATATATACATATGTCATACCTGTCACATGGTAGCGGTACTTGCACATTTTAAGCTGTTCTCTGTTGTGGGTAAGACGTATCAGCATGTTGTAGCTTCCCTCTCCAACAGTTGTTCCAGGACTTGGACCAAAGAGTGATTCTACTCTCACTTCAGATAACTTGGCTCTGACAACACATTAAACTCTTTATCACAACAGTCAAATATGATAACTTACAGTTTGGGGGCTGTGACCTTAATGTCTTGTTATATATGGTTTATTTTCCAGATTGTATATAACTGTCATCACTCAGTGATGTTTGGAATAGGGTTTATCATGACAAAGTTATCCACTTCCATCTTGTTTCCATATCCTTTCCTCTAGTCCCTTTTTACATATTCCAAGAATTTATCTCTTCATCTGTCTTACCACTGGTGGCTTATTTGACATGTTCATTTTTAGGGACATTCAGAAAAACTGCATAAAGCAACCACCAGTTCGTCATGTCTGTCTGTCTCTGTCCGTCCGTCTGCATGGAACAAAACTGGATGGATTTTCATGAAATTTAGTATGTGAGTATTTTTAGAAAATATGACAAGAAAATGTTAAAATGTGACAAGAATAACAAGTACTTTACATGAAGACTTATGTACAATTATAATAATATCTTGCTCAGTTCTTCTTAGAATGAAAAATATTACAGACAAAAGTTGTAGAGAAAATCAAGACACACATTTTATGTTCAATAAATTTCTTTAAAAAATCACGTCATTTATGAGATAACGTGGAAAGATATGGTACAGCCAGAGTGGCCATCAATGACAGTATAATACAGCGCATGCGCCTAGCGTTCTGGATTACTAAGGCTACAGACACACCCTTAGATTATGTAGTACTTATTGCTTTTCCACGGCAACAATGGTTTCACGAACGCACCTCAATGTTATGTTTATAGTGTATTGCCCTTTTTTTGTGGCTTGTCTGTGAACTATACCAGCAGCTAAAGCATGTCGAATTTTCATGAGATTCAGTGTAGGAGTTGTTTACAAAGAGTCGTATTTCGTGAAAATTGGCTCAGTGAGTCATAGTTTAGTTGGGGGCATAAATTAATTTCTACCCTTCCTGTATGTATTTTTCACTGATTTATTGGTACGGTACAAATGTCTGCATCACGCTGTTAAGCAGTTGCAAGTTTCTTGAAAATATGTGTCATGAAAGCCATATATTTTTATGGGCGTAACTGAAATATTGCCCATATTTTCTACTTTTTTCGTCCAATATGAATAAAATTCGGTACAATAGATCTACAAAAAAATTTATTGAGTAATTGTGAGTTTCGTGAAAATTGGCACAGTGAAAGCTGTGCATTACTTACGGCCATAAATGAATTCATAATCCTTACTTTTCACATTCATTTTCCAATTTGGGTGCAGCTTGGTAGGATAAGAGATTTCAGTGCAATGCTGTTGAGTATGTATGAGTTTGAAGAAGGTCGGTTCGGGGAAGGTCATATTATGCTTGAAAGCATAAGCAAAATTTCTGTCTAATGTGTTCTGTAAAATTGTATAACAGTTGGAAAGTAAGAATGCCTGAGTGAAACTGATATACTGTATCATGGATTACACCATTTGCAGTTTTGTTTAGTAACAGAAGCAATAAGACATGAACTTCAAGCGTGGTTTTGAAAATTCTGGTGCACTTGTTGGCAGAGTCGGGAAGTGAGATAGGATATAAACACAAATATTGAAAATACGCATTTCCTACAAGGCAGGATATTTCTCAACTAGCTGAGCTTTTCCATGAACATTAAAATAGGGCTTTACCAATAGATTGATTATGTTTTGTAACATAATAATTATTTATGGACCCAGGTGTATGCCGGTTAGGTCTAGAAACAAGCAGTGAGATAAACAATGTGTACTGTGCTCCCTCTCACCGAGTGGCAGGACTGTTGTGACAGGGCTTTACTGCAGGGGATTCAACCAGCGTAAATGTCGTTCCCTTGGCAGCAAGGATGGACCTGTTGTCTGGACAGCGAACACACATTCTTTCTAGTGACCTGATGTCAGGTGCATCTTGCACTGCTTTCAAACCTGCATCAAGATTGGCATAGTTGGACTGTAACATATTTATCACAGTTTAATGCAGTATTCCAGTTATAAATAATTAAACTGAATGATTTTTAAATACCAGTTTTACTAAATCCTTTTAATTTTGCCAAACAGAATGCACAATTGTCGAAATAATGAACATTTTTTTCAGATGAAATGAATGTAAGGGATACATATGTTTTGAGAGCCAATCAATGGTTATCACTGGTGGTGATGGTTGTTGTTGTTGTTGTTGTTGTTGTGGTGGTGGTGGTGGTGGTGGTGGTGGTGGTGGTGGTGGTGGTAGTAGTAGTAGTA
>Ga0209629_10001600_pt1 | contig 14537 bp, 15 predicted proteins | sample TergutCu122P5_FD_187286 | JGI IMG/M metagenome (GOLD analysis project Ga0209629, IMG submission 187286) | Cubitermes ugandensis P5 segment gut microbial communities from Kakamega Forest, Kenya - Cu122 P5 (SPAdes) (version 2) | ecosystem: Host-associated > Arthropoda: Insects > Digestive system...
AGTCAAGTATGAATTAGAGATATGAAAAAGCGCGTAGCGCTTAAGCGTTTATAGCCGTGTGCGACAGCGCACGGGGATTGGAAAATGCGTTTCCCATATATGCGCCGCGTAGCGGTGCCGCCATTAAGGATTACGCGCTTTCGGCGCTTAGGCTTTTGTTTATACCTGCTCCATCGGGCGTTGCCCGACGCTATTGATTACCGCTCTTTCAGAGCTATTTTACAACCTTAACCTGACGGCTATGGCGAAGCGAAGACCCGCAAATCCCTGAAATGCTGTCATTGCGAGCCGCTTGCGGCGAAGCAATCCACTGATATTCATCATGTTTCAATAAGGTAATAAGGTTGGTATTTTGTGTGTATAATCCTCTGCTACTAAGGTTGTTTTGTTTGGGAATAAGGTATAAATAAGGTTAGAAACCGGTTATTGATAATCTAACGAGACTTTCTCAAAAGAACGCAAATGACACAAACAACGCATATTTACACAAATAAATATATCAATGAAAAAATACAATGTGCTGACAACCAAAACCTCATTTATACCTAATTTTATTCAGACAAAACAACCTTAGTAGCAGACAATTAACATATATATTATCTCATTTCACCCCCTCTCCGATCCGGAGAGGGGGACGGGGGGTGAGGAAAAACTCGCCAAATTTTTATTCAGCGCTTCGATTTCCACTCGCAGCGCCCTGTTCTCTTCCCGAAGCATTGCTACTTCGCCGCGCAGTTTGAGATTTTCTTCCCTCAACTGTACCATTTCTCCAACAAACAACTTGTTTTTTTCCGAAAGCAAATCGATCGAAGATTGCATTTCCGACAAAAAGTCGTTTCTCTGTTTCCGCCTGCCCGCCAACCATCCGGCGACACCGGCAACGGCAGGCAGCGCCATATTGACTATATCTGAAAATTGAATTTCCATAGCTTTTCTTTTTTAGGGTGAAAGGTAAAATGTCATGGCGGGCTTGACCCGCCATCCCCTGAAAGTCCATTGGGGGATTGCGGGTCTTCGCTTCGCTATGCCCGCAATGACAATTCACCCTTCACCGGTTACTTGCTTTGCTTGTCTTTCTCATCGTGATCTTCGACCTGCATTTCGTTGATTAACTTTCGGATTTCTTTCCCTGCAACAAAAACCAAACGTCTCCTTTTGATTTTGTCCACTGTAGCTTCCTTTTTCGTATCGCTGCCCTCACTATTAATAATAATGTTGAAATAACCCAAATTTCCCAGTTGAACAGTGAAACCCATGGATAAGAACTTTGGAATGGAATCAAACAGATAATCAATACCTGTTGCTGCCTCATTGGCAGTCAGAGAAGTGTTTTTCACCATATCCTTGATCAGAAAATTCCGATCAACCGCGGCGAAAGTTTTGCTAATCAAATAAAACTTGGAACCGGCAGCAGGATCCCTCGGATTCTTTCGCTGCTGAATAACATAACGAATTGACATAATACTTTTAATTTTAATAAGTTAATAAATAATAATTTTTTTGTACTTTTCCTTTTTGCAAAAATTAAAATTACAATGCAAAGATACCGCAAGGATATCCCGAAAATACTAATCCATTTTCCGGAAGTTCTAATCGATTTTCCCGAATTCAATGATTCCTATGCATTTATAAAAAATGCATTCGGAACACATTATAAATAAACAGATTGCAGCCTACAAGGAGGCTACCCTCCGGCCTTCTTGTAGGCTACCGCCCAGCCTCCTTGTAGGCTGTCGTCTTGCCTCCTTGTAGGCTACCGTCTTACCTACAAGGAGGCTACCACTCAACCTCCTTGTAGGTTAAAAACGAGATGGAAATTAATTGAAGAAGTCAACGTCGATTAATTATAACCAATTCATATACAACAATTATTATGTTATTTGAATTATTCTTAACATAACTTTAACCTAAAAATAACAATCGCTTAACCGTTAATTGGTTTTATAAATTTTACATTTGCACACTAAACGAGCTTTTTTTGAAACTCTTTGTATACAAGCATATTGCATTTTCCGGAATGTTGCAATCTATTCATATACATAGAGTTTAGGAAATGGACAAAGTAATGCCGGATGAGAAACTATTTGTTTTTCAGTCGAACAGGGGAAAGCAGAGAAAAAGAAGCCGACCCCTCTCGACCGGAAACATGGCCCTTTGACGCGAAAGAAATCAAGAAGATATTTCTCGATTGCACGCTGTTGTTTCTCACCACTGACCCTTCTCTCATTGAAAGAAGGGAACCGGGGGAGAGGACAGAATCCATTCATTTTCAAAAACTATTGAATTGCATTGCCGACCGTTATAAAGAAAAGTTGACACTTGACTTTGCATTATCTGTTATGGGCATGAGTAAAAGCCGTTTCAGCGTCTTTTTTCGAAACCGAACCGGAATGACCTATATCGCCTATATAAATAAGGAAAGAATAAAAAAGGCAATCCCAATGTTGCTCGATACAAATCTGCCGGTTGAAGCCATAGGATTTGACTGCGGATTTGATTCTCCACCGAGTTTTTACAAATGCTTTAAAAAACATTTCGGAGTGTCGCCGGCGCGGTATAGAAGCATCCGCCGATCAAGTGAAAGAAGCATTGATTGAATAATTGAAATAATACATGCTTTGTAATGAAAAAAAACTGTTTACCGCTACAAACGACAAAAAAATGGCAAAAAATACAGAATGTTTATGCAAATAATAACCAAATGTTTTTTGATATACTTGTAATGGACTATCATTATCTTTTTATGATTAGAAATACAATTAAATCAAGTATATGATATTTGCGAAATACATTTTTCTATTATAATTATGCATATAATGATGCTTTGTTGATTACATAAAATGACAAACGACAAAAATATTATTATGTATTATCAATATTTGAAAAACATAATCAAAAAAATTGAATGGTATATTAATTATTAATAATACATTTGCATAAAACAAAAAAGGAAGAAAGACTAATCTTGTCGAATAATTATAATATCTGTCTTTATGTTCATATTGAACCTTTTATAAAGAATGCTCAGAAAAACACATCTACAAATGGAAATAAATGAACTACTACCCGAAGTGCTTAGTATGGAAAGCAAGTTGTTTATGAAAATGGACAGTTTTCGGTTAATTGAGCAAAAATGCGATAAAAAGTGCCTTGCTCCGGAAGAAAGGCAACGGTTATATGCCGATATCTTACTTTCATTCCGCTATCGGTATGAACATTATGAGTCAATGGGAGCTTTATATCGTTCGATGAATGCCGAATGTCTGAGGATGACGCTCGACAAACGGTTATGGGAATTGTTTATTGAAACCATTCGTATTATTGCAGATGATTTTGATATAAATGCCGATGATTTATTTGGAAGGATGTTGACAAATCCTCAAGCTGAACAGTTTTTGAGTATGCTGACTGAAAATAGTCTAAAACAAGCAAGTTAAGCAAAATGCAAATATTAATTACCTTATATACAAATAGATACAGCTTTAATACTTCGTGTTGCAACCTATTTGTCAATCAATTAGAACGAAGTGCAAAACATTAGTAAAATAGTTAATAAAAAAGCGTTAGCTTTATTCATGTTTCGCAAACTTTCAAATGAAATTCAGGAGATTGTTATCACAAGAGTAAGTGCCGATGCTCACTCTGGATGGCGTGGGCTTACTTATTTGTGATAACGGTAGTGAAGACCTCAGATGCGAATATAGTTAAAGTTCCACGCTTTTTTTATTGCATAAAATCGATTGCAATGAAAGACAATGAATTCCATATTGGAAGGATTATCAAAAGAATAGTTTCTCAAAAACACATTTCTTCATTGAAGTTAACCGAAGCAATCCATCGTTATCAAAAAAACGCCGATAAAATTTATAAATTGGAAGATATGGATGTGGAAGATGTGATACTAATCTCTTATATGCTGAAATACAATATTCTTGAGTGGCTTTCCAAAAAATACTTATTGCATCTTCCATGTATTGGAACAGGATTAGAGCGGGAAACCTATTCCATCACTTTAGATATGCAAACTAAAAAATTCACTGTCACAGGAAATACCGGAAACTGCAATTTTTTAAAGGATATAGATTTTGGCGACCATCTTAGAAAAATAGCTAAAAAGAACGGATGGAGCTCAAAATATTTGGAAATGAAATTAAACTGTTCTCAAAGCGCCATAAGCGAACTATTCAGCAGTAAAAGGTTAAAAGTAAAAAAGCTGTTTCGTATTTCAGAGTTGTTAAGATATAATTTGGTTGAGGAGGTATATCTTTCCCGGATGTGTATTGTCCCTTATCAGCAATTTGACGAGTGTATAATAACCTTGACAGACCAGCAAGTAACCATTAAAAATCCTAAAGATAGCGCTCTTTCGATGAGCTATCGCCGCCAAAATGATGAATAACTGCAAATAATGCCGTAAAAAAGTCAATAGAGAATCGTACAAATACCGATAAAATAACAATTATTTTGTCATCATTGCGAAGGCGATAGCCTGAAGCAATCCAGAAAACACACTTGATTACTCCACTTCGCTACAAATGACATCAAAAATAATTTATCGGAATAATTACGAATTTTCACTGGATAATATACGAACAAAAATGAGATAGGAAATAAACGGATTGTTTACCTTTGTATTGTTTTAATAATCATTATTGTCAAATTTAAAATATCGAAAAAAATGAGAACTTTAGGTAAACTTAAATTGAATCAATTCAGCAAAGCTGAATTAGATAGGCGTGCATTGAATGCTTTAAGAGGAGGTTGCTGTGTTGGGTGTGCATGTGGGTGCACTGACAGAAATGGTGTATATTCTGGAGATAGTCTCTATGATACTGCGGGCAAATATGATGCGTCATATGGGCAATTCTAACCTGTATTATTCATTGAATGCAATAAAGTGATATATATCAAAATGTTATCAAAAATATCAGTTTTATTGTTATTTCTGATTATCAGTATTTTACCAAATACTATGAATAATGCAGGGTAAAAACCCATTCAAGAATCACCAATTGATATTATCAGGGGGAGGTATTGATAATGTGAATCATTGATTAAAATAAGAAAGTTAAAGTAGTGATAGCGGGTTTGCCAAAGCAATGCAACCATATAATCCATTTGAAGAACAGATTTTAGTCACATTTTGAAGATTTGATTTTTGTATTAACCAAATTGAATAGCGATTCAATCTGTTGTTTGAGTTTAGAAACGGCAGAAGAAAAGAGTTTATTAGCAGTTTTTTCTCTCTGTTTAATACGTTCAAATGTTCCTTTGACAATTTATATAGAGGTGAAAAGTTCTATTTGAATGTATTTTTGTCTTAGTTTGAGGTATTCATCATCGAAATATGCTTTGTTGGCAAACACGATTGCATTTTACAAATCATCCAACCAGTTTTGTTCCCTATAATGGATAAATTGTTTTCAGATGCTGGCGGGAAATAGATTTTGTTAAGAAAAAGGCAGTGTTCCTTTTCTGAGAAAAGCAAACAAGTGTAGATTCAATCCGTATTTGATAAACTGATATTATTCCATTGAGGATTTTTATCAAACATATCACAAACCCAAGAGTAGGTTTATACTAATTTAAGTTGCATTGACTCTGATATAAAAAAGTAATTTTATGATTTAATACTACTAAATTACTAAATATAAGTCACATATGCAGATTTTTGAAAAGAAATATTAACAAAAAAAATGGGTGTTTTAACCCATGATTTACATTAATAAATAATTGATATGATAGTTTCATTTATTTTTAAATCTGAAAGTGGTAATTTATATATATATGATGATGAATATCGGTTATCTATACTTATACACCCTGAATTTGAGAAAGCGTATAAAAAATCAAATGATGCTGATCTGTATTATATAAAAAAGTATGCATATTTAAGATCGAATGGTTTTTTCGCAAAACCCCGAAATGTCGATTTTACAACTTTGGAAGAATCAATGGTAAAGGATAATATCATTAATACCAAACAAGTTGTATTTGAAGCTACAGGTTTATGTAATCTGAATTGTACATATTGTGGGTTAGGAGACTTATATGAGAGATATGATGAAAGGATTGGAAAAAGAATAAATACGCAAAATGCAATCAATTTATTGAAATACATTTTTTATCTTAAGCCTAAAAAGAAAAGCAATAAACTAACAATCAGTTTTTACGGTGGTGAAGCGTTATTAAACATGAATTTTATAAAGCGAATTGTAGAAGTTGTCAATCTATTAAACGCTGAAAAAGAAATGGATATCACTTATTCCATGACAACTAATGCCACGCTAATATATAAATATATAGATTTTTTAGCTGTGAATAAGTTTAGTTTATTAATAAGTTTGGATGGGAACGAAGATAATCACAGTTATCGAGTCTTCAATAAAACAGACAAAAATTCTTTCCAAAAAGTAATTAAAAATATAGACATGATTCAAAGAAATTATCCGGACTATTTTTCGACTAATGTAAATTTCAATGCTGTTTTACACAATCGAAATTCAGTAAAAGATATTTTCGAGTTTATTTTTATGCGGTATAATAAAATTCCAAGTATATCAGAAATAAATACTAGAGGTGTAAGACTGGGTGGCAAAGAGTTGCTTAATAGGATGTTTCAAAGCAAGCGAAAAAGTGAAACAGAATTCCAAAGAGAAGAATTAGATTTGGTGCGTATAACACACGGTGAATTATCCTTATATAAGGAATTAACTGACTTTTTGAAATATTATTCTATTAATTATTATATATCCAATGTAAACGCTTTGTTGTATAACGTAGAAAAACAGTTACCCACAGGTACTTGTACCCCTTTTTTTAAAAAAATTTTTTTAACAAATGGGAATAAACTGTTGCCCTGTGAAAAAGTAAATTATAAATACTCAATTGGTAAAGTCTATGAAAATGTAGAGATTAATATTCCGGAAATAACGCGACAATACAATTTTTATTATGAACATATCAAAAAGTTCTGCCGAAAATGTTATGCTTATCGATTTTGCAGAGCATGTATGTTTCAGATGGAAAATATGGAAAATATAAATACTGAAATGTTTGTTTGTGATAACTTTTATGATCAAAAGGCTTTTAAGCATAAATTGCAGCGTATTTTTTCATTCATTGAAAAATATCCAAATGATTTTTCTCAAATTTTAGAAAATGTAATAGTTGAATAATGTCCATGAAAACTGCTATTGATTATTGGTTCACCATTGAACCTTATGTGTTTATCGGAATAACTAACAAGTGCGTTTTGTTATACAACACCCTTGACAGAGCGACTATTGAATCAGATAAATCTGATATTATTGAATTGTTGCAGGAAACGCTTCAAAAAGAAAATTGTGGTGTTGTTTTATTAACCAATGAGCGATACAAACAAAAAGACATTGACGGTTTTATTCGTGAACTTCGCTATAAATATATGGGAGATGTGATTGATGTTGCTTTAACTAAAGGTAAACCTGTTCAATTATTGCCTTATTTCAATTTTTTGAATAGACAGGAAATATATATAAAACATAACTTTTCCCCATCTAAAAATATTATAGAAAATCTATCCGAAATCAGTATTCAAGTTTTCGCTACGACAAACGTAACTAAATTGATCAATTTCTTGCAATCAATTCCAGGAAGTCCAACATTTAACATCATTGGAAATATTGAATCAGTGGAAAATTATCGCGAATTACTATCATTTTTTAATCAACACCCATCACCAAAAAATTTGGTATGTTACTATAAAAATATGATTGCTTTGCAGCCAGCTTTTGAAAATAACTTTTCATTTCGAATATTAGTCGATTTACCAATAGATATACAAAAATGGAACGACTTAAGGCAACTATTGCTTAATCAAACTTTGCCGGTTGAAACTACTTTTAATGTATCTTCTAATGAAGATGCCCAACAAGCAGTGCAATTTGTCGAACAATTTCAAATTGAAAAATACATATTAAACCCTGTATATACGGGAAATAACATCCAATTTTTTGAAGAAAATGTTTTTCTTTCCAAAGAAGATATTTTATCCACCCCGATGACCATCAAAGATTTTTTTTCCAGGCAAGCAATTAATATTTATGATTTTGGGAAAATCAACATCATGCCCAATGGTGATGCTTATGCTAATCTAAATCATCCTGCGCTGGGGAATATATACACGGACAGTATCTATGATATAGTAAGCAAGGAAGTGGAAGAAGGCGAATCATGGTTTCGTATACGCAATCAGGCACCATGTAATGATTGCGTATATCAATGGCTTTGCCCACCTCCATCCAATTATGAGATACAGATTGGACGACCTAATCTTTGCCATGTAAAACAGTAACAAATGACGAAATACTTATTTTCATTGTAGGCGCAACATTTTAAATATCTGTATTTTGCAATAATAGTATAATAATAACATAAATATGAAAATAGCGAATTTAATTTTAGTAATCATCCTGTTGACAATTATGACAGAATGTAATGGAAATATTCAATCAAACAATGAATTAATTAAGGTTGATGTTTCAAAATCGAGTTATCATAAGAAAGAATTGATTCTTCAGGATTTTATGGATGTGGAATACGTTCCGCTCGAAACCACTGATAGTTTTATTAATCAGGGATTCATACAGGCTGTTGGCAAAAACTTTATATTGTTGAAAAATCGAAACCCAGATGGTGATATTTTTGTTTATGACAGAACAGGAAAAGCTTTAAGGAAGATAAATCATAAGGGGCAGGGTAACGGTGAATATACAAATATTTTTAATATTACATTAGATGAGGGTAAAGAAGAAATGTTTATAAACGATATTTTTACAAAAAAAATCTTAGTATATGATATTTGCGGGAAATTTAAAAGAAGTTTTAACCAAAAGGTAAATGCTGACGAGATGGCTTACCGCGATATATTCAATTTTGACAGAGATAATTTGATTTGCTATGATCAATTCAATAAAGAAATCGCATTTTTTCTTATATCCAAGCAAGATGGAAATATTACCAAAGAAATTAAAATTCCGTTTAAAGAGAAAAAATCATTGACACATCAATTTATTGATAAAGTAAACAATACAACTTTTACTGTTGGTCCAGGTCCTTATAGTTCAATAATCCCGTACTACAATGACAATTGGATATTGTCTGAAATTTCGTCTGATACAGTATATACAATCTTTCCGGATTACAATCTCCATCCTTTTATCGCAAAAACCCCATCAATTCAATCTATGAATCCGGAAGTTTTTCTAATTTTGAGATTACTTTCAAGCCGTTATTATTTAATGGAATCCATAAAAAATGTATATGACTCTAATACAAATGATAAATTTCCAAAAACATTTATTATGTATGATAGGGAGGAAAAAACTATGTTCAATTATACTGTTTATAATGGTGATTTTTTAAACAAAGAAGAAATTCATATGGATATGACAAGACCTATCAATCACGAAATAGAATCTTGGTATCCATTAGATGCTAACCAACTTGTTGAATCTTACAAGAAAGGGGAATTGAAGGGAAAATTGAAAGAAATTGCTTCAAAATTGAAAGAAGATGATAATCCTGTGATAATGTTGATAAAACACAAAAATAAGGGTTAAAGGTCAAGGTTAAATGGTACAAGATCAATCAACAGCGATAGAACGAGATTTACAGCAAATTACTGATAAGCTACTAATTAACGGTACGTTAATCAAATGTCCTGGTTTGATATATGGCAAAATGGGTATTGCTGTTTTCTTTTTTCAATATGCCAGATATACAGGTAATGAGTTGTTCGAAGACTATGCTGTAGAAATCATTCAAGCGATTCAGACAGAAATTCATAAGGATAGTTTAACGGACTATGACAGAGGCTTGACAGGAATTGGAGCCGGTATTGAATATTTATCACAAAATAGATTTCTGGCGATTGATACGGATGAAATACTGGAAGATTTTGACAGCCGTATCCGACATGATATTATGTACATACAACAGGAGAATAATCGCTTAGCCAATGGATTGTGCGGTTTAGGGCAATATCTTTTATACCGGATTAACAGTTGTTCTGCAGATATGAATGAATTGTGTTTGCTTATCAATCAGGAATCGATGATGCACGTTGTTAATATATTGGAGAACGATACAAATGTATTTCCCAAGGATTTGCCTGATATTATATCTTTCTTGTGCAGGTTATACAAACTGGATATTTGCAATCCCAAGATTGACAGATATATGGATAAAGTATTAAAAGATTTGTCGTTTAATGATATTCCTAATGAGCAATTGTTTTCCTGGTCTTTAGCTTTACTACGCATAGTGTCCATACGTACTCAAATAACTGATACTGCCGATAAGGTAATTGACAGAACGCTACAATTGATGGAATCAAAGGGAGAATCTCTTTCCGACAGTTGGATAGTAGATTTGATAAATCAGTTATTATGGTTACTGCAATGCAAAAGACTGATCAAACAGACAAGTGCAAATATGGATTGGAGTATAAGGATTGATGCCTTGTTAAAAAAAATATTCCCGCAAAAAGAAGATAAGCTATATTTTGAAAAAGGTAAGTTATCATTGAAAGGTTCTGCAGGAGTTGGTTTGGCAATGATGACTTTATCCGGAAAGTGCGATGATGCATGGTTGGATTTATTAGGCTAACAACTATGAAGAAACTGGAGCATATCACAATTATTATTCCTTTACGGATTGATAGCGAAAAACGGCGAACAAACCTTGATGCTGTGCTGGATTATCTTTGTAAATACAGAATAAAAATTATGCTGCTTGAAGCCGATGCCAAGCCGCAATATAAACTCCAAGCGGAACATTCGGATGTTATGTGTCGTTTTGTTGAGGATTACGATACTGTATTCTACCGTACTCATTATTTAAATTGTATGTTGCATGAAGTCCGTACCCCAGTTGCAGGCATTTGGGACAGTGACGGGATTGTTCCTATTGAGCAAATAATCGAAGCTACACGGCTTTTTATTGCAGATGCAACATTGTGTTATCCCTTTGACGGACGTTTTTTTGCTGTATCTGATCGTTTTAGCCGGTTATATAAAGAAACAGGAAACTTTGATATACTTAGTCAAAATGAATCCATGCATTGGTTGATGCATGGAATGTATTCAGTGGGAAGGCGCTTTTGTTGTAAACGTAAAAAGATACTTGTCGGCAGGGGCGGTGAAAATGAACATTTCTATCGATTGGGACCAGAAGATACTGAACGGCGCGAACGAATAGCAAAACTTGGATTAAAAGTTAACTGGGTACAAGGATGTTTATATCATCTATTCCATCCCCGCGGCATGAATTCCAATTTTGCATATCGTGAAAGAGAACTCAGCAATCGTCGCGAGTATCTAAAAATATGCCGAATGAATCGTCAAGAATTAGAAGAGTATATTTCAACATGGCCATGTACTAATAAAAAAAGCACACCTTATGCAACCGATTAACCTTTACATTTTTAATGAAAACAGCAGGGCATCTGTGTATGGTTTTGGCACATATCTAAAAGAGTTAGCTATTTCTCTTAAAAACAGTATAGTTCATATTACAGTAGTTTACCTACGGGATGAACCTGTTGTCAGAATGGAAGAAATTGAAGGAGTAAGGCATTGGCACATTCCGGATGCGATAGAAGATGCCTTTTATTTTGATTTTGACAGTCGTGTAAAGCTATATTATCGTAATGTTACATACTTGTTGCAATTGCACATACAAGATACTCAAAGACTTGTATTTTATTTAAACTATACTCATAACAAACTTTTAGCAGAAGCATTAAGAGAAACTTTTGACTGTAAACTGATATTTGCAATACATTATCTTAGCTGGAGTTTTGGTTTATTTGGGAATATTTCTTATTTCAAGAAGATCATTGCTTCGTTAGAGGAATATAAAGATGAAAAGTTTAAGAAATCAATTATTGAATCGTATCAGAAAGAGAAAGAATTTATCAATACAGTTGACCGAATTATTTGTTTATCAGAAAACACAAGGCAGATTTTAACTGATAATTACCAAATTTTACCGGAAAAAACAACTGTCATATACAATGGATTGACCGACAATCATTCTGTTTGCGAAAAACAGGAATTGAAGCAAAAATATCATATCCCTGATATTCCCATTATCCTTTTCGTAGGAAGATTAGATGAAATAAAAGGTTTAACGTATGCCCTGCAAGCCTTTAAAACAATTATTAATAAACAGATAAAATGTCATTTAATCATTGCTGGCAACGGAGCATTTGACAGTTACATGAAAGAATGTGAAGATATTTGGATGCATGTAACCTGGACGGGATTGATTGACAAAGCAAAGCTATATGATTTGTACTCCATCGCCGACATTGGAGTCAGGCCTTCGCTTCACGAACAATGCAGCTATGTAGCCATCGAAATGATGATGCATGGCATACCGCTGATTGCCAGCACATCCACCGGCTTATGTGAAATGGTTGAAGGAAGTATTACCAGTTTACATATACCTGTCGTTGAGCATCCAGACAGGGTGGAAATAGACAGTTTATTATTGGCAGAAAAGATGCTGTATTTGCTGCAACATCCTAAAGAACGAAAGCGCATGGGTATGACTGCACGGAAACGTTACGAACAGTTATATTCGTCGTAAATGATGTGTAAGAAGATGTTAAATTTATTTACTTCTTTGTATGATACCGAAAATAATTCATCAGGTTTGGGAAGGACGTAAAGACCCTTTTTCTTAATAATATGGGATGAATACAAATGAATAAGCCTTTCCCTCTTTATCAGCAACTTGATGCCATGGACTGCGGTCCCACCTGCCTGCGCATGATTGCTCGGTATTACAGACGCAGTTATACCTTGCAAACCTTGCGGGAAAGGAGTTTCATTACGCGGGAAGGCGTGAGCATGCTCGGAATCAGCGATGCAGCCGAAAGCATCGGGATGCATACGCAAGGGGTACGGATTACGCTCGAGCAGTTGATGGAAGATGTGCTGCTGCCTTGCATTCTGCACTGGAATCAGAATCATTTTGTGGTGCTTTACAAGGTAAAAGGGAAAGGGTGCAAGGTGAAAGGTAAAGGGTGCAAGGTAAAAGGTAAAAGGTTAAAGGTAAAGGAAAATCATGTACTTTTTACCTTTAACCTTGCACCTTTTACCTTTCACCTTTCACCTTTCACCTTTAACCTTTCACCTCAATTCTTCATCGCCGACCCCGCCGGACAAAAATACGTCATGAATCAAGAGGAGTTTTGCCGTTGCTGGTACAGCTCCAAAAATAACGGAAAAGACACCGGAACGGCCTTGCTGCTGCAACCCTCGCCGGATTTCTACGAATACGAGGACGACAAGGAAAAGCAAGAAAAAAACTTATGGTACTTTTTCCGCTACCTGCTTCCCTACAAATCGCAATACGCCCAGATCATCCTCGGGATGATTCTCGGCAGCGTCCTTGCCCTGATTGCTCCCTTTCTCACGCAAGCGGTGGTCGATCAAGGAATCGGCAACAACAACCTGCCGTTTATCACCCTGATTTTGATTGCCCAATTGGTTCTGTCCGTTACTCAAACGGGCATGAGCTTTATTCAAAACTGGATCACCCTGCATACCAATACCCGAATCAGCATCTCGCTGATTTCCGACTTCCTGACCAAACTGATGAAACTCCCCATCCGTTTCTTCGATGCCAAGAACATCGGCGACATCCTGCAGCGCATCGGCGACCACGGACGGATTCAGGGATTTATGAGCGGAACCACGCTTTCCACCCTGTTCTCTTTCGCAAACTTTTTCGTTTTCGCCGGCATTTTGGCTTACTACAATTTAACAATCTTAACCGTCTTTCTCGCCGGAAACACGCTCTACGTTGCCTGGATTCTCTCGTTCATGCGCTACCGGCGCAAATTGGACTTCAAGCGTTTTGCACAGGCATCCGCCAACCAGAGCAACATGGTGCAGCTCATCACCGGCATGCAGGAAATCAAGCTCAACAACTGCGAAAAACAGCAACGCTGGAAATGGGAACGAATCCAGGTGAAACTCTTTAAAATCAGTATTCAAGGAACGGCGCTCGGACAATACCAGCAAATCGGCTCTGTATTTTTCAGTCAAACGACTTCTTTATTCATCTCTTTTCTTTCGGCCAAAGCGGTGGTGGAAGGAAATATAACACTCGGTATGATGATGTCCATCAGTTATATCATCGGTCAATTATCGGGCCCCGTCGGACAGGTCATCGGGTTTGCCCAATCGCTGCAAGATGCAAAAATCAGTCTGGAGCGATTGAACGAAGTGCACAACAAAGAAGACGAAGAACAGACGATCGAAAACAAGATCAACGCCTTACCCGAAACCCGAAACATCGAAATCCGAAATTTGTGTTTCAGTTACGACGGCGCCGAGCGCGATTATGTGCTGGATGATTTGAGTCTGACGATTCCTCAAAACAAAGTAACGGCTATCGTTGGGGCAAGCGGAAGCGGAAAGACGACATTAATCAAACTATTGTTGGGGTTTTATCCGCCGATCAAGGGGGAAATTTTCCTC
>Ga0209629_10001601_pt1 | contig 14534 bp, 18 predicted proteins | sample TergutCu122P5_FD_187286 | JGI IMG/M metagenome (GOLD analysis project Ga0209629, IMG submission 187286) | Cubitermes ugandensis P5 segment gut microbial communities from Kakamega Forest, Kenya - Cu122 P5 (SPAdes) (version 2) | ecosystem: Host-associated > Arthropoda: Insects > Digestive system...
TTGTTTCTTTTCGCTGCTAAATATTTCCAAGACACAAACTGGGAACAAAGATACAACAAAAATAAACATAACAAAAGAAAAAACGGAAAACATTTGAAAACTTTTTCCGTTTATGTAATTTGCTGTAAAAAATAGGTTTATTGTCTTTTCTTCGGCTGTTTTTTAGTTGTTGTTTTCCTTGCTAAAACAGGGCTTCACTTTCCTATGCAGATTGTATAAATATATTGTTTACAATTTAATACATCTCTCGTGGTACAAATATGGTACATTTTATTTCTCATTATCAATAAATAAAACAAAGTAATTATTATTCAGAGTGTAAAAGTAAGAAAATTTATAGTGAAAATCAATAAATGTAAAGACTTCACTAAAATCGTTTTGTCAAATCATTCGCAAGTCTTTCCGGCACATTTGAATTTATTCGCATTATTAAATCTTTATCAATTAAAGAAATAGTTGGTTGAAACGCTCTGATTTTTTTTATTATTTCCACATCAACTGCGATAAGTTGCTTTACCAATTCACTTGCTGTTGTATATTTTTGGTCATTTGCTGTCCACATTCCGTTTCCGTTTTCGCAAGTATATTCAATAGAGAATAAGTTCGCCAAACCTTCTTCTAAAACATTCGTATTTTTTCCCCTGTTGGACTTAAACAATGAATTGCTTCGTGCGCTACTTGGAAAACTGCACGGTTTATATCATCTATGCAATTCATTGAAATTTGAATGATTATATTCTTACAATTTCCAGGATACCATATCTGTGGTCCGTCTTGAGAAAATTCAACTCCTAAAATTGTATATGAATGGTCTCTTTTCCCATATCTTTCTTCTGCTGTCCGAAGAATATGTCCAAGTTTTGAAGTAATTGTCCAACTATATCCACAGGAAGTCGGGTGTGAAATAAAAATTGTATTCATTTTGTTGTCTTCCATTTTAATTTTTCTCTATCATTCTAAACTTTCACATTGCCTACAAATATAATCAAAAACAATACAAAAAAAGTCTTTTTTTATGCCGCTCGTTCGATAACGGAAGCATCATTCGGACTTTTCTTCAAGAAATCTTTTGAAATGGGATAAGCATCCATTTTGCTTTCGTCAAATGGTATGAAGAATTGTTTAATTTCTTCTGCTTTTAATGATGTATCAAGCCATTGCTCCTCGCTTTCTTGATTTATAATTACCGGCATCCGGAATGGATTCTTTCCGCCGTTGTGGATTTCTCGACACAGTTCGTTGGCTTCGGTTGTCAGTACTGTAAATGTTTGGATAGGTTCTTTTGTAACGGGGTTTTGCCAGATTTCATACAACCCACCAAGAGAAAAAAAATCTTCTTCTTTCAAAAAGATATAATACGGCAGCGCTTCTTTTCCTTCGTGATGAAACTCAAAATAACCGGTACTTGGAATTAAACATCGCTTGCGAAGGATTGGACTACGAAACGAGGGAAGATTGAAAACGGTTTCACTTCGGGCATTTAAGGTCATTTTGCTAATTTTCTTTGCTTCTTCATTTGTTTTTGTCCAGCTTGGTATCAGTCCCCATTTTGCTATCTGTAGGTTTTCATCAGGAGTAATAATCGGGCAATCGGGATTTGTGAAAGCTGTTACTTTGTATTGCTCGTCTATTATTTCCTGAACCATCTCTAATAGGTCCGAACGGCGACCGTATCGTTTAGCCAATTCCATGGCGCGCTTGCTTTGTGAATTATAGAAGCACATTATTTATATCGTTATTGGAAAATCCGACATTCTTGTAGTATAACAGGGAGAGAGTCGCTCCTGTTTTATTTGCCATTTCTTTCCGGCGCTCATTGTGGCAAATTTTAAGGAATTTCGCCCGAATCGCTCGTTTACATTATCCAATACGGTCATCAAGTTACTTTGCTTTTTCCGGTCTATTGTATCGAATAAATTGCCTTGTATGGCATCTTCACTGCAAATTTCCATCAGCATTACTCCTGCTTTTTTGTATTGAAAATTCGGGCGGTAAATTGTTTTTAGTCCTTTTAGCGCGTAATGAAGCAGTTCCTGACTTGAAGAGCTGGCTACAGGCAAATTCATTATTATGTGTTGGCTGTATTGCGCCAAGTCTTCGCGGTATAGATTGGTGTCAATAAACACCATCAGGGCTTTTGCACAGGATTTTTGTTTGCGGAGCTTTGCCGCTGCCATACAGGTATAGTTTGAAAGTGCGTCGCTGAGTGTTTCATAGTCGCCGATCATTTTTCCAAAAGACCGTGAAACCATAATGGATTGCTTGGCAGGGGCTATGGTTTCCATTTGAATGCAAGGTTCGCCAAGCAGCTCACGCCAAGTGCGCTCGCCGATAACCGTCATATTTTTTCGTACCCAAGCCTGCGGCATTTGCGTAAAATCGTATGCCGTTTTTATTCCCATCTCTTCGAGCCGTTTTGTGTGTTGGCGCCCGATGCCCCATACATCGCCTATCTCAAATTTTTGCAGGGCTTTTATCCGCTTTTCTTCCGAATCAATGACGCATACGCTTTTGTAGCCGGAATATTTTTTTGCATATTTGTTGGCTACTTTTGCAAGTGTTTTGGTCGGCGCTACACCGATGGAGACCGGTATTCCGGTTCCTTGTTTGACGTCTTGAGCGATTGTTGTGCAATATTCCTTTAAATTGTATTTTTCAAAGCCGACGAAATTTAAGAAGGATTCGTCAATACTATAATTTTCGACTTCCGGGCAAAATTTTGAAAGCATTCCTTTGACTCTCATTGACATATCGGCATAAAGTACAAAGTTGGTGGAAAAAACCTGTACGTTATGACGTTTGATGAGGTTTTCTATTTCAAAGTAGTTTGCGCCCATCTTGATGCCCAGCGCTTTTGCTTCATTGCTTCGCGAAATGGCGCAGCCGTCATTATTGGAAAGGACAATGACCGGTTTGCCTTCGAGCCGAGAGTCAAAAACTCGTTCACAGGAAACAAAATAGTTGTTGCAATCTACAAGCGCATACATAGATTAAAATCTTTTTATAACAAATCTTAAAACTCCCCAACGCATTACCACTTCTCCTTCACGAATGAAAATCGAGGGCTGTTCGGGATTTGATGAAACTAATTCAAGATAGCCTATACCATATTTTAAACGTTTCAATGTAAATTCTCCGTTGATTGAAAGCACTAAAATTGAGTTTTCATACGGTTCTTCTAATTTATCTACGACCAACAAATCTCCTTTGAATATGCCGTCGCCTTTCATACTGTCGCCACCTGCCCACAGGCAAAAAGTAGCTTCTTTATGTTTTATAAGATATTTGTTAAAATCTAATCCGTCCTCCAAATAATTGAATGCTTCAGATGGGAAACCGGCTGAAACGAAACCTAATAGCGGGACTTCCATTTCGAGAAGGTTCTCTGCTAAAGGTATCAGTTTATTTAATTCGTAATCTATTTTTTTCTTTTGCATGATTTGCAAAATTACTTATTTTTTTTTGAATAATTTGTCTGAACTATGTTCTTTGAGTTTATCAAAATATTGTTTCACAAACATCGTTTTACTCTTGCTAATGACAAAGTTGTTTTCAGTTAATGCGCCTTGTTCATATACACGGTCTAACACTAATTTTGTTTGCCAAATATTTGAATCTATCAGGGCTTGTTTCAAAGTGGGTATTTGTTCAAAATCAATATCAAGGAAAAAACTAACCTTGTCCATGCCCAAATAAACGACAGCGTCTTTATCGAGTGGCAACAGCTCGTGCAATATTTTTCCTTCCGGGGTGTTTGGGCTTGCCAGCGGTATGAAAGTGTTGATTACAATGTCAGCGCCATTAATAAAAAAAGTGAAATACCCCACAGGTAGCGCATCCTCAATCAAACACGAAAACAAGGTCTGTTTTTCAAATGTTACTACCTTCAGACCACGAGTGAAAGCGTATTGAATGAGTAAATTTGTAATGGAAGGATCAAAAGCGTCAAGGCGTTCCTTCAAGCGATGCAAAACATGAGACTGCACATAAATATTCAGTAATTCGTCATCTTTTGCATTTGGGAAAATCAAGTTGCGGTGAACAGTAGCTTGAGATGGTTCATGCCAACCGTCGGCTGTATTAAGTATTCTGAAAGCTTTGCGTTCTATGCCTTTGTACGTAAATTTTTTTGTCTCGCATTCCTGCGCTGTTATAAGTACGGTTGGTTTCATTGATGTACCGCCTGTTTTTTCAAAATGCTCGAATGTGAACTCGTACCCATATAAACGAAAGTTTATTCGGGAATAGCATCTTGTTTTGTACCAAACATTATCCAATATCTTAATGAAAGATTCATTACAAAATCTTGTTTTGTCGTACTTTTCATAAATTATCTTTGCAGCTTCTTCCTGTGGTGTTCCGTGAATAATCGTATCTCTTTCAATCATGTTTGATAGATTCACAAGGAAACTGAATCCGTAAATAGCAAGTTCCATGTAAGTGAGTTGATTTTCTGGATTACCATAAAAAGTGGTTTTCATGAAATGAATCATATCCTCTTGAATGTTTTTTATATACTGACGCGGTACCGTCTTTTCTTTTTTTGATTTGACGGTTGGTGAATCGAAACATAACATCAGTAAGCTTTGTTTCTGCTTTTTGGTAAAAATATCAATCAAATCAGGGTTTAAATCAAAGTGTAAAAGCACTTTTTTTGCAACTATGTAACAACGTTCCTGATGAGTACGTGAAACAGTGAAATTTGTTGCACTTTTTGGGGGTTGATGTTTCTTTTTCTTTGCCATGATTTATTTATTCATATTGCAGTTACAAATATACGCATCTTTTTTACAATCTAAAAAAATGATTACCTTTGTAGTTCCTATAAATATACTGGAATATGAAAAAGTATCAATTTTACCCTGCGATGGTGCGGCGCGGTGAAAACCCCCGAAACGCCACTAGTATAGCGTTAGGACACCTTAGGCAGGGTATTTTATTTATTTTCTAAAATATACTAGTTATGAATGAGCAAATTAATCTTGTTCCGTTAGCTGACCTGTTACAAATGGAAGGCTTGTCACCGAGTGAAATGTCTGACTTTTTTGATGAGTTGGCTTATGATTACTCCAAAACAGTAATCGAGTTGCAATTGGCGGATTTGTCGCCGCGTACAGTTCTACATGAGAAAACAGATCAATTTCTGCACTTTTTGCGGGAATTACGAGATGTCTTTCGACAGTGTAGTTTCTGAAGCTTTATGGTTGTTAGATGCAAATACGCACAAAAAAAGCCGCTCACTGCGGCTTTTTTCTATTATGAAAAGATGCTAAAACGGTAATTTTTTTGTCAATTTCAGTACGAAATAAACAATTATCAACAACATAATTATAAGGGCAATTCGTCCGGACCATAATTGAAAATTCTGCCACCCGGACAACGGGGCTTTTACTTCTTTGACTACTTCAACCGGATAAGGCACCCTGATTGTATCGTTTACAAAAATGGAATCTCGAATGATTTTGTCTTTGTACATATACCGGTATCGTTCCAAAATTAGCGTGTCTCCTTTTTCCTTAACAAAAACTGAATCGTATAGAAAAATTGAATCTCTTAGAATTTTGTCCCGGTATTCTGTTTTTACGGTTTCAACCGGAATGTATTTCTGTGTTTTGCAGGAACTGCAAACACAAAGTAATAGGATTGTGAAAATACTTATTGATTTCATACGAACATAATTTTTTTTTCTGGATTGCTTCGGGCTTCGCCCTCGCAATGACGATGCGGGGAGAGATTGCTTCGGGCTTCGCCCTCGCAATGACGATGCGGGGAGAGATTGCTTCGGGCTTCGCCCTCGCAATGACGAAGTACATTCATTTCATTGTGATTTTATTTTGCAGGGCAAAGCCTGCGATAATTTGGCTGATATCGGCATTTCTGCCGTTTTCTACTGCGGACATTGCATTAACAATCATTATGTAATCGGCTCCATTAGAGGCGGTCAAGACTTTATCTTTCGGAACGCCCGACCATTTTTCTACATCGGCGATGTATTTCCTTGTGTTGTTTTCGCTTGGCGGCGCCCAGCGGGTTATTATCTTTTCGATGGTGTTGAAGCCTTCGGTCAGATAGGTGTGCAGGATTACAAAGGCGGCGCGATAACCGAAGGTCATTGACGAAAAGGTTTTGAATGTTTTATCATTCCCTTTGATTTCTCCCCGAAAATCATCGGCATTGCGCCGAATGTTTAAGGGGTTATTGTTGCGTATTCCTCTTGGTGTCATTTGTTTTGCTTTTTAGTTCATTCTTTACTGGACATATATTTTCATATTTACAATCCGAAATGCGGCTCAATGCTTTCTCTAATTGTTGTATTTTTTGGCTCAAAATATCAATTTGTTGTGTGAGCGGGGCAATTAAGTACTCATTATTGAGTTTTAATAACTTTTCGGCGTAATTGGATTTTATGTTTTCAACTTCGGCAGCGGATTTGCGTCTGCCACTAAACCACCCAACCATTAAAGTGATTACCGATACTGTGAAGGGTAATATTTGATTTAGTATTTCCATTTTTTTTGTTTTATTCCCCAAATCGTGCCCTCTCGACTTCGCTCGAGGCGTTGGCTTCATTGAGGGTTATTTATATTAAATCTTTCAGATTTATGGAAAAAAAAGCCGCTTGCGGCGGCTTTTTCCATTTTGATTGCGGCTACTTTTAGGTAATAGTAACGGCGCCTAAATAGACGCTGTTAGCGATTTCCTTGCCATCTTCGGAGATGAAACCCATGTAAACGTGGGCTTCGTCGCCTGTCCATTCTGCCGGCACAGTAATTGTTTTTGTACTGTCGGGGCGTAAAGCTCCTTCGGCGTCGGTAATGGCTGCGGCTTTGGAAAGGTTCACGATTGCGATTAACGCTTTATCGGTTGCTTTTGCAGTGCCTTTGCCACTGTTGTCATCCCACTGAAGATTGACCTCTCTGTCGCCCGCAGCTGATACAAAAGTATCGGTAACGGGGGTTAAAGCACCGCGAGACACTAAAACTTTGCCGGGGTCAATTTCATAATCGGGATATTCTCCCGAAATGGCGTTTGCAATCGTGTAGGACATTGCCGCATTTATCGGCGATTGACGATGTGCAAAGAGTTTCCAACCGATGCGCAAAAAGCCTGTCATTGGTTGTAACAGACTGAGTGCAAGCGCAAACTTAGTCCGTTGGCTCCTTTGTGCCAGGGTGCGGGGGTTTCTGACTTTCTGCGGAATGGAACGCATATATGCGATGCCTTTCCAACTGCTACCGACGACTGTTCCGACTTTGCCTGAGAAGCCGCCCAAAATTCCTTTTTTAATTGTTCCCATTTAGAAAATAAATTAATTGTTAAACTTGTTTTTACTTGGACTTGGTACGGACTTGGTATAGCCTTGACCTTTATCCGGGGACAAAAATATAGTGAATTTTCGGGAGTTTTCAGGTGTCGGCGGCATCTGCTTTTTGTTGCGCTGACTTGCTTTTTGACCTTTGTCTGAACCGTGATTTTATCAAGATTATTTGGATTGACAATATACTTTTATTATTTTTTTTCCCCCTAAACGCAGAAAGAAGAAAAAAAGGATATGCTTTTAAACAGCGATTTCACTTAGCGGCTGTCAAGGTTTTTTGGAAAAAAATACTACCCGAAGCGGAGCGAAGGCGTGGAGATTTTTTTTCAAAAACCCGCAGGGCTTGACCTTGACAGCCGCTAAGTGGAATCGCTACCTTTGCATAGTCCTTTTTTTCGGGTGAAATGAGCTGAAATAAAAACCTGCGTGGTAACGCAAAAGCTTTATAGAACTGTAAAAAGTGACAGGTCATAAAGTTAGTATGAACCGTAAAAAATCCAATTTAATTTAAAATCTGACAATTTCTCGTACTCTATGATTTTTTGTATTATTGACTTTCTATGAGCATAACCGAGTAAAAACACTGCTTGATTGTACAGATTTTCTGTGCTGTAATTGTAAATATTCTGAATCATCGCATTCTCTCGCTCATCATGTTCTTTATGAAATAATGTATAAATACGACGTAGAGGGCTGTTATAAACATTAAATTCTAAAAGTTGCTTTTCTGTAATCTTTGTTTTTTCAAATAATTCCAAACATTTTTCACTGTTCAAATAGGCAAATCCATCTTTATTTCTCAAAGTGCAATGCTCTTTTATTATTTGTTTATAAACAGTGTATTTTTTGAATGTATCAAACATATAATCCCATTCATCGTAAGATAAGTATTTATTTGGTTCGATATCTACCGGAATATGTTTTATATCGTGATTTTGTAAATATTTTATAATACATTGAATTTCAAGGGGCTTGAAGGAATTTTCATCATTATAATACTTTCGGTATTTGTCGTCGTTAGTTTCTTCTTCAAAAATGACTTCCGGATTAATAGATTCAATAATTTTATATAATTCATCCGAATTACATTTTCCACTTTCTATATGTTCAGTAGAAATGAGGGTTATAAACTGTTCCATAATTACTTCTATTTTATTTCCTTATTGGAAGATTTTTTTATAGCTCCACAAAAATAAATAATATTTATTGAGATTCAAAATTTCATAAGCCATTTGACCTATAAAGTTCAGTTTTAGGGGTGGGTGGTCGGGGGTTGGTGCGGGGAAAGTAACGGTTGTTTTTTGCAGACGGCAGGGCTGACGCGATTTTCGCTGTGGAGTGGAGTTTTTTTCGGAAAGAGCAATTGCCCTGTTTTCGACCGGAATGGAGCAAAGTGAAATGAAGGGAGCGAAGCGACCGGAATGTAACTGAGCGGAATGAAGCGAAGAGAACAGGGCTATTGCTTGAATATAAATAATGTGTGGTGGTGTGTATGGAGCTTGCGGAATACACACTACCACTCCGCTGAAAAAGAACGAAAAAAACGAAACGGAACAGTGAAAATCGTGTCAGCCCGGTAAGATTTTTGGAAACCCTGATTTGTAACCGCAGGAAGATGCACATTTTTGCTACGCCCCACGCTTGTGTAAAGAGCTGCGCCCCTTTTTCAGCCCCCCTGCCCGCTTGGGTCGGCTATTTAACATAATGTGATTATAGGGCGCAGGGAGCGAAGCGACCGCAGCCCTATAATGCCACATTATGTGTAAATAGCTTCCCGAAGGGCGACCTAAGCGGGCAAGGGGGCTGAAAAAGGGAGGATAACCTGTAGACAGTGAAACATTCTGTGATAGACTATATTTTTCTAAATAAAAGTAGAGAATTAAGATGGAATCCGCAGCTCAAACCGCGTGCCAGAAGGTTGCCCTTTTTCATCGGATAAATCAATAATTTGGATGTAAGCTTTTTTTGTTTGGTTCTTGTTGAAAATATCCAATTGCTGTTGAACGATTTTTAAGCCTTCTTTCGTTCCTTCGGTATTGAGAGTTTGCGCTTTTTCTCTGCCGATACCGTTGTCTTCAACGGCAATAGTCACGAAATCTTTTTCTGGATAAATGAGGATAGCAATTTTCCCTCCTTCCAGTTTAGATCGCAAGCCATGCTTGATTGCATTTTCACAAAAAGTTTGCAAGACCATTGTTGGAACCTGCTTTTCTGTATTCACTTCAGGATCAATTAATACTTCGTATTCTAATTTTTCTTCAAAACGCAACTTTTCCAATTTCAAGTACAACTGGCAATAATCTACTTCTTCCCGTATCGACCGAGACAAAGTATTTGAAAGTAAAGTTTTATTGGCAAATCGGGAGAAATATGAAATGTATTTCTGCGCTGAATCTGGATTTTCCGATATGAGATAGTTTATTGAATTGAGTATATTTCCGGTAAAATGTGGAATAAATTTGGCTTGTACAACATGGAATTTCAGCCGGTCAACCTCTCTGTCTGCTTCTTCTTTTTTTAATCTTGTTATTTCTAATTGATTGGCAAATACTTTTCGACGATTTCGCATCCAGCGAACCGATAATAATAAAACAACGGACAAAAGAAGTATAATCATCTGATATAACCATTGAATCTTTTTCTGAAAAACACTCTTATTTGTAAGTGTCTGAATATCTTGTTCTTTCTTGTCAAGATCGTATTGTTTTTCCATACCTTTGATGCTTTCATATTGCTTGGTATTGTTTATTTCCATTTCTGTTTGATTTCTTAATTTTTCATATTTTAAGGCTTGTTTAAAATCGTGTTTAGCTTCATAAATCAGGGATAATGTTTTGTATAACTCTAAATATATTAGGTCACGTTCAATTGATGCTTTTTTTTTCGGCATATACTCTAATCCCCGAAGCGCTTCTTTTCCAGCATTATTGTATCGTTTGGTTTTATAGAAAAATTCGGCTTTTATACATTGTATATAAGATTGCACTGCGCTATCTTGTTTCAAAGCCAAAGATTCACTTTTTTTAATATAACCCCACAACTTATTGTAATCAACTGTATTTGATTTACTTAATTCTACCCAGACTATTGATACATATCCATCAATCATATTTCGATCTAAAGATAAATCATCTGCAGCATTAATGTAATTATTTGCATATAAAACTGCCGAATCACAATAAATCGTATTTCTGCTTATATCATATAACGATTTATAGTACGCCATTTTAATATATTGAGTATAAAAATTAATAGTCTTATCCTGCTTTTTATTATTGATTAAATTTAACTTATCTACAAGCGTTTTTAAACTTGCTGTGTCAGTTCGTGCCATATACTCTAAAGATAAGTTATACAAAATAGATGCAACTACTTCTTCCTTGTTTACCATTTGCTCATAATAAGAAAGTGCTTTTAAAAAATTGCAATGAGATTCGACAGTGTTGTTCAAATAAAAATAATAAGTGCCTGTAAATAAATAATAACCAGCTAAAGTCCTAATATCTTTCACTTGTTGAACAAATAAAGAAGCGGAATCTAAATATAACTTAGCTTGATCAGGATTTGATTGCAGATATAAACCGTATAAATGGGAGTAAAGATACATTAAACCTGTTTTATCAGTTTGTTTTTTTGCTTCGGGTAATAACTTCAAAAAAATATTTATCATCAAATCCATATGATCTTCATTGTCAAATGATTTAATCATCTCAAATTTATCGGCAAACTTTATCTTTTTATTTTCAATCGTATGCAGAGCGGAATAATAGGTTAACCCTTGATTATTTATTAAGAAAGCAGTGGAATCTTTTTGAGCGTATATTGCCGCCCAGTTAAAGAGAAAGAAAAGAGTTAATAATCGCTTCATATCATTGTATGACTTATTAGAGAGTAAAAATCTATATTTCAAGCTTTTCAGAATTAAGCCATGTTGATAATATCTTCATATTTTCACGACTAACAACAAACGGATACTCTTTATTCTGGTAGGTAATAAAGATTTCCCTGATGTTTGCTTTCAGATTGTAATGCTTCACTTCATGAAGATTGATAACGCAATCGCGCCGGATATAGATAAAATTCGATGGTAGGCGTGCGTAGAGTTGAGCTAAAGAACTTATTACTTCCGGAAAAATGAACTCATGAGTAAATACTTTCACTTTTCCCCGACCTATTGCTTCGACAGCAAGCAAATGATCGATTCGTACCCTGCGAATTCCGTCATACACTTTTAAATCGATGGAATCAGATTCTACTTTATTCAGATATAGCTTAATAGCATCATATATTTTTTCTTTATGCAAAGGCTTTTCGATATAGTCTATAATACCCAACCTGAGCCCTTTTATTGCATACTCGTATTTTTGATAAGCAGTTATAATAAATGTGTAAGGTTTTTTCCCTGTTCGGTAGATTTCTTCTAACATTTCCAAACCATTCATTACTGGCATAGAAATATCTACAAACAGTAAATCTATATTTTCCGTTTGCATAATCTCTATCGCTCTTAAAGCGTTCTCACCCTGAATCACTTTTGAATCGGGCATATATAAACCAACTAACTTGGCAAGTAAAACTCTCGCAGGTCGTTCGTCATCAACAATTAAAATTTTGTGCATAGAAAAGATAACAAAATAATTTGCGACAAAGTTAATATAAAAAATAATGCACAAAAACAGAAAATGTTACCATTCATGACGAAAACGTTACCGTTCAGACAAAATTTTTAAAAAAATATAATGATTTTTATATTTTTGGGGCAAAAAAATAAAATGGATAGAATTATAGAATCAGTAGTTACACAAGCAAAATTGTAAAGGAACAAACACGAATTTAACAATTAAAAAAAGGGAAATTATGCAACAGTACACAAATTTAAACAAAATAATGGAGAGAGAAACCATTAAAAAAAAACAGACGAATCAGAAAATTCTACGATTAGGATTATTCTTTAAAATGTTTAGCCTACTTTCTTTCTTAATAAGTGCTTTTATTTTTACACGTTGTAAAACAGACAATAATAATGACACTGGTGAAGAATATCTTACCTGTGATAAAATTCACAGTACAGCATCAACATTTACAACGCTTAATGTCAGTATCGGTAGTACTTATGCTGATAATTCAGGTTATTCAAAAATAACATTATGGACGAATAATCTTGTTAATGACACTACAAGAAAATCATTTGTTGTTGCAGAATCAGAGAAAAACAGTAAAAGCCAAACATTCATTTTAAAAGATGTACCTAATGAATATCTTGGTAATTTAGTTTATGATGTATATAGCGGTGGGCGCAAAATTGTGTACCCATCTAATCCTTTGGATACTATATATGAACCGTTTAAAAAAGTTGAAGGTTATAAGAGCTTTCAATTATATCCAATGGAACTATCGAATTCTGAATTACAAAATTTACATTTTAGCAATAAGAACACTAAAATAGCAATAATATATGAATGTGCTATATCTATAAAGGCAAAAGCAAAAATGGGAACTGACGATGGAGACGACGCATTAGGTTTTTATACAGTAGCTGAGATAGATTTAGATAATACAAAAATTGAATGCTCTTTTCAATATGGGAATAGTAACTTTGTGTACAGCGATTCAGATTGTGATATTGTGGGTAAAATAAACACTGTCAATATAGATATTCATTTAAGAAAAGGTTGGAATAAAGTTTTCGACTTTAATGGTACAATAATAACATCTGATTTAAAGGATAGCTATTTTATTTGGTATCAACATGCGGGATAATAAAAAACTAATGAATCAATAAAAAATAACAGAGATTATGAAAACAAATTTATTAAAAAATCTGCTAATAGCAGTAATTTTTATGTATATGGTGTTGCCTATTTACAGCAAGCCTATAATTGAAAATACAGCCCGTATTGTGGCGGTTCAAATTTTGTCACGTTCTTCCGAATTACGCAGCAGTACAGATTCTACTCAACTGACACAAAAAACATTGCAACTTCTTTACAAAAGTAGTAGCAATGGTAACAGTGGAAATGTTAATACTGCTTTGCGTGTCTCGCAAGCAAATGAAACCGTTTATTTCTATGTGTTTGGTACAGAGGACAACAAAGGTTTTGTTATTGTTGCTGGCGATGACCGTGTTACGCCAGTTTTGGGCTATTCCGAAACTAACAGTTTTTCTGCCGATAATATGCCTCCCAACCTGCAATGGTGGATTGATGAATACGCAAAGAAAATACAATTTGCTATTGATAACGATATTAAGCCAACGCAGGAAGTTAAGCAACTGTGGGCGCAATATCTTGGTACTAACAATAATGGAAAGGAGGAATAAATTATGAAAACAATTAATAATTTTAGACTGATTTCGCTATTTTTCTTAGCGACAATGATTTTGGGAATAACGAATGCTTTTGCCACAAGTTTCAATTTTTATGCACCATCAAGTACACAATTTAAAGTTGGCGACCCAATTGATATAGGTGCAACAATGACCTCACAAAGTTCTGATTTTTTTCATTATCATATTATTATTAAAAATTCCGGTGGCACTGAAGTTTTTTCGAGGTATAATAGAACTGAAACGAATTTTTGGGATACTTGGAATACCGGTACTAATCCAGCAGGTACTTATACTTTCACTCTTGTATGGTACAGAACAAACCAAACAGAAGAGAACAGAATAACCAAAAGTGTTTCTCTGTTAAATCCTGTCATCAGCAGTTTTTCTACAAATAGTTCTTCATACAAAATTGGCGATAATGTTACATTCAACGGTAGTGCTTCTTATTACAGCAGTTGGAAGATTGTTTGGCTGAAAGGAAGCACGGAAGAAGCAGCAACCAGCATACAGAATAACACGAATATCAGTTATTCGGCAACAGTCAATTCAACTGTTTACACCGGCGCAAGACTGTATGTCTATTCGCAATCCGGCGGAAGTGGTACGACAGATATAAGGACGATTAGTTTTACTGTCTATGAACCAAGCATCAGCAGTTTTTCAACAAACAAATCTACTTATGCTATTGGAGAAACAGTTACATTTAATGGCAGCGCTTCCAATTACAGCAGTTGGAAGATTGTTTGGCTGAAAGGAAGCACGGAAGAAGCAGCAACCAGCATACAGAATAACACGAATATCACTTATTCGGCAACCGTCAATTCAACTGCCTACACCGGCGCAAAACTGTATATCTATTCGCAATCCAACGGCAGCGGCACCGTGATA
>Ga0209629_10001603_pt1 | contig 14526 bp, 6 predicted proteins | sample TergutCu122P5_FD_187286 | JGI IMG/M metagenome (GOLD analysis project Ga0209629, IMG submission 187286) | Cubitermes ugandensis P5 segment gut microbial communities from Kakamega Forest, Kenya - Cu122 P5 (SPAdes) (version 2) | ecosystem: Host-associated > Arthropoda: Insects > Digestive system >...
TGCCTTCCGGAAGCGCCGGGTCATAAACCCGTGTGCCGGCATCCAGCCGGAAAATAAAGAAGCTGAAGTCGAAGCGCAAGCCGATGCCGGTTCCGACAGCCAGTTCTTTGTAAAACGTATTCCACCGGAAAAGCCCGCCGGGTTGACCTTCATAATTCCGGATTGTCCACGTGTTTCCACAGTCGATAAAGAATGCGGGTTCTAACCATTTCAGTATTTTTTGCCGGTATTCGGCGCTGAAAATGTAATAAATGTCTCCAACATGGGTGGTCGGATCGCCGGGCATGCCCTGATTGAACGAACCGGGACCCAGGAAGCGTGTACGCCAACCGCGCACACTGTTGGGACCTCCTGCAAAAAAACGTTTTTCAAAGGGAAGAATGATTGAATTTGTATAAGGATAAGCCAGTCCCAGAGCCGTGTGAAAAGCCAATCGACCGGTTGGGCTCAACGTGAAAGTTTCTGCAAAGTCGAAATTTCCTTTCAGGTATTGGGCAATGGGATTTCCATCTATCTCATATTGACCGGCGGCATTTTTACTTGCATGGGTTAATGAAAGAATCCCCCGCAAGGCATTGCCTGAAGATTCGGCATTGAACCTTACGGTATATAAACGCTGACGTATTTTCCCCGTTTGAGCGTTGGTATAAATCAGGTTATAACCCATACCCGCCGTAAACACATTGTTGTAGCTCAACCGCGTCAACGGGTCGATTTCCGTATTCAGGTACTGTTGAAAAAGCTCCGATTTCCACGGCATCGACACATAATTCACATCCAGCAGATTGACGGTATGCGTCACTTGATTGTTCCGGTCAGCCCAGCGAATTTGCCACTTGAAATTAAAAAAATTGCGGGTATATTCCGGTCGTTTCTGAGTGGTATAACCCAAACTGTATTGGGTTTGCACATTGTAGTTGTTTTGAAGATAAGCGCTTAAAAAAGGCAAATGAAGTCTTTGAAAAGTCAGGGACGGAATAATTCCCAATTCATAAAAATTATGATTGATTGAATTGGCTTCCGATTTTCCTGAAACAAATTCGTAAGCTCCTTTCAATTGAATATTGAATATTTCCGAGCCGTTGAACAAATTCTGATGCCCATAATTTATGTCTAAGGCAACGCCCAAATCGCCGGCATTGTTCGTACCGCCCAAACGGGTCTGAAAAGAATGGATATTTCCCGGCGTCAGATAGACTTCGCAATCGAGCAGCGTTGAATCCGGATGGTTTCGCTCTTTGTAAGCGACATCTACCCTGCTGACGCAATTCAGCGCCTGAAAGAGTCCGTAGGTCGATTCCCTTGCTCTTTCCCGATACAGTCCTCCGGGGTGGACGGTCACCTTTTCGGCAATCATTTGGGGACGCAAAAAGTGAAGTTTGCTGTAATAAATACGAATGCCATTCTTTTCGACAGAATCGGTAATGGTATATCGTTCGCTTCTTATGGGGTTGTAGCCGCTGAATACTTTCACGTCAGCAATCCGGTAAACGGAAGTTAAGGTTGTGTCGCTCAAGAACAACCGCAAATCAACCTGATTGGCGGTTAAAGCGCTGTCGGCTAAATAATGCAAATTATCGACATTTATATCGTAATAGCCCCTGTTTCGCAGAATAGCGCTTACCCTCATTCTTTCTTCATTCAAACGATTCATATCAAGAATGTCGCCCTGCTTAACGGCGCTTGCAACAGGCTGATAATTATTTCGGCGGCGTTGCCCGTTCCGGTTTGAACCGGTCTGCCGGTAAATGGCGGTATCGGCTGGCTGGCCGGCTGTTCCTGTCAAACGCCTCAGCAGGTTTCTTGTAGGACGAATCCCCAGCGCCAGATTGGTCATCAGTGAATCGGGCAACCGGATTTCATAATTTCGTATCCGGTAGGGTATCCCTTCCTTAATCCGGTAGTTTACAGATACTTTTTTCCCTGTCGTATCAACAACGGCATCTACATTTGCATTCAGATAGCCCAAATTTTTCATTTCAATCGACAATTCATTGATTGATTGACCAACGGAGTTTTGATTATAAATAACCGGCTCGTCGCCAATTTTGCGTATGAATCTTTTGAACCAGTTTGAACTGTTATTGACACTGTTGTAAATCAACAAGCCAAACTTGGAATCGTTCGGCTTTTGCCTGATAAAATCCATCAACTGTCCGGCGGAAACTTTAGAAGAATCAGTTTTCAACGTCACCTTATCCAAAAGGTATTGTCCTTCCGGAATGTATCGGGTCGTACTGCATGAGAGGACAAGTAAAAATTGCGCCCCCATCATTGCTGCAAACAGAATACGGATAAAATTTTTGAAATTCATCGTTTGAATTTAAATTTCTGATGATTGAGTTACAAATGTCGGTAGAAATTTTTAAATTTGCAAACTATTTAAAATAAACAAACCCTACACAAGTGCACCCACATAAACTGGCTTTGGTTGTTAGTGCACTTGTATGGGATTTCTTTTAACATACAACTAGAATTAGCGAATCGTCTTTTTTATCAAGCTGGTACTGCGTTTCACAATGAATGCCAGCTTTATATTTTTTTCAGTACCTTATACAATCTATTTGCCATCTCCAATATTTATTTAATAACAAACTGTTACAACTGTTGAATACATATCAATTATTCCATTGCAAAATTAGTCTTTCCAAAATGAATAAAATATAGACATGTATGGACAAAATAGATATAATGAAAGAAACTGCTTTTTTGTAATTTCAAAATAATCAACAAGATAATAATTTAGTAAAAGTTAAAAAATATAAAAATTTAGATTGAACCCGAATTATCAATAGAAATGACGGTAAAATACAGCCAACATTTCTATGCTATTTCCATGTTTTGATCGCCGCATACTTTCAACACATCCGGAGGCAATGGACGCGGTTTCATGACAGGGGGTATGAGCGTGGACATTAAATCGCCGCTCATTTTCAATACATCTGGAGGCAATGGTCGCGGCTTCATAACCGGCGGTATAAGCGTGGACATTAAATCACTCCTTTTGTTTTCAATCGCTTGGGATTGACGGCTTTCGTAAACAAATACTCCGCAGAGTAATACAGCTACTGTTAAAACGACTTTTTTCATACTACAATACATTTAATTAAATAGTTCTACTTGAGTTTGATGATGCAAAGGTAAGTTGGATAAAAACTATAAAAATAGTATAACCCATATTGAGTATAGGTATTATACTAATTTTATTTTAATGAATTTCTTGGAGTTTTAAGAATAATTACTAATTATATATTCACAAACAACCCTGCGCCGTTTTTATACCTCAATCCGATTGAGTACAATCAATCCCTCTTTTATGGCTTTTACGATAATCACATTTGAATTGTTGGCGACATCTAATCTATCTGCAATTTTTGACTGGCGCTGTTGGACTGATTTTTCAGAGTATTTTTCCCGTCCAAAATTTTTTGCTAATTCTTTGGCAATATCAACAGCTTTCATTCCTTTTGCCAACATTTTAAGAATGCTCAGGTCAATGGAATCCAATTCAAAATGATTGGCTCTTATCAGCGGGTCGATGAATGCTCCTTCCTGCTTCACAAACTGTAAAAAAGCCGCTACAACGGTTTTTATGATAGGGGCATTGAAAAAATATTCCTCTCCGCTACTGATGCAGCCAATGCCCCTCAGAATGTCCTCGTAATAATTTTTTGGATTTCTGCTTATAAAACCATTGGCGCCTTCATTAATTGCATTGGCAATGACTTTACTGTTGTCGCTTATAATCTTCTTTATATCTGTTTCTTTCGTATAACTGCTGGAATCTTCCGGAAAATCGTAAACGCCCGAAACAATAATGATTTTGATGGAATTATGAAACTTATGCCTTATTTCTTTCGTAATTCTTAATCCCCCGCTTGGTTCTCCCATGTTTCTAAATTCCATATCCAGCAGAATTATATCGGGCTTAGTGTTCTTTTCATTTCCGAGATATTGAAACAGCGCTTTATCATCCTGGAAACCGCCCAATATATCAATTGAGACATTCATGCTTTTTTGCAGTCTCACATTACCCAGTCTGGATTTATAACCATCCAGGACGGTTAATTGATCATCCACAAAGATTACTTTGATTTTTTTGTTTGCTTCCATCTTTATTCATTATTAATATCTGCTTTTTTTAGCGTGAAGTAAAAAGCGCTTCCTTCGTTTATTTTACTTTCTACTCCTATTTTCGAGTTTGTGTGCAGCTTTATTATATGCTGGCATAAAATCAGCCCAAAGCCGTGTCCGTTATCGCTTTTTGCTTCATCGCAAATAGAAAAAATGCTTTTTTTCACTTCTTCAGAAATTCCTTCTCCGGTATCTTTAACAAAAACCTGAATAAATTCGTTATCCAGCTCATATTCTGCGGCTGAAACGGTGATGCTTCCCTCCCTTGTGTAGTTAATTGCATTTTGAATCAACGCCCGCAGAAGAAGTTCAATCAACACTCGATCTGCTATCACCCAGTGCGGTTTTTCCATATCGAATATCAATTCAACATTTGGATTGGTATTTCTTTTCATCACCTTAAGAAAAGTAAAAATTTCCCTGATATCAAACGACGAGAATTTGAGAGGAAGCTTTCTGACCGTAAGAAGCGGCGTTGTCGATAAGGTATTGAATATTTGCAACAGGCTGTCGGAAACGCCAAAAAGCCGCTCCAATTCTTTTTGAATACCTGTCTGATTATTTTTGTTAATGGCATTTTTGAGTTCCGCCAGATAGTCGGGTATTTCTATTTGTATCTTTGGTCTTATTTCATGCCGTATAATGGAATTATACGTATCGGTAATTGCCCAGTCTTCAATCATCGAACCGTTTCTTTGGAGCGTATCCAAAGCCACTGCAATATAAGAAGAAACCGTTCTTAACAATAACCGATGAAAGGAATTGAATTTGTTTTTCGACTGTATGGTAATGACGCCTATCAGTTTATCCTGTTTTCCGCTCTTCAAAGGCATAAAACAAAAGGCGGAAGGCGGCGGAAGCATTTCTACATCCAGATGAGACATTTTGAAAAATCCGGTATCATTTTTATGGTACATTGTATATATTTCTTTTTTCTTCTTAAAACATACAATGGACAAATGTTTTATGTTACAAGTTTTATCATCGGCTACAGGCTCGCTGTAAGACACATCTTTTCCACAGGCAAATTTCAAAACGTTTTTTTCATTATCAAATAAACAAATACAGGGAATATGCATGTTAAAGAAAAAATGAAATTCTTTGTTAATAATCTCCTTTAATTTTTGTATGCCGACTTCAGGAATAACGGTTTCAATTTCATTCATTGAAGACATGATTTTGAATCCCGTTTCGTTTGCTTCGTTTAATGCGTTTTTATTTTTATTTGTTTTTCTTATATTCAATGCAGATATTAAACCGATTAAAACCGTTATAATAAAAACAATTAAAAACAATACTTTGAAATTGGACTGCTCTATTTCAGCCTGTTTTTTAAATAATCGGTCTTTTTTAGCGTTATCAGCAATCGTTTGGGTAGTTGTATATAAAAGTCCGTTCCATTGCTTAATTTGCGTAATTGGGGTTTTTTCGGTGGCTGAATTTATTAATCTCAAGTAAATCTTATTTCTCCATTTCAGCGCTCCGCCTCCTGTTCTTTTTATATCTTCGCAGTATTTGAGCGATTCATTATACAATGTTTCCGCCCGGGCTGAATCGCCCTGTAATAAATAATAATCGCCTGTGAAAATACGGGACACCATCGTTTGATATCTGTCAGCGCCGTTTTCAAATATTGCATTGGCTTTTTCAAACAATAGCAATGGAAGACGGGGACTGTCTATACCAATCTCCTCCGAATGGCATTCGGGGTCAATATACTTTTGCTTGATGCGGTATATATCGATTGGATCTTTTCCTATCATTCTCCCGGCAGTTGAATCAACCAGCATTTGAGCAATTAATCGACAGTTCATGGCAAGAAAATAATCTATTCTGTCTTCCGGTTTTTCCAGCATATCAAGTCCTTTTTTCAGATAAACATAAGCGCTGTCTAAATATTGCGGATTTTTTGAGTCGAGAGCCGAGAAATAATCTTTTGCATAGATGTAATATAAAATAATCTTCTGGGTGTTATCGGGCTGTAAGTCCTGATTGTTTTTAATTTTATCAAGAATTGAAACAACTTTTGAAAAATCGCTGCCCATGTAGTACTTGTTCAAAGCTGCAAGTCCAAATAAGTATTCCGATTTCGCCCAGTTATATCGTTCTCTATCAAATTTTTTCAAATAAAATTTGTATTTTAAAGCATTAACTATTTCTCTGGGAAGATTTATCAACAAATCACACCGGAAATCAAATATTGATACCGAACTTGTTAACATAGAATATACTTCTTTACATTGACACTTTCTCTTGAAGAATTTAGCTTCAACAATAGATGAAATGGCTTCTTCAATTTCTTTGTTCCGATAATCTTCCTTTATATTTCGAATCCGGTTGATATATACCATGGCTGAATCATAATTCGACGCTAAAAAGTAGGAGTAAGCAATGGTATTCCATGCTCTTGCCTTCTGACTGTTGTAGAAATCTACGACATCTATGGTACCTTCCTTTTGGGCGCTATCCAAAGATTCGACCACATTCAGCGCTTTAATCCGGGAAGAATCAATATTTTTATACCGGCAGTCGAACGCTTCCCTGTTCAACGCCTCAATGTTTCGTTCTGCAACATAATGTGGATTACTATTTCTGCACGCTATGAAGAATAATACAGAGATGAACACTAAAGGAAGTTTTTTCAGATTGTGAATCATAACTTCTGTTTTTAATTTATATTCGCTAATTTTCATTATTTGGGCAAAGATACATTTAATTTTGAAACAATTGCTAACAAAAACTCCTAAAACGTAAATATTTTTACCCTATTTTAAAATTATTATTTATTAGTGTTTTCCCTATCCTTCCATTTTTCTAATAAAATTTTGTCAAGAAAACATACTGATTATCAGAATATACAAATTTTTAAACAAAAATATGCATTATTTTACGCGCAATGACAAACCATCTTTCGTAAATTGTATTATTTGTTTATTGTTTTAATACTTGCTATTTTTACGCATTCGAACCTTATAATTTTTAAATCATGGGCGAAAATTTGTTTGTTTTTAGACGCTATATCCTGATATGTACGGTCCTTTTACTGATGCCAACGTTCGCAAAGGCAAATACACAGGAAGAAAAAGATGCTGATACGCATATATTTCAATATACGACTTTAGCCGATAACTGTATCAAGCGATTTGAAATTGACAAATCAAAAATTTATTTAGATTCCGCTTCGATGTTCATCAAAAACGTTGATAAACCCTTATTGCATGGATTTTATCATCATATATTGGGAAATTATTATACGATGGAACGAAACGATACTTTAGCGCATGAAAATTATTATGAAGCAATCAACTGGTATGAAGAATCAGATCAGTATGACTGCTTGAATCCTGTCTTCTACGAACTTGCCTATACGTTTTATCAAAAACAGGATGCTGTCATGCTGGGCAGAATAGCTTCCATTGTCAATCTTATTTCATATAAATCGGATAATCAAATGGATGTGTTAGACAGAATTGGAATCAACGGCTTGTATTATCACTGTTTGTATCTTGAAAACAAAAAGAATACCGCCTACCTCGATTCTGCTGTTTATTATGAAACAGAATTTGCAAATATGATTGAATCGGATAGCAGCCTTGAGGAGCAAAGGGGAGATGGAGCTTTCAATTATATGCTGCTGGCGCTTTGCATGACAAAGTCGAACAAATACTCGCCGGATTCCATCAGCCGTTATCTCGTAAAAGCAAAAGAATTGACAAGTCCGCTCGATACGGCAATGATTGTTAATCTTTGCTATATGGATGGCGAAATGGCATTCAAGAAAAATAATTTTGAAGAAGCTGAAAAAATATACAAAAAGGTATTGGACTTAATGGGAATATGGTCGGGAAATGATAACCAGTCCTTATATATCGATATTTACAGCCGACTGTCTGAAATTGCCGAACATAAACAGGATTTGTTGTCGGCAGTGAAATATGAACGTGAAAAGTCGGACTGGTCGCATCATGTATTTGATGAGGAAACAAATAAAATTATTTCCGAACTGAATGAAAAATACTTAGTTGAAAAAAAAGATACAGAAATTGAGCACCTGAATGTGAAAAATCGGCTCTACATGGGAATTACGGTGTTGGGACTGCTGGTTTTTTTCTTCAGCTTTCGATGGTTTATGATGCGGAAAAAAGTGGCAGAGTCAAAATTGCAGATCGAAAAATTGGGGAAGGAGAAATTGGAAGCCGAAATGCGCTTAAAGGATGAAAGACTCAAAAAGGCAGAACTCGAAAAATACGAGACCTTGCTTGAACTCTATTTCAAGAACCGGCAAATATCCGAAGCAGACGATACATTAATGGGATTGAAAAATGAGCAAAAAAAATTAAGCGGCGATTTGCAAAAATATGCGGAACGGCTGACGCAGTATGAACAGATGAAATTTGTTTCCTCAATCGAAGACCCGTATTTCAACAATATTGCCAATGATGTATATACTTTAATTTCTAAAAGAATCAATGATTCCAACACAAAAGATGTTTACTTTGAAGTTCTCAAAGAATTAAAAGACAACTTTTTCATGAATTTAATCAATGCGTTTCAAGGAGAGCTGTCGGTAATTAACATCAAATACTGTATAGGGTTTGCAATAGGCATGAGCGCTAAGCATATCGCCGACTGCTTTTCCATCGAACTCTACACTGTCCATAAAATTCGACACCGGCTAAAGACAAAATTAAATCTGGATAAAAGCGAGGATATTGATTTTAATTTGTATTTAAGGCAATTAAATAATTAATTCAATGCGCCTCTAACCAGTTGTTTCCTACGCCGCAATCGGCAATCAGGGGGACTTCCAGTCGAGCGGCATTTTCCATTTCAAACACCACAATTGCTTTCACCTTTTCCAATTCATCTGCAAAGACGTTGAAATTCAACTCGTCGTGCACTTGCATAATCATCTTCGACCGGAGTTTTTCATCCCTGAAACGCCGGTGTATCCTGTTCATTGCCACTTTGATAATGTCGGCAGCCGAGCCTTGAATGGGAGCATTGATAGCATTTCGTTCGGCATAGCCCCGAACAATCGCATTCTGCGAATTGATGTCGGGGAGAAAACGCTTCCGGTGAAAGATGGTTTCTACATAACCATTCTGACGCGCTTTTGCAATACTTTTTTCCATGTATTCCTTCACGTCTGGGTAAGTAGCAAAATAGCCGTCAATCAGTTCTTTTGCTTCGCCGCGAGGTATGCGCAACTGCTCGCTCAATCCGAATACCGAAATGCCGTAGATAATCCCGAAATTGGCTGTTTTGGCTTTACGCCGCATGTCGCGCGTAACCTGTTCGATAGCGACATTATATATTTGAGCGGCAGTAGCTGCATGAATATCTTTGCCGCTCAGGAAAGCGCCCGTCATATTTTTATCGCCGCTCAGATGAGCCATGATTCGCAGCTCGATTTGCGAATAGTCGGCTGAAAGGAATAAACACCCTTCGTCAGGGATAAACGCTTTCCGGATTTCTTTCCCTTCTTCGTCTCGAATCGGAATATTCTGAAGATTCGGATTGGTCGAACTCAATCGTCCGGTTGACGTGATGGTCTGATTGTATGTCGTATGCACTTTCCCGTCTATCGGACTAATCAGCGTTGGGAGCGCATCAATGTAGGTGCTCAACAGCTTTTTGATTTTCCTGTATTCCAAAATCTTCTCTACAACCGGATGCTTCGATTTCAGATTTTCCAAAACTTCTTCGCCGGTAGTATATTGACCGGTCTTCGTTTTCTTCGATTTTTCTACAATTTTCAACCGGTCGAACAAAACTTCTCCTACCATTTTGGGCGAACTGATGTTAAATTCCATTCCGGCTAATTCAAAAACCGACTTTTCAATTTCCTGCAAATACTGCGTCAGCCCAATCGACGATTGCTTCAGCGCTTCCGTATCCAGACGAACGCCCGCTTCTTCCATATCTGCCAATACGGTTACCAGGGGGAGTTCTATATTGTAGAGTAACTCCGTAAAATTATTATTTGAAATCTTTTCTTCAAAAACTGATTGCAACCGCAGGGTAATATCCGCATCTTCTGCTGCATAATCCACTAACGTATCCAAAGGAACTTGCCGCATATTCAGTTGATTTTTCCCCTTGGGTCCAATTAATTCTTCTATATGTACTGTCTTGTAATTCAAATAGGTTTCCGCCAAATAATCCAGATTATGGCGATATTCCGGATTGAGAAGATAATGAGCAACCAAGGTATCAAACAGGGGACCTCCGGCACTAATTCCATATTTTTTTATGACATTGAAGTCGAATTTAATGTTTTGTCCAATTTTCAAAATCTCCTGACTTTCCAGTATCTCTTTGAATAATCCGGCTTTTTTAACCGCTTCTTGCCTGTCGGAAGGAATCGGAACATAAAAGGCTTCTCCTTCCTGCAACGCAAACGACATCCCTACCAGTTCGGCGGTCAGCGGATCTATGCCTGTTGTTTCGGTATCAAAAGCAACCTGTTTTTGCTGTTTAATTCTGCCAATGAAATCGGCAATATCGCTTTCCGAATCCAGCAGCGAATAACGATGCGGGACTGTTTGAATGGTTTCCTGCAATGATGTATTTAGATTCACTTCCGGCGCTTTTTCTTCGGGAAACATATCGAACAGAGAGGGTTGAAACGCTTTAGATTTAGGCTGAGCAGTGGATGGAACGCTTCTCGTTTCGCCGAAAATTCGGGTCGAAAGCTGGCGGAACTCCAAATCATCGAAAATCTTCCGCAAAGCCGGTTCATCCATTTTTTGCCGAATCAATGCATCAGGGTCAAAATCTATGGGAACATCAGTCTTAATAGTCGCTAAAAACTTGGAAAAGAGAATGGTTTCTTTATTTTCTTCGATTTTGGTTTTTAGGCTGCCGGTCAATCTATCGGTGTGTTCAATCAGATTTTCGACGCTCCCAAACTCGGCGATTAATTTTTGGGCGGTCACCTCCCCTACCCCCGGACAACCCGGTATATTATCGGACTTATCGCCCATCAACGCCAGTAAATCTATGATTTGAAGCGGATCGTTCAAACCGTAACGCTCTTTCACTTCTTCGGCGCCTAAAACAAGAAATTCGTTCCCCCGATAAGCCGGTTTATAGACAAAAACATGCTGATTAACCAATTGACCGTAATCCTTATCGGGCGTCATCATATACACCCTGCAATCGGCAGGAGATTTAGCCGCAAGCGTTCCAATCACATCATCCGCTTCATAATAAGGAATTTCCAATATCGGAATGCGATAGGCGCGAATAATGTCTTTGATAATCGGAACCGATTCGCGAATCACTTCGGGCGTTTCTTCCCGCTGCGCCTTATACGCCTCGAATGCCTCGTGGCGAAAGGTAGGACCGGGCGGATCAAAAGCGACTCCGATATGCGTAGGATTTTCCTTCTTCAAAACATCTTCCAACGTATTCACAAAGCCGAAGATAGCAGAGGTATTTAACCCTTTCGACGTAACCCTCGGCATTTTAATCAATGCGTAATAGGCACGGTAAATCAATGCGTAAGCATCTAACAAAAATAACTTCATTTTCCTTCAATTTTAGGGTAAAGGTATAAAAATTTAATCACATCATCTCAATTTTATTCTTTTCTCTTAAATATTATTTTTACCTTTGCAAAATATTGAGGATTATTTGGAAAGATGAATAAATTGCATCCCATCGCTCAACCGGTAAAGAAAGAAATGGAAGTTTTTAACCGCCTGTTTTCAGAATCTTTACAGGGTCATAACAGCGACTTTCAATCAATGATTGATTTTGTTTCCGGAAAAAACGGAAAAAGAATCCGACCGCTCATTCTTCTGCTGTCGGCAAAACTCTGTGGAGAGCCAAATGAAAAATCAATCGACTATGCAGTCATGCTCGAATTATTGCATACTGCAACGCTCATTCACGATGACGTAGTGGACAATACGATGGAACGGCGTGGACAACTTTCGGTAAATGCCAAATACGACAACCGGTTAGCTGTCCTTTTGGGCGATTATATTTTGGCTCTGGCTATTACAAAAGCGATTCTGTCGCAAAACTTTTCTATATTGGATATAATATCCCGATTAGCGAAAAATTTAGCCGAAGGAGAATTAGCACAGTTGATTTCTTCAAAAGAACTGCACTTTAATGAAAAGCGTTATTTGGAAGTCATCTGGAAAAAAACCGCCTTTCTTCTTTCTTCCTGCTCCGAAATGGGCGCTATTTCAGTCAAAGCAAGTCCCGAAAAACAGGAAAAACTTAGGTTAATAGGCGAAAATTTAGGAATGTGTTTCCAAATCAAAGACGATATATTTGATTATTTCGACCAGGACAATCTCGGTAAACCCACCGGAAACGATATTCGAGAAGGAAAAATCACACTGCCGCTGATTTATGCTCTCAATACGGCGCCCAAATCCGAATCGAACCATATCCTCTCGCTGATTCAAAACCAAAACTGTTCGCCCGAAGACATCAGGAAATTAACCGATTTCGCCAAACAATACAAAGGAATAGAATATGCGCAATCCAAAATGCAGGAAATAAGAGAAAAAACCATCCTGTTATTAAGCGGCTTCCCCGATTCCGAAGCAAAAACGAGCCTCATTCAGTTAAGCGATTATATTATTGAAAGAGAAAATTAATGCGCAACGCCTGCTGTCATTGCGGGCTTGACCCGCAATTTCCCGAAAGGGGACTTTACTTTATTAACCTCCGGTTAAAAATCGCTTCCCTTTCTCTGTAATCAAGTACTTTTGATTCGATGCTGTTGGTTTGTCGGGATTGGTTTTAGTGATAAAACCAACAGACTCCAAAGGTTTAATATAATTGTCTCGAAATTTACCTTTATGATTGTATTCAAAAAGCGACATTAGTTCGTCTATTGAAAGAGGGGTACCAAGCATTAATAAAATAATAATGATATACCGTATTTTTTTATTGGGCAATTTAGTCAGTTTTTCATTTGAACTTGGTCGGTTTTCTTCAATCAACTTGTACCCTTTTTCGTTCAGACTTATACCATCTAAATAATCATGTGTCTGATTATCTTCTGCATACACATTATTTAACTTATACCCTTTTTCATTTGGACTTGTACCCTTTATTTCATCAGACTTAGTCACTTTTTTGAATGAACTTGGCGCCAACTTAGTCATTTTTTCAATCCAACTTGGTATAAGATATTCTATTTGTTCTTTCCAAGCCATCTTTTGAAGATGTCCTTCTATCTCAATATTATTCAACGATTCGGTCAGTTGTGGTAACCATTTTTCATTCAATTCCAACCAATTATACCATTCTTCAGTAAAATCGGACATGGTGTAACGGTGTAATGGAATTATAATTCTGAACAACGGCTCGTCAATAAAAACCGGTTTTGCTTTTTCGACATAAAACGGTAGATATTTCTTTGTGTTCCTGATGCCCGACCCGATTTCATCAGCCCACCCCAATGCCGTAAAAAACCTGCGAAGATTTGGATTTTTGGGGTGCGGATTGAAATTGTCCAAATCCATGATACCATTAAAATACGGATTGTTTGGATTCAACGTTCTTACTGCATCTTCTTCAATAATCAATTCAGTAGCAGTAGCGTCGGTATATTCGCGATGAACAATGATATTCCCGATTACTTCCCTGAAAATCTTATCTCGCAGGTCAACGCGCTGATCGCCTTCCATAAAGAATTTATCAGGCAAATGTCTGTTTATAAATTCTTTGAGTTGCAAATAGGTATCTATCAAATTGGTGCGCAAAGTCAAACGGTCGTCCCAACGGTCTTTGTTTTTGATGCGCACCATTGCCTCCACTTTGTAGGCAGGGAGCAAGTTTTGAATGGTCAGGTCTTTTCCAAAAAGCAATGCGGCTGCCAAGGTAAAACCTTCTTTATTTTGTTCAAAATCATTCCAATACAGTACTGCATCGCGAAGCATCTGCATATTATCAACCGTTAGCCATGGGTGGTCGTTCCGATTACTCCGAATCAAGTTGCGCGCTTTGTCGAACAGCGCTTCGTCCAAATCCGACATTTTCAAACCGGGGTAAATATGCGTTTCCGTATAAATCGTTCCTTTTTTTAAGAAAAGACCGCGTATTTTATGTTGATTGCCGGTAATATCTATATCTACTTCGTATTCACGAATATATACTCGTCCTGCATGGTCGTGTACTTGCGAACTCACAGGAACCTGAACCACGATAATCATTTTTCCGTCATAGTCTATCGTCGTCGGATTCAGGTAAAGTACGGGATTAATATTATCAATAGAATTGAGCGCAGTAGCAATATTTTTTAGAAATTTTGCTTTATATTCAGGTTGAATACCTGTGACTTTTCCCTCGTCATCAACGCCCAACAGGACAACGCCTCCATTCGTATTTGCGAAACTGACTACGGTTTCGTAAAACGAT
>Ga0209629_10001604_pt1 | contig 14523 bp, 7 predicted proteins | sample TergutCu122P5_FD_187286 | JGI IMG/M metagenome (GOLD analysis project Ga0209629, IMG submission 187286) | Cubitermes ugandensis P5 segment gut microbial communities from Kakamega Forest, Kenya - Cu122 P5 (SPAdes) (version 2) | ecosystem: Host-associated > Arthropoda: Insects > Digestive system >...
AGGTGGAAGGAAATAGCTATCGAAATGTAGTAGACAGAACATATATGCAGACCGACAGGCACGGACGTTCATTCTTATCTCTAGATGGACATAAAAGCGAACCTAAACTTGGCAGTAACAAGTTCCTCCAAACCTTTATTCTACACCTGAAATGGAGGAGATAATTTTGCCCAAATTTTTGGTATCAATGTACTGAACTATATAATGACACTTCGGTGAGTATATAAAATTCGGAGTGTTATTTAATGACGCTATGTTAGTTGAAACTATTGCATAGAATTAAAAAAAAAATCCAGTAGTTTTAATTGGTGTAGAGGAGGAAAGAGGAAGGAGGAGACTGTGTCCTGCTGCTGTATCTGTCCTCCATCACTCATCTGCAGACAGACAAATATTCCTGTCAGAAAACTCATTAGAGATAGGCCCTAGTAAACGTCTTATCAAATGACACCATAACATGCATATCCATTTAACACCGAGGTTAATTATACGTGGAATGCTACCTCCAATCCCGAATACATTTCATGTCGTTGTTCTTAAGCGCAGCACCAATTAACATTTGTCCATCGTGTTTGAAGCCCCAAATTACCAGTGGCGCTAAACATAATTCTTGAGATATCGAAATTCAAGTTTGCATGTAAAATTACACTTCTTGCTATTCGGTACCTTGGCTGTTGATTTCCTTTATTGCCTTAATACATGACACTTGAAGAGATTATTTGTTGTTTGTGTTCGACAGTTCCGGTCGTAATTACTTGCCAGTTAATTAACCGTGTGACCTAATAATAAAGACGTTATGTCTCTTCGTTTCGCCATTAGGAATACTATTTTACCAGCTTCTTAACTCGGCCTGGTTGCAAACCGCTCTGCTCCGAACACCTTGAAATTGTTGACTAATCCTGTAGCATGCAAGCTTACGCAGTTTAACCTGTGAATACACTATCGTTGCCTACTGAAGTTAAATTCAGTGTGGGCGCTACTTTTATACTGTGTGACTGAATAGAGACAATTAGTGATTGATGTTGGGTTTCCGTTCCTGATATTTTCAGGTAATCCGAAATTATCGTAAGTGTTGATGGACCCCAATTTCTCTGATTTGTCACAGCTCATTGTTTATGTATACGATTTTACAATATCAGTGTACTGCATGTGTTCAAAATTTTATTTCTGTCTGTTTAGACATGAAACACACAATGTAAAATAAATTTATAATAATAAATAAATATTTATGCGACTAATTAAAAACAGTTTCTACATAATTCTCAGTTTACACAAGTCCCATACTACATCACCCAAAAATTGTCTGTTTTCGGTTCTGTAAGTATGATTTAACATGTTGCAAAATAAATCTCTTCCCCGGAATAAATATGATATACTGTGTGTATATCGGAACGAATCGCTGTACTTAGACTAAACTGAAGATTGTTTGCAAGCTGTTATTTCCGAAGCATTGACAACCACTTGTCAACGTAAAAGTCGTCATATCCGGTAAGCCTGTAATTTCATCAGCACCTCCCGGAGAACATCACAGCTGTACCTCAAATTACAAAACACGCTGTGTCAGTGTAAGTAGGCTATTATGTAATTAAGTTTGTTTGATGCATAACCACGCATTCCTTCACACATCTTCTAAGGTGTGTGCCCTGCCCACGAGCCATTAATGCAGTGTAGAGGGCTGCACTGACCGTAACCCGGTCCTCATAATCCTAGCCGACATGACCCTACCATAGCACACTCTATAAATGAAGTGGTGACTTGTTGAGACGACATCAATCCATCGTTATTTCAAACATTTCTGGCTTCCTCGTGCTTTTGTTCTTGTCACAAAGAGATTGTTCATAACGACTGTCATATTGTGTTCGTAACTGGGTGGCAAATTAACGCCTAACCTGCACATGTAGATTTTATTCTTTTACAATTTGATATCACATCACGGGTTAGTCGGCAGTAGTCTCGACATGGGGAGAAGCGAATGGCCAGTGACGCGGTGTCGTATCGCTGAAGAAGGGCACTATCAATTACACCGCTGCGAATTCTTACAAACTCGCCGAGCATAGAGATGTCGTACGTTTCCAAATGCGTTTGCGAATTGACCAACCAGTTACGAGTGGTCTGTACGTGGAAGTAATGTAATTACTAACTGGGGATACTGGATCCTGTCGAACTGCGGCAAAAAATCAGAAGTAGTTTTTTTTGTGGGATTTGTTGTAGTTGCCCCTGCAAGTAGAATTTTGAAAGAAGAACATTGAAACCATTTGGTTTCCGGTACTTAAGTACGTGTTTTAAAGGCAAAAATGAACCAGATATTGCTACATCATTGCTAAATAATCCATTAAAGGATTACTGTCATTTGAGTAGTAAGAGAAACGTATAGGCTAAATGGTGCCAAGAGATGCAGAGCACGTTATAAATAGACATAGAACGTGTCCTTGAGTTTCTTAGTAACTCCGTGTAAGTTAAGGTATTGTTTACCTTGTCTTGAATAAGCAACATGTGACAAAGTATCTTGTAATTAGGTTTTAAGTTTGAAGTAGTATGAAAAACGGGGAGGTGGAAATTCTAGTTCATAAATGTTGATTTTCAGATCTGAAAGAACAGCCAGCACAGAATGACGTAACACAAAACCCAAGCACGCTTGTAAGGTCCTTTGCTAGAAACGTTTTCTTGGTTACTGTAAAAGTCTGGATGAGTTTCTCAGTATTTCGAATATATCCCGCTTTGCCACTTGATTTGGAAATCATACACAGATCTATCGTTAATCAAAACGTGTTCTCAATAACTGAAGTGTTCTGCTGCTGGTCATGTCTCTGAAATATGCAATGAAATTTAATCAGAAATTGAGACTCTAAGGTCGCCCTCAACAGAGTGTTGATTCTGCCGAGTTCGTGGATATTTACTTTTTGGTTCGAAAGTAAAGGGTGATGCACAGAACATATCCATACATGTGGCAATAAAGCTTTACGTTCCTTTGTTTGCAAGTCATAAGGAAAGCGGAAAAACGCGACATGGGTTCCGGTGACCGAAGAGGTACTTCGCGTAAACTTGTTCAATAAAATCCTTATTAGAAATGAGAAATTAGAAATCAGAATCCTCTTTAATTTTTACGTCCGTACATTTATATAGCCTGTATACTGTAAGGAATTATTTTATTCATGTATAATCAGGAATCGCAATCTTTTTTAATGTAAAGAGGGGTTGGTATTGCACATTGCAAAGTTGCATGCACCAAACTAGTAACGTGCAAAGCAGTATAGCATGATATATTGCTGTATACTCATAAGTTAAAAGAAAATATGTGTGTACCAAGTGGTTTATTTCCGTCAATAATTAATTCATATTCACATGGCTTGATGCTATTATTCTTTACCTTTCCTCGAACTCTTAACAACTGCAGTTACATCGTTCAAAACGGCGATGTTTCAGGCGGGTGAGACTGATTTTTGGTAGATAATATGAAACCCCACCCACGTTAAGCTGGAATTGCCGTTTTATGAAAGTTGCGTACATTATTAACTGTCGTCTGGAACTTAATTAAAACCGTTTTTAAAAGTATTTCTATACATTCCTCTTATCGGAACACATCGCAAATCTAAATATAGAAAACCAGCCTTATTAAATAGAATCTAGGAAGCACCACAAATCCTTTGTTTCATAACTTCTGCAGTTCTGTGACAGGTGTTTAATTATAATGAGAATTTTTAGTAATAAGGCAGTAAGTGGGAAAGTCTGTAGAAGAAAGTTGTCAGAGATTATTGCAGTTGTGCCCAAGCACAACAGGTTTCGTTTGCAGTTACTGAGTAAAATCGCTCAATTAAAACAGATATTTTTGGAGGGAGGTTTTAAATTAAAAATATCCAATTAGGAGACTTCCAACTTCTGAGTAGAAGTTTCTGTTAAATGTTCCTGAAAAAGGATATTTTCATACAAAGTATGCACCGAAAACTGTCCAAGATTTTCTTCACCGAAAGTGAACATCCCCGTTTGGATATTTTTCATAAAAAGTATAAAAATTTCCTAAGCAAGAACGTTTAATGTACCAAACACAAAATAAATTAAAATGAAAAAAAGCAACACACATTAATCTAGGCATAGCAAGTGTCATTAAACAAGAACTGGTATAAATTAGTTCGCGGATTTTGTAGACATTCGAAAAGAAAATTTGTGAAATCTCAACTTCAAACTTTGTGGTAACAATTTCCTCGAAAATTTTTTTCTACACCTGAAATGGAGGAGATATTTTGGCCCAAATGGTTGGTCACAATGTACCTTAATACATGAAGACACGTCTGTGAAAATGTAAAATTCGTAATTCGGAATGTTATTTAATGACGCTACTATAACTGAAAATTTTGCTTGGATTAAAAGAATCTCCAGTAACGTGTATTGGTGTTGAGGAGGAAAGAAAAAGGAGGAGATTGTGTCCTGCTGCTGTATCTGTCCTCCATCACTTATCTGCAGACACACGAATATTCCTGTCAGAAAAGTAAATCGGGATATGCTGTAGTAAAGCGTCTTATCCAATGGCACAATAACTTTCATATCCATATAATTCCGAGGTTAATACTGTGTGGAAAGTTACCAAAATCCCCGCATATGCTCCATTTTGTGGTTCTTATGCGCAGCACCAATTAACATTTGTCCCTCACGTTTGATGTCCCAAATTACCGGTGGCGTTAAACATAATTCTTGAGATATCGAAATTCAAATTTGCGTGTAAATTCACGCTTCGTGCTATTCGGTAACTTTGCTGTTGATGTCTACCAAGCCTTCTGAATTTCTGACCCACGATCGCTAGTGAGTATCAGTTGACACAACTTCCACCCAAAGCAAAAGAATTATTTTCTGTTTTAGGTTGTGTTAAAATGACTTTCAGTGCGCCAGATGATACGTAAATTTCAGAAATTTTTTATCCCTTAGCCATGCTGCTTGTACTGCAGATAGTCACAGACAGTGACATGACACTGAATAAATGTAACCGGTCATTCTAAGCACAAAACACAGCCTTACCTTGAACACCGTAGCTGTCAACTTTTGTGTCCGCAGATGTAACGTTGCTCTGCGGTAGAGCTGTCGTACTCGTGGGGACGCCAAGGGACGGAAGCTGCAGTTCCTAACATGTCAATATATACTTAGGCCTACCTCATGTACTTTACACTGTCTACTTTATTACACCACAAATTATTTGTTCCGGTTTATGGTATCGTACACAGGCACTTCCCGACTTACGCAATTTCAAGTAACGCAATTACAGATATCCAAAATTTTTACATATTCTAAAAGAAATAATACTGCTTTTAAAGGCTCCCGTAAGTTTACTTGCGCAGACCTACGCCTTAGAACGCGCAGCCACTGGGATCGGAATGATCCGGATGATTGGAAGTTGAATTTCAGTTGAACGTCCTTCTAATCACATTTAGATTTGACCACATATAAACTCGGGTCCGACTTGGAATAATTTCTATTTGTGCCGGACCTGGAGGAAAGTTAAATGTTGCTTAAGTTAAGGAGATTTTGTAGATGGGTACGTGATTACTAAGACGCTGGGAAACATCTCCACCTGCAGACAGAAAACTACCCAGTAGGTTGAGAGAACAGAAATCTGCCATCTGTCTGTGAACAACTCTGAATAATTCGGAATCCTTTATTGCATTAATCAACGGCATTTACAGAGTTTATTTGATTTTCAGTTTGGAAAATTCCGGTGGTAACATTTGCCAGTTAATGAACCGTGTGACCTAATAATAAAGACATTATCCCTTTTCGTTCCGCCATACGGAATTACATTTTGCCACTTTGTCAACTCGGTCTGGTTACAAACCGCTCCGCTCCAAGCACTTTGAACCTGTTGACTAATCATGCAGCATGCCAGCCTAGGCCGTGTAGCTTGTGAATACACTATAGATCACTAGTGAGTTTAAGTTCAGTGTGGGCAATACCGTTATACTGCGTGACTGAATGGAGACAATTACTGACTGAGGTTCGTTTTCCGTTCCTGATACTTTCAGGTAACCCGAAATTTACGCAAATGTTGATTGGGTCCTGTACATGAGATCTAGGGCTCTGAATATTAAAGCTGTCAGCTGGAAAAAAATTGGTGTGTTATGTGTGTATCGGAACGAATCGCTCTTTGTAGACAACCCTGAAGATGATACATGCTAGTACTTCCGAAGCATTGACACGCACTCTGACAACTGTGCGTATTTTGACTACATTTGCACTTTGTTTTTTATTTATTTATTACTTATTATTTGAGTATCTGAAGATTCTTTCTGTTGCTCGGAGCAAGGAAATTACACGGAAACATTTTTAACATAATTAGAGGTACTATACTCTTCTAAATGTAAGCCTTGAATCAAATGTTTTTGGAACTGTGAGTATTGCTTCTCCTGCGTAAATCCCTGTTTTCCACTCCAGCTGTGAAATCATTCCTTTTATCGCGTAGGCTTGGAATGTAAGATGACGTAGGATGCTGAAAGTTTAAGTTGCAGTGGAAGCGAAGTTTCTAAAAAGGCTTATGTAAATTGGTCCTGAAGGGTTAGTTTGAATATTATGTTACTGAATTTATATGTGTAAGCAGGAAATTGAGTGGAGCTAATAGACTTCCTTGTACAGATTTAAGTTGGCTTATTTTCACTTCAAGAAAAAGACAAAAGCTAATTTCGGGAAACATTCACTCTCTCTACCGACACACGTCAGAACTAGGAGCTGTTTCCAAATGTTTTGTAAAGGTAAATAATTAGTGTCTTCTCTCGTAATGGAACTTCCACTATTCGCTTCGTAAAGTTTTGAATCTGATAATTTGAGAACTTGAAGAAAAAGATTAATGTTTTGTTTTCCAGTACAGTAAGTCTCTTTTCCCGGTTATTTCAGCGGCATAATTAGACGGAACGAAGAACTTGGTTAGTTATCGTCAAACCTGAATCGCTCATGTCTCAACGTGTTCGGGGCCCATAGTAATATTATTTACAGGATAAGCTGGTAAAATAGTTTCCACAAATATTTAATGTGCCGGTGGTTGTGGGTTTGAACCCATGCTGTCTTGCTTTAGGTTTATTCTTTCTCCCCAATCTCTACAGCTGTAGAAATGAACAGACTTCCCAAACTTTTTATCTCTTAACATTCAACCTCTAGTACCATTAGTTACCAGAATGTCCCTAAAGTTAATACAGCATACAAAAGGAGACATATTATTTCCTTGAACTGTAAGTGATTTTTAGACACATTCACAAAGTTGCGAAAAGCGACTTCTAGTTTCGTCATATCTATCCGCATGGAACAACTCGACCCCTTGGGACGGATATTCATGAAAACTGGTATTTGAGTATTTTTCGAAAATCTGTCGAGAAGATTCAAGTTTCATCCAAATCTGGCAAGAATGAAGGGTAATTTACAAAAAGACCCATAGGCGTAACTTTGGGGGGTGTAGGCAAGGGGTCCAAATGCCTCTCGAATATTTTTTGCGTAAAATATATTTCTTGCTGGTAAATTCAAGCGGGTCAGGAAATATATTCGAATATTTCCGTAATTATTTTTTGCGTAAAACAAAAAAAAAACCTGCACTTAGACGAACCGTTCCTGTCTTTCTACCTTGACTCATATTTAAATTAAAGTTCTTGAATTACCTTGGTTTATATTGCCCTCCCTCCTACCAGTATTATTATTCAATGTACGCCTATGAAAATTCTTAAAATTATTTATGATTATCTCGCTGAATTCTTTTGAAATTGAGAAATGCTTCAGACAAACATGGTAGAGAAAATGAAATCGGACCTTTTATTTTAATTAACCTTTTTCCGAAAATCGTGCTATTTATAAGATAATTAGGAAAAATATGGTACAAACTGACAGGCCACAGATGACATTGTAATATGGCGCATGCATTTTTCATACTGGATAATTAAGGATACATACACACACTCACACACTTAAAATATTTAACACAAAATGTTTTCCACTGAAACAATGGCTATCCGAACTCGCCTCAGTATTAAGTTATACGTATATTGCCTGTCTTTTCCAGTTTCATTTCGCCGGCCTGAATAGAACAGATCTAAATTGTGTTAAGAATGCTACGATATATACTAACTTATACCCTTGGTGACTTGTGAAAGTGGTTCCTATTTATAGTACCTGTCAATGGACAGCCGCTAGTACGTTTAGATGTGATGCGGAAGACGAAACCCCCAAGTTCTGGCTAATTTTAATTCGCGTTTTTCTTCAGCCGATACAGGGACAGACAGACAGACAGACATTTAATCAAGTGTAGCTATATACTTATACCCAACAATGTGGCAAATTGGAGTGAGGTTTATGTCTCCTTGGCTATCCTAACAGTCTGATACGATTTAGCTCGAAAGTATCGGTTTCGTGGAGTTTTAATATGGAGAGCTAAAATATTACGCACTTAAGTCTTCATGTGCATTGGCCGGTTTATGCTCGAATGTAACCAATCTACAATTTCTCGAAAGATTTTTATAAGAGACTCCAATACCAAATTACACCAATGGAAGCCTCGTTGGTACATATAGATGGACGGACGGACGGATATCACTAAGCTAATAGGCGGATTTCTCGGCTTTGCGAAGACACCTGTAAGTCATACGTCGTTTTTCCTACTGTTACCGTCGTTTCATGCACTATCGGCAAATATCTTCAGACTAATTCCGAATTTTCTGTCGCCAGTAACACCTTCAGGCAAATTTCCCCTCTCTTAGGCGAGGTATCAGCTGGATGTATACGCATGCGTATCGTAGCATTGATTGTGAATTTATGATTCGTTGCCTTGAAATGTATTTCCTCTATTTCGTGAATACGTTCATAAACAGTTGCGTAATTATCAATGCGTCACTCATTTGGTACGTTGGATTTGAAAATGCAGCGTGTCAGTTTGTTGGGACGCATTGTAAATATTTCTTTGTTGGGGGAAAAGGCAGTTCTACGAAGGAAAGTATTCACGACGGAAGGACATGGGAAAGGAAACGGAGTTCCTGGCATCACAGTGGGCGACAGGGAGCAGGACGAGGTAATGAAATCGAAGGATTTTAACATGGACGGTGGCTGACAATACATCGAATAAGCAGTCACGACCAGCCGAAAAGGGGTGATACTCCAGCTTTGGATTAGAGAAAGTTGCTAACAACTCATTACCGCAAATATTATCATATTAGGAGCCATTCAAAAATGTCGCGGACATTGACTGATTCTTGGGTAGAAAGTAAGTAATTGAAAACAAAAACTGTATTAGTTGTTAGACATGGATTCGTCTAGAAGTAAAAGCTTAGAAAACGAAGTATATTTTCCTATTTTGTGAAAAGTATACAGGGAAAAATCAAAATATAAATATATGTAATAAATCCCTTGAAAGGTTGCAAGATTTCAAATATCTGGTAATAACCCAAATAAATAAAAATTGTATTCATGATAAAATTGAACACGTTTGAATCCTTGCAGTCATTAGGTGCAAAATCTTTTGTCATCTATTTCGCTAAAAAAAATATAAAACTTAAAATTTACAGAATTAATATTGGCAGTTGTTTTGTGTTGGTGACAAAAACTAGGCTCACATATTTTTGGAGGAATTAAGCAGATGATTTTCTAGAATAGGGTGGCGATGACGAGGATACTGCGGCCTAAGAGGAAAGAGGTAAGAGAGGAGTGTACATTTCTGCCTAAGGGAGAGCTTTTGTATCGGTGTGCCTGACCAACAATTATTCAGGTGGTGTTCAAATAAAAGACAGTGTGGTGGGATGAGCGTGTAGCACTTATGGGGGAGAAGTACCAACCAGCTTTTGGGGGGAAAATCTGAGGGAAAAAGACCAGTTGGAAGATGTTGGCATATGTGTGACATTGATATTAATATGGATCTTCAAGCTGTTGAATAGGCAGACATGGACTGGATGGATCTGAATCAAGATAGGAATGGGTGGCAGGGTGTTACGAGGGTGGTAATGAACCTATTGGTTCCAAGCAGTGCGGGGAATTTTGTGACCGGCTGAGGACCTCTTAGTTTCGCATGAAAGATTCTGCTGCATTATGTTTATTTGTTAGTTTGTTACATGGGTAAGTAGGAACTTAGTAACTGGCAGTTAGCATTGATGCAGCCATAGAGACATTTTTTTCGCGCAGTTTTGTTTATTAAGATTAAGTAATAAGGAAAAAATTCTGAAAGCAGTGTTTCAGGCAGAATAAAAGACGCCGTAGTGAGATATACTGCCTTAAGTTGCATTTACCAGCTGGCGAAAAAAACCGTTCGTGTACAATAAGTACCCCATCATAAGTCATTTTTAAGTAAGTTGTTAGAGTACAGTGGGAAAGCCGCTACTCCAAGAAAAAGAGGAATTTTACAAAACTACCTGCACCTTAATAAAGAAAAGTAAAGCCAGACATGTCCCGTCTATCAAATTATTCACCATAAATTCATATTGTGATTTGTGCTACATTTGATCTAGGGAAAAATTATAATTTTGAATAACAGGCTTTACCTGATGCACGCTTCTTAAATGATAAACACATTTCAGTTCACTTCATTCGAGATTTTTGTGTACCCTATATTACTAAAGGAAAATCTGGAACTGTACTCCCCGTCCCTGGACTGGGAGTTGAGTAATGTAAGATGTTGTGAATCTTCTTTATGTGCTTGAGTAAATCATGATAACTTTAGTCGCATCAAAAGTACATGTTATTTCAGAAAGTCCTACAGCCATTCACACATCTGATGCAAGTTCCTGGCAAGCAGTTTCGAACAAAATTATTCCGTGGTTTCAACTATTGGTTGAAGGCGCCTGCAGAGAAGTTCAATTTAGTGAGAGACATAGTTGAAACGTTTGGTGATTCTGGTATACTGTAAGTATAATTATGATAGTTTATTGAGGCAGCTTTACTGTCTGTAATTTTTTTAAGATTGTTAATCTTTTTGTTGCTACACGCACCCGATGTTTCAAATTTTCATGGAAGTTCGTTTTGATTAGTTTGTCATAGAAGACAGGACACTGCAGTACTTTTCTAACTCTATTTCACAAGCACTAGCAAAATCCTGTCATAGAAGGCCGGACACCGTATTACTTTTCTAACTCTATTTCACAGACACTAGCAAGATCCTGCGGCAGAGAAAAATATGTGAGTGGCAGTATTGAAATTATGTGTGGGGGTGATTTACAGAAAAGTTAACCAAATGCTTTAAGTTGTCTAAATCTTAAATTTGAGTGATGTAAGTTTATTCGTGGCATCATAATTCCAGTCATTCATAATTTACTTGTGTTTGTTTGCATTTGGCTTTTCTGTACTGTCCATTGCTTATACATTTTAAGGCCAGAAATGTGTTAAGCAGGGACACCAAATTGACTGCTTAATTTGAAGGAAACATGCATTAATATTAATGACATTTTGGCATATATCACTGGATTCTACAGTGAAAGAAAGGTGTAAAATACAGTTCGTTTAGGCCTGCCCAGCTGATACCATTAATTTCAAACGTTGTTTGTTGAATGATGACCACTAGAATACAGGTGTGTGGCCAATGATATAAATACTCGTACATGTTATAAACTAGGTCAACTATTTTTTTGAGATAATGGCCATAGTCCTCATAACATCAGCATACTAAATCAACATTTGTTACATATCATTAAAGATTAATGCTTAATATTAAATATATTTTGTTTGGAATAACATTTCATAATATTGTTTTGGACACTGTAAATTTATTTCTAATTTAGGTGTGATATTTAATAGAAAAATTTTTGCACTACAATAATTTGTTTTGTCAGAGAAAAACAGGGATTATAACAGAAAAATATAAATTAAAATTAAATTAAAAACTGATCTCAAAATGCGGGTACAGCGTGGGGAGTGGGGTACGCGGTTTGTAATTTCTAATCATTATGCATGTATCTAAAACTGTGTATTTATAACCTTGTGGTTGTTGTATCATATGTGCATATTATTTAATCTCTCATGGAAGTAGAAGAAAATTTTTATCTTGCTTATATTTTGATTGCATTCAGTACCTCTGACACATACAAAAAGAGCTGATATCTTCCTGATCAGTCATTGTCCCAGAAATGTCCCAATTTCTATGGATAAAGACTGACATACATGATTCTAGTAATTACAAATGGCCATGCTTCAGTGTACTTGAACATAAAATGACCTGCAAACAAAGAGTCAAGTGGCAATCAATGGGTACCAAGAAATGGGACATATTTGTAAGGAGAAATATTTTGTTATAACGTTTCTAGTGGAACTGTGTATAATTTTGCATTGTAGAATTGATGACATACAGGACAACGCTGTACTTCGTAGAGGTATTCCCACAGCACACACAATATATGGAGTTCCAAGCACAATCAATGCTGCTAACTATGTACAGTTCATATGGTTGGATAGGGTGCAGAATCTTAACCACCCTAAGGCAATGGCATTATGCACAGGACACCTGGTGCAATGGTATCACGGACAGGGAATGTATATCTACTTGCGAGATAACTACACATGTCCAACTGTGGAAGAATACAAGGAGATAGCTAACAGAAGTAAGCATATGGTCAGGACTATGAGCAGGATTTAACTGGACCTGTGAAATTATAAAAGAGAAAGGTGTTATACATACCAGAGTAAATGAGTTTTAATCACGCTTTCTTTGCTCTTTGGCATTCTGAATTCACTCACTCATTCATTTATTATGCGTTCTGTTAATGCATACAAGGTCAAACAACCTATAGTGATATAGAACTTGTCACAATATAATTTTATCATAGTCATTAAATAATTATATCATATATACATTTTATAGTAAGTCCTACAAAAACACAAAAGCAAAATCATCAATTCTCTCACCTGTACATAGTGTACTATTACTGAGAGGGCCAATGCTGCATGTAGATTTAGTCACCAATCACATGCAGAATTTATGACAAAACATGTGTAAAATTCGAAGTGATTTAAATTCAAACAGTAATTAAATAGCAATATAATAAGCTGCAATATTCTTAAAATGTAATACTGAGAAACAAGATCCTTATTTCCAGCTATAATATTCCTCCAATGTGTAAAAGGGGTGTGTAAGAAGATATTTTTTGGGTCACTTTAAATTTAGAAATAACGTGATAATTTTTAAGGGTTAGTGGAAGATGGTTATAAATTTTAATACCAGAGTACCGTACTCCTTTCCGAAATCCTGCCAAATTTGCTACAGGAATAAGTAAGACATGATTAAATCTTGTGTTAAAAATATGAATAATAAATAAAGCAATAGTAAAACCACTACATAAAAATGAAGATATGTGTGAAGTATATAACTATAGGCCTGTATCACTCTTAACATATTTTTCAAAAATATTTGAAATGGTAATGCAGTGAAGTATTTTAAAACACATCATCACTTATAACATATTAAGCACTGAACAATATGGTTTCAGATTGGGGCTGAGGACTGATAATGCAACCTATAAACTAGCAATTGAGATTGTAAATGCTATGAACAATAAACTACTAGTAGGAGGGATATTTGTGATATAGAGAAAGCATTTGATTGTGTTAATCATGATATTTTATGATCTAAAATAAAATTTTATGACATTAGTGACAAGGATCTTCAACTCTACCAATCGTATCTAGGTAACAGATATTGTAGAACAGCAATGTACAATTACAACGAGAATAGTAATAAAGTTCCAGATTGGGCTAAAGTAAGACATAGAGTCCCACAAGATTCTATTTTGGGACTTCTACTTTATCTTTTATATATAAATGACTTACCTAAGATTATAAATACAACTTTGGCACCTATAAATTTTTGCTGATGATACTAGTATTTTATTTACTCACTCTAATCTAATAGATTTTAACAAAAACATTTCCCTAGTACGAGTATTTACAACTTTAAATAAATGGCTGGGAGCAAACCAATTACCTGTAAATTTTAATGAAACAAATTATGTACATTTTACAACCAAGAGAAATATGTCAGTCAATTTAAAAATAGGTTTTAACAATAATTTTATTACCAACAGCTTTTACACAAAATTCCTGGGTGTGACAATGAATAGTACATCGTCTTAGAATAATCATATTGACTTACTTGTGAAAAAGCTAAGTAAGGCTTGTTATGTAATTAGAAATGCTAAAACATACACGTCTGCCTTGTCATTAAAAATGATTTCCTTTGCTTTTTTCATTCAGTTATGATCTATACATTTATATTTTGGGGAAACTCGTTGCATAGCTCTATAATTTTTAGATTACAAAAAAAAAGGTAATTAGAATTATGGAATGTTGTGGGAATAGAGTTTCATGTAGAAGTTTATTTAAGAAATTACAAATTTTGCCATTGAAATCACAATATATATTATCTTTATATATGTGCTGGAATTTAGTGTGTGAATGATATGATATGATATGGTATGATATGATATGGTGTGATATGATATGATATGATATTTTAAGAAGATAAGGCTTATTCTTTGTATTAATATCTTTTACAGATGGATTTTTTTAAAAATTTTTTGATTTACCAAAACAAAAAATGCA
>Ga0209629_10001605_pt1 | contig 14517 bp, 4 predicted proteins | sample TergutCu122P5_FD_187286 | JGI IMG/M metagenome (GOLD analysis project Ga0209629, IMG submission 187286) | Cubitermes ugandensis P5 segment gut microbial communities from Kakamega Forest, Kenya - Cu122 P5 (SPAdes) (version 2) | ecosystem: Host-associated > Arthropoda: Insects > Digestive system >...
GTCGAGGGGATAAACAACAAGATCAAGGCTATCAAACGAATGATGTACGGCCGTGCTAAGATTGACCTGCTGAGAGTGAAAGTCCTGTTCGCCAGATAATCAGTATACCGATAAATGCGGATGAGCCTAATCGGAGCGACATATTCAATTATCATAGCGTTATGAGCGTCGGTGCGGCTGAACGCGCCACAGCGGATGTGAAATAAAAGAACGGCTCGGCCAATGCCCGCTTCCGAGGAAATGTGTTGGGTGACGATTTACAAAAAATTGTCCCTTAAAAACGTTAATGCGCCGGCGATTTCACCCTCAAAATCCGAATTTGTGCCGGCGGTGACGGATACGAGGCCGTCATACTTGATCTGTCTGAGCATTTTAAAAAAAGGCTTGTAGTCATAGCCGTCATACTTTTGAGGAACACGCGTCAGGGAATGGGGCTGGGGCAGAATCGGCGAGTCCAAATGGATATGGCTGATAATCCCCTGATTTTTTAGGATATCCTCCGGACCCGAGGATGAAAAATATTGCGAACCGCACATGGACGTCAAATTTGATTTTCCCAATATCCTGATCAAATTTGCGCATTCGTCCAGGGTATTGTACATGTTGGACAGCGATTTGTCCAACGGCTCCAGGATTACTGTAATGCCGTATTCATAGGCGACATCGCAAAGCATCCTGATGAATGTCATAACAAGTTCGCGCGCTCTGGGCAAATCCCCGTCATAAGGAATGGATCTGCCGCCTCCGTTGCTGAAGACAAATCTGGAGCCTCCAAGCTCAGACGTTCTGTAGCATACATCCTTCAAATATTCGCGCCATGTAAATGTATTAAACCCTTCTGTGCATATCCAAATATCCGGCGGGAGCGGTTCATAGAAGGTATCAAAACACAATCCGGAATCGGTCAGCCTTCTTTTCGCGGACTTAAATTCAGCATTGCCAATATTCATGACGGCCGAAGCGCTCAGTTCCGCGCAGTCGTACCCCGCGCGCGCTATCGTGTCTGTTTGATTCAGATCAAAAGCCAATACTCCACAACGCAACCCCGTAACCTCCCACCACAAACAACCGAATAATTCCAACCCATGAATGACTCTATAGGTTACTATGCAATGAATCTTTATTGACAATCTGGGCCATTGCTTTCAGAGCAAGCATATAACTCTGGCTGCCGAAACCTACGATGACCCCTTCACACACGGCGGCTATAACTGATTTATGCCGGAATTCTTCCCTGGTGTATATATTGGACATACATACTTCTATGCACGGAACCATTGATGAACCTATAGCCGAACGCAAAGCATAGCTGTAATGAGCGTATGCGCCCGCGTTAATAATTACCCCCTTGAATTCATCGGTTGCCCGCTGCAACCAATCAATCATATCACCTTCGGTATTTTTCTGCACGCAAACCACTTCCAGCCCCAGCTCGTCAGCCAGTTCTCCTAGCCGTTCATGGATTGTGTCCAAGGAGTCTTCTTTATATATCGAAATATTGCGCTTACCAAGCATATTCAGGTTTGGGCCCGACAAAACCAAAATCCTAGGCTTTTCCATGTTTTTTTCCATGTTTAATCCTCGCAGACGTTCCCATTTTTTTCATATTATAACACGGTGCCGTTGAATAAGCAATAGCTCTTTTTTCTAAAGCAGGGCAACCGCATACGAAATTCGTTACTGTCCAGCAGGGATAGACCGTGACCATAGGCATAAAAGGGAATCAAAAAGATTCTCGCCGCGTTTTTTTAGAAGTGGCAAGAAGGCTGCGAATTTTGCAGTAATCTAAAACACCTTGCCAACTGCGAAAGCAACCAGATACCTTTTGCTTGGTTTTGCAATGCCGCAAATCCCGCTCCGCTTGATTGTTGGTAAATGGCGCTTCATAATCGCGAATAAAGAGCAAGCAATTATCCTTATGCTTATTAAGTCGATTGACCATCCTGCGCAGCTCATCGTAACCGAAAGATTTAGGCGGCATGCTTGCCAATTGAAGTTTACCTTCTTGCAGCAATTCATCATAGCGTTTTTCATAGTGGTATAAACAAACAAGGCTCACAAACGGATATGCCGTTAAGAGCGTCTTCGTTTTTACGCATATTCATTTCCAGAAAAAACCGCCTTACCTCCTTACTGCCCAATTCAATAGCTGCAATTTTGACAAGCCTCTTAAGTCACGGATTAGATGCGCTCCGCATGTTGAGTGTAAATTGCCGAAATTATAAAACTTCAACTCGTGATCTTGAGAGATTACCCCGTGAAACCGCGTCAGAATATTGTCCGCGATTACACTTTCCTGCGTTTTATTAGGGCTTGCCGTCAAGACTGTCGTCGTCTTGTTGGAGTACGTTCGTATGCAGGCGTTATGTTTCCGGCCATATAAAACATTCACGGGTTTCAATCCGGTCATGGCCTTTTTCTATGGTTCTTTCATACAAACCTTTTTCGCGCAATGTTTCTTTGTCTTTAGTTATGACTTCGTTGTCTAAAAACAGACTTACATCCTCATGAAGGGTTTCTTGGTTGCCTTTTAGAGCCAGTACATAATCCGCTTCTTTATTCAGTGGCAAGCTGTCCGAGAACAAGCTGCGATTCACTAGCAAACGCGGTAACCACATGCCGAGTTTTATAATATCAGAAATTGCCGTGACAAGCACGGCAATTTCTGATACGTTTTTATTCCGATCTTTTCAGGTGAAAATGCTTTGCATTCTGTATTTTTGCAATTTTGCGGTTTACTGATAATGGCGGTATAACACCCCCACCACGCTACGACCCCATTGCCCCCGAATTAATCACTCCCTGTCAGAAATCCTGATAAATCCTAATTATTCATCATATATTTCCGAAATGAATTTGCCATTGCGGTCTCATGCTGTTTCTTTTTTATCACTGACATAAATCAGCCATACCAATTCCAGCTTCACACATTCCCATGTTCGGTCAGAACGTTCAGCGCCCTCTGGCGCTTCACTTCCCTCCATGGTAATGGTTCAGCTTGAAATTGGTATTACATCCGGAATGCACGCAGACACAGCGAAATCCTTTTGTTTATCTGCGCGCGCCAATGGAGGATAGCTGATTTATGTTTGCCTTCATCAAGAAACAGTATCAGTTCGACATCCCAAGCCTGAGCCGGAAAATCTCCGTCTGTCCGTCTACAGGCGACACGGGCACGCGGTTGCCGTCGGCGCTGACCTGCGCCGCAGAGAGCGCGACATTACAAACGCGCGCGTTTCCGATGTAGCCGTCGTATTGATTGCCGGTGTTGTTTATATCGTTTTCGCTCTTGTTTCCAAGGAAGAACGGTTGGATTCCCGCGGCCAGCGTGCTGGCGTTGATATTCGTCAGCGAGCCGATCTGGCTGCCGTTGAGGTAGACGTACAAACTGGTGCCGGTATTGCCGTTGGTGACCGAAACCGTCAGCCGGTTCCATTGGTTCAGCGCGTAGCCGGGCGGGTTGTTGATGTTAAGCGTAGGCCAGTTGCCGTTTGATTTTTGGCACCAAACCTGGATATTGCCGCTGGGGTCATACAGCTTAACAGACCATCGCGTGTTCCCGACGCCTATCAAAAACTGGTTCGCCTTGGTGGTGGTCGGATAAAAATCGATGTCATACGTAAACGGCTGCGCGGTATCTATTTGCGGGAAATAAGCCGCCCCCTTGAAATATTTCTGGCCGGCGGTGTAGCTCTCGGGGCCGGACGCCGCGCCGGTTCCCGTGAAGATGGCCGCCGAACTGCTGACGGCGCTCGCTCCCTGGCCTGTCGCCGCGTTTATCGCGAAAGCGGCCAGTCCGTACGTAATACTGCTGACGGATTTACAAAGCGGCGCATATGTGTTGGCGTTCCAGGCGAATACTTTAAGCTCGCAGTCCGGATAATCCGCCGGGTTTATGTCGGACTGATAGCTGAAACTGCCGCCGTTGGCTTTGGCGACGCCCGTGTCCGACTGCGCTTTGACAAGCTTCCCGTCCTCATACAACGCCACAATAAGCCTGACCGGGACGTCGCTGAGGTTATTGTTATCCAAAACCGCTTTCACATTGCCGTCAACTTGCTCAACCCGAGCCGACAGCTTTACCAACTCAACGGGCTGCAGGTCAAAATCGTCGAAAACGACATATTCGCCGCTTGCGCCCATTGTGTAGATTTCCAGATGCACCTGATTATTGGTGACCGGAATATCGCTGATCGTGAGCTTTGTCCACTCGGTCGTATTGATCTGCCCTGCCGCCGCCATTGCCTGAATATCTACATACTTATCCGGGGAGCCGTAATGCTTGGCGAAAAAGCCGCAAGCGGTTGGGCTGCCAGTACGGGAGAACGTGGTGGATTTAACCCATACCGACGCGTTGTACAAACCGTTCGGTATACCGTGCCGGTATTGGTATGTCGACACCTCGTAGTTAGCGTTTCCGGAATGAACACATTCTTTTGTCCCCGTGCGGCCCCCGTCGCGCACAAAGCTGCAGGCGTAGTTGGCGCTTGAGTTGGCCCAGATATCCCAGCCGGCCGCTTCGTGGGATGGACGGTTATAGGCCGAACCGTTGATATCGTAATTGGCTTTCTCAAACGACGGGTTAATCATGTTCCACGGGTACGGATAAACGGTATTGACCGGCGGCGCGGGCAGGAGATCAGCGCTGTCGCCGATTTGAACGACCATTCCCGGTTCGGACGGGTCGCCCGGCGTTCCGGCGGAAGTCCCGATTGATTGAATCAGCGAGCCGGGAATCGTTATGGTGTTGCCGCTTATGGTTACCTGGCTTGTGATGTCCTGTGATTCCGCCGCCAGAATATCCTGCGCCAGAACGGTTTTGCCCTCGAGCGACTGATTAAAGGTCAGCTTGAGTTCGCCGTAAACGCCGAAAATACCGATTTTTCCGGTCAGATCGCCGGCGTTCAAACTGACCGCTGCGGTATCGTTTGTGTGATAGCCGCTGGTGTCTGTTCTTCCGAACGTACCGACGCTGATCGCGCCGTTGGGGTTGCGGCTGACCGATACAAACGGCTTGTCGCCTGACGTCACCGTTACCGTCGGCAAAGCGATGCCTCTCGCGATGACCGCCGGGGCGCGCTGGGTTACGGATTGCCCGTTCAGGCTGGAATCCCAGGTATCCACCGCGTTGTTGGCGAATGTCCAGTTATCCGCCAGGTACTCGTCGGCAAGCCGCGTTTCAGAAGCGTCAATGCGGAAGGCCGGCGCGATGCGCTGCCATTTGGCGGCCCTGCTCACCTCGTCGAGCATCTTGCGTATTGGGCGCGTGTTAGGGAAGGTTGACCCGCCGAAGAAGATATTCGGAAGGCTGGCCGCCGGCTGGCTGCCGAGAGGATATCTCATGACACCCATAATAAGCCCCAGCGAGGCGTCCATATATACCTCGTCCTCCGCGTTCATCAGGCCCAGCTTGGTCCCGTCCGTGTGGGCGATACTCAGGTGCTCGCCTATCCGGTCAAACGTCGACGCGATGGAGAGCGGGCCCGTAACGTCGTATGTGCGGTAGACGTCGGAGAAATACGACGTATCGGAATAGTAGACAAAGTCGGACGTACTCGTCCGCGTTTTTCCCGTACGGTCGTTCGTCGGCCCTATGCAGACGCAATGCTCGATGACGAGCTCCGGATAAACCTCTCTCGCTAAATTGCTGAGCCATTTTCTCCACGCGTTATCGCCGGAATGGCCGCCCCAGTCACACTTCCAGTATTTAACCCCGGCGTATTTGCTCCATTCGAGGCGCGTACGCCAGTAATCCTCATGAAAGCCGGTTCCCGTCGGGTCGTTGTTCTCGCCGGTGTTGATCCAAATGCCCAAGCCTTTCCAGCCGCAGGCCTTGACCTTGTCTGACAGGGTCTTCAGCCTATCCTGCGGGGTGCTGCCATAGTCTGGGAATTTAGCCAGGCTTACGTCCTGGCCGTAACCCCCGCCGTCGGAAGCGTTAAGATCCCAGCCGTCGTCCAGCAGAAAGATCATGTCGCCGCGAATATCGGGATACATTGTCTTGCACCAGCCGTTATCGCCAAACAGCGTGCTGTCGTTTAAGGTCATGCGCGGAGAAACCGAGCCGCCCAGCACGTTTTTAGCGTACCAGTCCTGATAACTCCAGGTGCAGACGTAGTTGGGCACATCGTAGGTGGGTTCGGCCGGGACCAGATTCGCCATAATTACAGTGGGTACGTATGTAAACTCCATCCAGTTGAGATTGGAACCGGAACGCGTTACGGCGATTTTCAGTTCGTGGTTGCCGGCGCTAAGCTGAATCCGAACGGGGGGGAGCGTCGCCCAAACATTTGCGCCGGCTGTAGCTTCCGCCGTCACTGTCGCGACGACCGCCCCGTCAATCAGGACGTTAAACACTCCGGCCGTCGCTCCGCCGCCGGTAGCGCGGAAAACAACGTTATACGAGCCGCTTTTCTCCACGTTAACAGAATAAGTCAGGCTGCATCCGGCGTCCAGGTTTCCCATTGTCTGGCCGCCGTCCACGTCAAAGTTATCCTCTTTTTGCGGGGTTACGGAGCCGTTGCCCTGAACTTGCGCATAATCGATCGCTTTTATCCTGGTTGTGCCGTCCGCTTTGATCAGATGGGTTATGACTTGGCCCTCAAGGACGTTTATGGTTCTGTAGAACTTGCTTACGTCCGCCGGGTCGTCCGTCGATTTGTTAAACGGCACAAACGTATAGCTGTAAGACATATTCCCGGCCGGAAGCCGATATTGCGGCAGCGTCTCGGGGCCGCAGCTCGCACCGCCCGTCCCGCGTGAGCCGTAGCTGACGCTGACAATCGTTTCGGGGCGCGGTTTCAGCTTGTAGGGATGGTCGCCGGCGCCCGAATAATCCCAATAACGCGTCGCGTTCCAGTCCCTCCAGGTGAAATGCTGGACGTTGGCCTCGAAATTGCGGCTGCCGGTGGCCGCGATCAAAAGTCCGGTGTCCTTTGTGCCATCCGTTAACGCCATCCATCTTGTGTCCTGATGGGTGCCGTCGTCCTGCGGCCTTACCTGCTGGTACCAATTGTCCCAGGCGGTGGTCTTATACCTGCCGGGGTAACTGCCCGTATCGCGGTCGTTCATGTTTTCGAGCGGGCCCCTCGTAAACCACTCGACATTCTCAAAGCCTTGCGGCATCGCCAAATCGTCGCCGAAATGGTAAAGCTGGTTTGTGCTGTCCGTTCTCAGCGCGGTCGTCACGTTGACCGCCCCATTGCCGTAAACGACGTAGGTCATATCGACGAATGTGGCCGGGGAGATAGCCCCCAGGTTGTAAACCACCGCCACCGTGACAGAGCTGAGGTCGCTCGCCGGCGTGACCGTAAACGAGCTCAGGGTTTTTGAGGTATCGGCGTTCAGCCAGTTCGCGTTGGCGCCGGTAACGCGTTCAAAATAGTCGTTGGCGTTGAGCGCGCGCCAGAACGTCGGGGACGGGCCGGATGATATCAGCTTCACGCCATTCGCGGTAAAATCGTTTAACGCGCCCGTTATTTTGTTAAAGCCGACGGAGAAGCCTTTCCCATTGATAACCAGGCTGTTCGCGTCGTTCGTTGCGAATTCGAGCGGCGAAAGATCGGCTTTGTCGATAAACAGCTCTTCGGCGGATTTATAGGGCAGGCTGAACTGTTCCTCGAACAGCGGATAGCCCGCTTCCGCCCAATCCGTTCCCGATTTGAGGCAGGCCTGAATCTTCAGGAAATACTCCGCGCCGGGTTTTGGCGCCGCGGGCAAATAACCCAAGTACGGCACGTCAAGCGCAACTGTAGGAATCGAGTTCAAAATCAGTTGGGATCCCCTTGGCGGGACCGAGGGAACGTTGGCGAGCTTTTCGCTGTGAAGCGCGACGCCGTCCTCATACAGCGTCCATACATAGTCGTACTCGTTGCCGTTTTTGGCGCACATCTCGTTGCGGACGTTGATCACGCCGTTGGCCAGGTCGTTTTGATCCGCCGTGAAGTTCAGGCTCTGATAGACCTTTTTAACCTCGGCGATTTCCGGGTCCGTGACTCTGGTGGCCCCGATAACGCCGTCGGCGCAGTTCCACGTCCAGCTATCGTCGCCCCAGTCGCCGCCGTAGCCCAGATACAGCCCGTTATTATAGATATCCAGCATGTTGGATTGATCGTCGGCTATGCTGCCCAGGTTGTAGTCGGCCCAGAAGATCACGCCGTTTTCGCCGCCCGGCGAAAGGCCGCGGCGGTTATTATCGGCAAGCTCCGCCGCCGTAAACGCCCTGGAATACACGCGCACGGTAGAGATATCGTATACGGAGTCACGGCCGGAACCGTTTTGCGTGTCGCGGCCGACGGCAAAGTTGTAGGCGTTCGGCGTTACGATGAGGTTTGACGGCAGCGTCGCGGTCGAACCGAGCTGAGCCCCGTCCAGGTACAGTTTCGCGTATGTGCCGTCGAACACGCCCACGACGTGATGCAAAAGCCCGTCATAGAAATTGGCGGTGCTGACGGTGCCGTTGGCCGAGACCCAGTCGGCGCCCTGCCCGGTGCCGCCGTTGTCATGCACGAAGAACTCCAGGATCGACCCGCTGCCCTGGGTCTTAATGCCAAACCCAGTGTCGGCTTTCGCGACCAGCACCTTATTGGCCGCCGAGGTCGTCCCCTTGCACCAGAGCTCAACCGTGAACGGCTCCCTGCCGGAGCATTTGTCGGTGAAGATGTCGCCGCCGTTTACTCCCTTGGTATTGGGATATTGGACGCTGGCGCCCGCTTTGAGCATCCGCCCGTAAGAGGCGTCGTTTGTGAAGAGGTTTGCCTCGGTCGTGGCGTTGGGGATTCCGTTCATGGCGTACGGGCCGTATTCCGGCAGGATCTTGTTGAGGGCCGGCTTAGTCCAGATCGCCTGATCGACATAATCCCAGATGCAGCCGCCCATCGATTTAGGCGTGGAACGGAACACATCGGCGTACTCCTTTAGGTTTCCGAGGGAGTTGCCCATCGCGTGGCAGTATTCCTGAAGCAGGACCGAATTGGTCCCGGAGCCTTCCGACTGCTGTCTTATTGAGCTGACGGTGGAATACATACTGCTGGTGACGTCGATGCCGCCCATCGCCTCGTAATGGTACGGCCGGGTGTTATCCACAAGCCGCGCGTTGTCGGCGATCGTCGTAAAGCCCGCCTGCCCGCCGGACTCGTTGCCCAGCGACCACATAACGATCGACGTGCGGTTCTTTTCCTTCTCGACCAGGTTCTGCATACGGCTGTTGGCCAGGTAGAAGAAGTTGTCCGTGTTGATGCTGACGCTCTGGTTGTTATGGCTCTCGTTGTTGGCCTCGGCCAGGATCATGATGCCGTATTTGTCGGCGAGGTAGTATAAATATGTATCGTCGGGATAGTGGGACGTTCTGATCGTGTTGATGTTGTTGCGCTTCATTAACTGAAGATCCGTCCTGTACGTTTCCGGCGACACATAGTGCCCGCCGTACGGCGTAGTGTCGTGGCGGTTTATGCCCATCATCATGATCTTTTTGCCGTTGATGCGCACGATGTCTTTGTCGCCGGCGGTGTTTTTAAACGTGATCTGCTTGAAGCCGAACTGCTGGCTGACACGCTCGATGGCCGTATTGGTGTTTTTGTCGTACAGGCTCAGGACGAGCGTATAAAGATACGGGTCGTCCGGGAACCACTTATGCGGGCTTAACACCGTCGTACTGCCGGTCATTACGGCTTCGGCCCCGGCCGCCACGTTTCCGAGCGCCAGCTTTATAGAGTGGTCTTTGAGTATATCGACGCCGTTTACGTCGAAAAGCTGGGCGACGACATTATAATTCGGGAAATCCTGCGCCGCGGTGTAGTTTTTGACGTTGACCCGCAGCGAGAGGCCGGCGTTTTCATAAGCCGGGTCAAAATTTGTTTCTATTTTATAATCCCGTATATGCAGCGCCGGCGTCGCGGTCAGGTAGACGTTGCGGAATATGCCGCCCAGGCGGATAAAGTCCTGGTCGTCCATGTAAGAGCAGTCCGCCCAGCGGAATACCTTGACGGCCAGCAGGTTGTTCTTGCCGTCCGCCGTCAGGAACGGCGTCAGGTCAAATTCTCCCGGCGTGGCCCTGTCCTCATGGTAGCCGACCTCTTTGCCGTTGAGGTACACATAGAACGCCGCCTCGACGCCGTCAAAGGAAATGAACACCTTGTTCTTCTCTGTGATCCAGGACGAAGGCACATCGAACGAGCGGCGGTAGAAGCCGACCGGATCGTAGGTGTTCGGCGCGTTCGGGATCGAGACGCCGGCGAAAATACTGTAGCTGGTGCCTTTCCAGTTAAGGTGCTGCGGCATTCCGGAACCGACGTACATCGGGGCGTCGTAGGCGTACGCGGGGTCAAAGTATCCGGTATACGGCACGCCGCCCTTGACGCCCTGAAGCTGCCAGTCCGTCGGAACGGCGATTCGGTTCCATCCGGAAGCGTCGTAAGTGGTTTTGTAGAAATCCACGATGTTCTGACTGCCGCCCAACGGGTCTTTTGTATTATTAGCCGTCGTAAGGTTCGTCGTCAGGTTCTGTACGATTGAAAACGTCCACTTCGATGTGGCCGGGTTCAGGTCTTCGGCCGTTGTGAGCGGCATGTATCCGGAGGGCCGCTGATCATCCGGCAGCAGCTTGTAATAATCCCGCGCGCCCCTCACGGCCTCGTCTACGTTTCTGTACGCGAAGGTATCTGTATGTGGCTTGACGCGGTTGACCTCATATACCGTCGACTGCCGCACATCCCGGTTGGGCGCGCCCGCGGGCGCCTGCGACGAAATATCGGCAAGACCCGTCCACTCCAGGTTGTTAAAGCGTATGGCGTTGGGGTCTATCGCCGCCAGCTCGTACGGCGGGAGCTTCCCGTCGTTAAGATCAGGCGTTACGGTCAATATAGCGGCGTTTACCGCGTTGACGGCGTCCAGAACAGCCGTATACGCATTGTAAAAATCATCGACCGTTGACGAAGCGTTGTCACGCACCGACTTGGCGATGTCCAGGGCGCCGGAAAACTTGTCATGATCCGCCTGGGATACGTCGCCATCGGCCGCGCCGACGACCAGCGACGCCAGATACGCGTAGTTGGTATCCAGCAACGCCGACAATTCGCTCCTCGCGAAAGCCGCCAGCGCCGCGTCCATAGCAGCCATGATTTGGGCGTTTGTATCGCCGGAGCCGCAGAGCCCGACAATCCTTCTGTAACAATCGTTGGACGCCGCCGCGGACATGCCGCTCGGAGCAGCTTTAAGCTTGTCTATCAAGGTTTTCGCGTATGCCCAGACTTCGGACTTGCCGGTGTCCGTGACCTCGATATTCAGCTCGGCGCAGGAGGCGTAGTTCGTGGGCGCAACCGCAAGCAGCATAACATAACGCCCGGACATGGGATTTGTGAACGTCGCGGTCCGTTCGGCGGTCGCCGGGCTTGAGGCGAAGCTCGTGTTCCTGTAAGCCTCGGTATAGTTGACGCCGTCATTGCTCACATAAATGATCGCGCTCGAGATTCTGCCGTTGGCGTTGTTCTGCCTGGGCAGATAGCGCAGCGCGGTCACTTCCTGGACCGAGCCCAGATCAACTTGTAACCAGTGGCCGTTGGCGACGCCTTTCTTGTTATAGAAGGTCGCGTTTTCATGGTTTGGGTTGACAGTGGGATCTTGGTCCTGATACGAATTGCTTGAGAAGTTCCACTTGGTGTGCCAGAATGTCGATATGTCGCCGTCCAGGACGTTGGTGACCGCGTCGGGCTCCGACAATGTTTCCTGGGTGCAGGCGCTCGCCGACATCAGAAACTGCGGGTATGTAATGCTGCCGGCGGCTCTCACGACAGCCGCCGGGCCGCTTATGATCATGCACGAAACGGTCATAATCATAGCGATGAAGAAACTTGCCGTCTTTTTTAACATGACATTTCCCCTTTTCTTAAATTAAGGGCACAGCAAAATCATTTTACTGTGCCCGTTAGTACATGTCTAATTCGACATCCCCAGCCTGAGCCGGAAAATCTCCGGCTGCCCGTCAACCGGCGATACGGGCACGCGGCTGCCTTCGACGGCAACCTGATCCGCCGTGAGCATTACGTTGCAAACGCGCGCGTTTCCGATACCGTTTTGAACCGCGACGCTCAGCCGCTGCCATTTGTTAAGCGCCCATCCGTCGTCCAGAACAAGAATATAATCTTTGCGTAAGTCTTCCGGAAGCAGTTTCTCGACCCAGCCCTTTTCGCCGCCGGCGCCGAATAAAAACTTGTCGTCCAACACATCGCGCGTCCCTGGCTGGACATATTGGCCGCAATCCACATTCATCCCACTTATGTCTAATTGTACCATGATTATAATAGTTTGTCAGAATAAATAGTTGACAAATTTTGCTGAGCGGGGCGAGGGAAACTAGCAATATTTACCCGTTTTCAATTCATTTTCAATTCATCTCACTGCGGACCGCATCAGTGCGTAGACAGTAACCACGGATTCCTTTTGTTGTCAAATATTCTTCACCGGTATATTGACGAGAAAATAAATAAATGTTAAACTTAATATGAACTGTTTCAACAACTTATTAAATCGTGAATGGGAGGATTTTATGAGGAAAAGACAATTTAAAAGGTTTTTGGCGATGGCGCTTAATGTCGCGATGATATTCGGCTGTTCGGCCGTCACCGCGAAAGCCGCCGCCGCCGGAAGCGCTATCGAGTTCTACATATCCCAGGCCGGAAACGATCTGAACGACGGCTCAATCGGCTCGCCGGTCAAAACGTTCGACAGGGCGCTCGCGCTGGTCAAGGCGAATAATAACAAAGGCTCGGACGTGAACGTTTATGTTCGCGGCGGCGAATATCTGCTGCCGCACTCGATTGATTTCACGCCGGACATCTGGAGCGGCGCGAATACGCTTACGTTCAGCCCGTACGGCACCGAGCAGGTGACGATCAGCGGCGCGAACGCGATCAGCGCGGCCAATTGGCAGCCCTACGCGGCTAAGCCCGGCGTGTATGTCGCGAATATCGGCACCGGATACTCGTTTGACGCGCTCTATGTCAACGGCGCTCAGCAGATATTGTGCCGCTACCCCAATTACGCGCCCGATGAAAATCTGAAGTCAAACATCACGATCTCCGACGCCCAACTCGCCGCGAAGGTTGCGACGTGGGCGAACCCGGCGGGCGGTTTCATACGCGCGCTGCATGTCAATGAGTGGGGCGGCAACGATTACATCATCACCGGCAAAAACGGGACAACCCTCAATTACAACTGGGTCGGGGACAACAACCGCGGCAGCGGGATGAACACGACGTACCGCATGGTCGAGAACATTTTCGAGGAGCTTGATTCCGCCGGCGAGTGGTTCTATAATCAGGCCGAGGGCAACCTCTATTTCTGGCCGCCGGCGGGCGTCGACTTGTCAACGGCGACGCTCCAGGGCGCGACGCTCGAGCAGCTTGTCACTTTCAAGGGAGAAAAATCCCTTCAGGCCGGCAAAACGGCCGCCGACGAGTTCGCGTACAGCTATAACCCGGTGAAAAACATTACTTTCGAAGGCTTCACGTTCGAGAACACGCACCGGACGCTGTTCACGAGCACATACGAGCGCCCGCTGCGGGGCGACTGGGGCATCGCGCGCAAAGGCGCGATATACATGGAAAACTCCGAAAACATCAGCATCCTCAACTCGACGTTCACCCAGCTCGGCGGCAACGGCGTGATGATGAGTGCGTACAACAAGGGAAACGTCGTCGATTACTGCGATTTCACGCACATCGGCGCGTCGTGTGTGCTTATCGTCGGCCTGGAGGACGCGGCCAGGAACCCGTCGCATTGGGACCCGCAGCCGAACGGCGACCACAAGACGACGATGGGCGACCTCGGGACCGGCCCGCGCAGCGACAATTATCCGAGAAATATCACCGTCAGCGACTGCTATATGTATGACGTCGGTACGGTCGAAAAACAGGTCTCGGGCGTCTGCATGTCCATTTCCAGCGAGATCAAAGTCCTGCGTAACACGATGCACCGCTTCACCCGCGCCGCGATCAACATCAGCGACGGCACGTTCGGCGGCCACGAAATCGCCTATAACGACGTGTTCGACTGCGTCCGCGAGACCGGCGACCACGGTCCGATCAACGCGTGGGGCCGCGACAGGTTCTGGTCGCTCGGCGGGTTCGACACCAACGGCAACAACGGCGCGCTCAAACGCCCATACGCGCTGTATGACGCGGTCGAGACCACGCTGATCCACAACAACAGGATACACGAGATCAACGGCAGTTTCGGCATCGACCTAGACGACGGCGCGACCAACTACAAGGTTTACAACAACCTCGTTCTCGGCGCGAGCATCAAGTGCCGCGAAGGCTTCCTGCGCGAGGTATACAACAATATCATCGTCGGCAAGTACATCGACAAACACTGTTCGTACGCCAACAACGACGATAAGTATTACGACGACATCGTGTTCTACAACAAGGGCTTCAACATCGCGGGCGGCGAGTCCGCGCAGCAGACGACGACCTACGTCCGGATGTACTATTACAACGGCGCGGGCGACGTCGCCGAAGC
>Ga0209629_10001607_pt1 | contig 14509 bp, 12 predicted proteins | sample TergutCu122P5_FD_187286 | JGI IMG/M metagenome (GOLD analysis project Ga0209629, IMG submission 187286) | Cubitermes ugandensis P5 segment gut microbial communities from Kakamega Forest, Kenya - Cu122 P5 (SPAdes) (version 2) | ecosystem: Host-associated > Arthropoda: Insects > Digestive system...
TCTGGTGGCAGTACTACCGAAACCATAGAAGCCTGGAGAGAGTTAGGTTTTTAGGTTTCACACGTAAGATCTGCACCGAGCAAACCATTACGACGGGTTGGCAGCGGTGAGATCATTACAATTGTGAGTATAATCAAATGTAATTTACATCACATTTGTCACTAGTTCTAATTTTGAAATATAGACTTACGAAATTGAGTTCATCTTTTTGAATCACTCTGTATAAAGGCAGCATAACTTTGAGACAGCAGTTTTACTAGCTGAGCTATCAGAGCTCTGGAAAAGATAGCGGTATTTAGATTTAATGTATTTCAGATGGTGAGTGAGTGTCATTAGTAACTGCAGAAAATTGACACATACCTTCGAAGCGCGGTACCACACATTGCTTTTTCTTTTATGTTTTTTGTATTGAATTATACCTAATTACTGTGTTTCTTGCCCCTTAGAATGCTGCAACTGATGTAATACACTATATAATTGTCAAGGTATTTTTGCAGATTTAATAGCAAATGATTATCTGATGCTCAGATGCAGAGTGTTTTTAGGGAGTTTTTCAGGGAAAAACAATTTTTTTGGTATGAAATACAGCATATGAATAGATGCAGTGAACGTAAGAAGTTGGAGTTAACAAAATCCAAGCTTAAAGATGCAGATGTAAGTTTATGCATTATGTTCTTTTAATTACAAATGTTGCCATCCTTTAAAAAGTAAGAACATCTGTATTTTCTCTGATAGCCAAGCAGCCATTAAGACGGTTAATAATTTCCAGATAAACTCCTAACTATAGTGGCATTGTCATCAGTCCCTGATGCAACTGGCAGAACATAACAGAGTTAAACTGGTATGAGTGCCGGGACACATGGGAATTGATGAAAATGAAATAGCTGATCAGTTAACTGGAGAAGGCTCCTCACGTCCACTCATAGGACCCGAGCCTGCGCTTGGTATATCTGCAAAGATTGCCAGGGGAGTGATCAGGGACCGTACAAGTAGGAATCATGAGCACTGTCAATCCATATGTGGACAAAGGCAGACTAAGGGCTTTCATTAAAAAAAAACCCCTCTGTGAAAAAAGCTGGGGAGTTGCTCAGTCTGAGCATAAACCAGCTAACAATAATGAGGGGAAATGACGAGAGATATGATGCACGGTCACACATACATCAAATAATGAGGGGGTTGCTAACAGGACACTCGTTTAAAAGGACACCTATTTAGACTGTAGCTGGTAAACAGTCCTGAGTGTGACGGAAGTAAGCAGGCATCTGAAACAGCCTCACTCATTCTTTGTTTGTGTGGGGCTTTGGCCACATTGAGATTCGGACACCTGCGTCATCATTTTATGCAACCAGGTGACTTTGAAAACATTGCTGTCAGCAGGATACTGCACTTTGTTCAATATGCAGGGCTGCTAGGTGCATAAATATAAGGGCTACACAAAGGATCAAGTGTGGTTGAAGTGCATGGGTCACCCTTGGAGTATTTTATTCCATTCATGTCATTTTTGCATGTAATTCATCTTCAGACTTTCTAATTTTGGTGGAGATAACTCTTGGGACCTTATCCTTTGAAAAGCAAGGAGGTGCTGAGGGGATATTGGAATTCAGGGAGATGAGTATGTGAGGTGGATTCAGTTGTCTGTGTTAGAGGCATTCAGCTATAAAGTTATAATACCTTCTGCTCACTGAGAATACCTGAGGTAAGTAGCATCTATGGAATTGCAAGTCTTCTACGTATGTTTTCTTTATTGCAGGATGGAACCTCTTTTTATGCGCAATTACAGTCGTATTGCACCACTGCAGATACAAGCTTACAATGCTGCCACTCACGTAGACTATAAAGACATGCCTCTTGAACCATTAGTTCCTGAAATAACAAGTGGTGGGAATGCTGGTAATTCATCTCGTCGGGAAGGAGTGGAAGAACTAGAAGCTGATTCTTCTAGCAATACACCCACAAAAAGTAAGGAAAATTGAAACTGAGGTCTGTGAAAAAGCTTGTAGAGAATCTCATGACATACCAATATCTGCTCTTATCTGAAGTCCCAGAAGGGGGTTTGAATTAATACCATCAGATATGTACTACATTTTTATTTTATGGTTGAACCCAATTATGTTTGATTCCATCCCTGCAAATGGCTTAGTTGAAAGTTAGGTTTCACAATACTTTCACCTGAAGAAGAAATCCTGAAATTTGAAGTGTGTATTACATTCAGAACTTGCCTGTACTTTTGCATAGTCATTGTGGTGGGTAGGCAATGGGTTTCGTGTCCCAGGAATTGTGGTTCGATTCCCAGCAGGGGCAAGAATTATATATCTTTTTTGAAAGCATCGAGACTGGCTACGGAGCCCATCCAGCCTCTTATTCAGTGGGTACCAGGGACTGTTTTCTTCTGGAGTAAAATGTCAGGGAATGAAGCTGACTGCTGACCCTCATCTTATATAGAGGTTAAGGATGAGTGGAGCCATTTTTCCACTCCTCCATTTGCATTTGTGATGTGCACAATTTCTTTCAATTTTTAGTATTGTTTCTTTTCTTTGAGGTCATCCTATAGCTGCTTATGCCTCCTTCCTCGTCTTCCCATCATGTATATTCTTCCCTCTATCTTTCTTTCAATGACCTGTTGTAGAAGGCAGTTTGTATGAAAGATGTGACCAATCCACTCAGCATGCCTTTTTTTTTTATTTATTTTTAAATAGGCTATTCCTCTCCTCCTTGACTCTTTGTTCACTTCTAAGTTTCTCACATAATTGGTCCAACTGATCCTTACCATCCTCCAGCACCACACGTCAAACCTTTCCAGATATTTCTGATCTATTTTCCAAAATGTCCAAGTTTCAGCACCATACAAAGCTGTACTTCATATGTGGCACTCTACTAGTTTTGGCCTTAAATTTAAGTCCAATTTACTGGTGAAAAGAGTCTCTTCTGGTTGAATGCTGCTCTTACCATGGCAATCCTGGATTTAATTTCACATGTACATTGTGCATCATTTGTAGTTGAAATATTCTGCATTCTCTAGCTGTATTTTATCTACCATAATCTGTAATGGGGATGGTTGCATTTTGATTTTCATCACCTTAGTTTTTTCCACATTCATTACCATTCCATAATATTTTCTAATTTCAATTAGTCTTTCAGTCATGCCATGTAACACTACTTCTTCCTTAACCAGTAGCACAAGGTCATCTGCATATTTAACAGTGCAAATTACATGTCCTCCTATTTTGAAGTCTCCAAACCCTTCAAGAACTTCTTTGGTGAGCTATTCACTGTACAAGTTGAATTGAATTGGCAACAAACAACATCCTTCACTAATTCTTCCAGTCTTCACACTTCTTGTCTTCTCCTAGTGCAGCTTTAATTTTAGTTTTAGTTAACAGTATGAAGAATACAAAACACCATATTTCTGTTAAAAATTATATCAAACATGAAAATGTCATTCTAACTTTGCCTGTGTCAATTCTGTGTGACGGTAGGGTAAAACAAGATCTTCATTAAATTGAATCCCCAGGTTTTACAGAATATCTTGTGTCTGATTGTTTTTAAAATCTAGGTTGGCGCATCTGGGGCTTGGTGCGTCTGAACTGGAAGCCACAAGATGAAGCTGATGGAACAGGGTCACCTCAGTTTGATGCTCTACCTGCAGGTAATCATTAGCATGCTACCATGTTAAGTAGTGTGTGTATTGTATCAGAGACAAAGATACAAGCAAAATTGAAATTTATAAAGCTGGTTGTGATGAATTTGAGTGCGTTCTGCAATTTCTGTAGCTCTGAGAGAAGAGTTGCTTTCATAAATAAGGACTTTTTCCATGGTCCTGTTCATAGATCCAGAAATTTGCAGTGTGGGAGCTCTCGTCTTTCTCCATCTCCGGATGGCTTGCCATCCCATTTATTCTGGAAAAGTGGAGTTCTACTGTATAAAGATTATGAAATACTGGACTTTAATTTTGCTTGTTGTTTTCTATTATGGGTGTGAAACTTGGTCTTTCACACTGAGAGGAGGGAGGAACTTAGGCTGAGGTTGTTTGAGAATAGGGTGTTGAAGAAGATATTTGAGCCTAAGAGGGAAAAGGTAACAGGGGATGGAGAAGACTACATAACAAGTAGTTTTATGATCTCCACTCCTCACCAAATATTATTTGTGTGATCAGATCAAGAAGAAAGAGAGGAGCAGGGCATGAAGAAGATTCAGGAGACAGAGAGGTGCATATGGGGAGACGTGCTGGAAAAGTACCACTTTGAAGACCAAGGCATAGCTGGGAGGATAATGTTAAAACAGATAATGTTGAAGTGGGATGGAGAGGCATGGATTGGATTGATCTGGCTTATGATAGGGACAGGCAGCGGGCGCTTGTGAATACAATAATGATTCTTCAAGTTCCAGAAACTGCGGGGAATTTCTCAACAAGCTGAGGACCCGACAGCTTTGTAGAGAGGACCTTGCTCCTTTTAGTTAGTTAGTTGTTTCAGCTTAGTATTCTGTTCATTCTGTAATTGATTCCATGCCAAAAAGAATGTGATCCATGGCTAAAGCTCAGGGATTCTGTACATAATATTAAAGATGCTAGGCCTTGAAAGCAGCCCTTTTAACGGGTTACATGTTAATTCGTATTGTATATGATTGAGTTGATTTGATAGGTATTCAGCCCTTGGGCCGATCTGGGCAGAGACCAGAGCTCAGTCAGGTGACTGGTCTGGCTCTGGTATGCTGCATCCTGGGCAAGTTCTTAGGGGTAGTTTGCCATTGCTTTCCCCCGCGTTTAGACGTTCCCACCTTTTGCCACCAGGTGTCTCCACATCCGTCACGACGCAAGAGATCCTAGCGGCAGAAGGTGGAACTGTGGGCGAGAATGTTGTCCAGTAATTTTGCCGAAATGATGACTTCCACGCCATTTAGGGATCTTTTACATGCCGCAAATCTATGACATGGGACCGACGGCTTTACTTCCCCTCTGAAGGAAGGCGTGCTGAGGATTTTTTCGCCCTTAAAAATCAGATGGCTTCGGCCGGGTTTGAACCCGCGAACTTGGGTACTAAAGGCCAGCACGCTACCCCTAGACCACCGAAGCCATATTGTATATGATATGGTTCAACAAACAAAATGCTTGTAAATCATATGTGTTTTGTAATTAAATTGTTTGCCTACAGTGACATTCAAGCACTTAGTCTTGAAATTTGAATGCCAGTAAACAACAGTAAGTAAAAGTAAAGTAAAGGTGTCCTGCGACGGGCCAAGTTGGCCCAAGGGGTTCTGGCTAGGTTAAAGCCCCGGATTTTCTTGATGTTTCGGCACTACGAAGGTGGTAGGTCATCAGCTAAATGCACTGGCCGCCATTACTCTAGGAGAAATTCCTGGTACTCACTTTCAGAGGCTGAGTTGACCTCAGGACACATGGTTCCGTCGGGGGTACCATGGAAAAAAATCCCCAGTGACACCACCGCGAATCGATCCTGGGACCGTCCAACTAGTAGTGCAGCGCCTTAACCACTACGCTACCCCAGGCCCCGCCAGTAAACAACAAGTCACTGAAATTTAACAGCAATATCTGCTTCACTTGCACTTCTAGCCTTGCCAGTGCAGTACAAGTAACTCTGGAAGCATGTAGTTAACTGGTATAACTGCAAATACAACATGTGCAAAGAGAAAGAGAACTAATGCTGATACCCAGGACTTGAACCAGCATGTTTTGTCTCCATCAAATACTAATCTTCTCTATTGTCCACTTGTCTTGAGGGAATACAGATATTGCCCTCTCTTCTGGCGAGTAACATCGCATATTGAACATGCACCAAAGCTTGTGGCAGTTATTTGCTTTGATTCTTGCCTCAGGTTCTTTCATTGTTTATTTGATATCATTGTTTATTTTAGAAATTTATTTGGTACATTATGTAATTGTATTTATTTGTGTGGAACAGTTTCTTTGAGTGTTTGATACAAATTGCTGCATGTAGTTTGATACTTGCTTGGTTAGGATAGTCAGTATAGTGACTAAGCTAGAGGTAGGATTCTGGCAGGGATAGATTTTTCTAATTTTGAAAGCATCCATACTGATTCTGGGGCCACCTAACCTGCTGTCCAGTGGGGACTGGCAGATCTTTACGGTGCAGCTGGAAGCTGACCACTCACCACCATATAAGGCCAAGGTGAAGAATGCATGAACCTGTAACTCCATACTCCTATATTCTTCATGGCATGGTGCTTAATTAAGCATGGGGCCAACTTTTCTTGTACCTTTTAACTAGTTACATGAAGTAGTTTTTTTTAATCATAACTATGTACAACAAGTTGCAAAAGAAAATGAACAGTTTGAAGATGTAATTTTGCATAACCCCCATTTCATGAAAATCTCATTTTTATATTAGAGAAGCCATTCTGCCAGAGATTAATTGAATAGGAATTTTGCTGCATTTAGTCCTACAGTGTACTTGTCAGAAGAGAATTCCATGTAAAATGCATCATGAGTTAATGATGTCATTCAGCTGTAAGATGTTGAATGAGGTATGCTGGAAATAGAGAACTGAAACTGGGAATGAAGTAGTTGTGGCCTGTTTAAAGGTTCCATTTTGTTGAGTATAGCCCCTGAGAAAAACCATGAAGGAAACTAGTCAGGATATCCATTTCTGCATCCATGCATGAAAATCAGAACCTTCTTTACAGTAGTAATTTGCATTACAATGTAGCTATATCAGTTCAGCAATATTAATTACAGATTTTGGAACTAGAATTATGGGATGGAGTAATCATGAAATCCAGCATTTGTATAAATTAGGTATTTGTTTTTCAGGGCAGCATCAGCGTCTTGACTATGTGTTGAGGGATACAAACCTTGGTGGCAGTTATTTGTCAGCATTAACATCACATACCGCTTACTGGAGTAATTATGATGTGGCATATTTTGTTTTGACAAGACTTTTCCATGATTTGGGGTCTCCAGCAAATGCCTCACAACAGTCGCAAGCTTCATCAGAAGCATCTTCAGTCAACAAGTAGCTGACCATAGATAATTATATTTTTAAATAAAGCTTATGTTGATCTTTATCATAGCCAAAGAAACTTACATACAAGTGCAATTCCAAAGAATTTGCTTTTGCAGCAAAAACAATACCAGATTGAGTATGGTTATAAGGAAATCTTATTAAATGAAAAAGGGTTTTGACTGCTGTATTTTGCTTGCTGCTTCTTCAATAATTGTACCTTTAATCTGAAGCAGTGTTATTTGTACTGGTACAACTTGTGCTGCAGTTTAGTTCAGTTGAAGGGTAAGAAGTCTTGAAGAAAAGAAAATATGACAGTTATTCAGGGTTTTTAATTGTAATTGTTACTCCATTCCCACATCTTGATCTTCTAGAACTATGACCTGCAATGCATCAGTGACTTTTTTTGTAACTGTGGCAGCAGATTTCTTCTGCCACAGAATTTTAGGATTTTTATTAAAACATGAAATTATGTACACCTTTGTATACTCCAAAGGCCTGTTTAATAAGAACTTCAGGAACCATTTAGTAATATGATCTTGCCATGGGTATTAAATTATAACATGGAATGAAAAGCAACTGGTTGGATTACTCAGTATTTCTTCATGCTCCTGGCAAAATGCCAATATTCAGAACTGCAAAGGTGCAATTTCCAGGGGAATTTCTGCTGGAGAGAAAGTTCAGTAGTTATGTGCAAAATCATATTGTAGAATAAATTTGAGATTATGGAATGGTTCTGTAATGTGTTGTAAGTCCCTGTTTATAGGAGCTTTTTCCAGGGAAGTTTAAAAGTCTAAGAGTTGTGGGGAAGGAGTTTTGGTGAATGTACCATGGAAAGTCATGGGAAGGAAGACCATTCTATTTGTGAGCAGACATCCAAACAAAGCCGAGTGGAACTGGTAGTAGTCAATTGATTTAGTTTGAACAGAGTCCTTTTGAAAGATATTATGGGTTCTGTGCTGATATATGACAGTGGCTAATCATCCACAGATAATATTCTGGTACTGATTAATGCCCGTCAGTTACACCAATGCCTCTACAACATTGAGAGTAAGCATTAGCCTTTGAATGAAACGGAGGAATGCAATAAGAGCAGTTTACAATGAACAGGAGAATGGCCAGGATTAACTGTTGACAAAATTAAGAAAAATTAAAAACAAATCTTAATACAGTAAGGAGAAATTTTTGGATGATTGCAGTGAAAGTACATGTTTTTAAATGTTGAAAAATTAACAATGCCATATTTCTGTGAGAATTATTAATTATGTTTCAATACTCCAGTTATCACTTCACCTTAGTTTTATGTCATGAAAAATGATCTGCTCATTGAAGGGTTGGCTTTGAATAACACAAAAACTGAGTGAAAACTAGTGTGAGTATTGTTCTGTTAAATTAGTCTTCATTACATATAAGTTGTCACTGAGCAAATAAATGTTTAATACTATGTGTACTTAACCCTTTGGTGCCAATGATATCATTGCCCATTATGATGCTCAGGAAAACCAAGGAGGACTAATGTCTTTGTCCAGAGTGTATCAGTCATGACATGTTCTTGTACAGCCCCCAACTGATATTTAGAGTGTTGATATGTATATATAGCTATCACTGCTTGATTGCAAGGCAGGTTTGTTTGTCAGAATGTTTCCTTCCAATCCCATTAAACCCACAAATTTAATTGTGATATCAAAGTGTTAATTTAATTTGCTCCATTTTCCTCTGAGTGTCTCATAACTTTATAATTCTCTATAATGCTGATATCGTAAAAGGTGTCACTTGAATTCAGGACCAAGTATTCAGTATAGACAACACACTAGAAAAATATGTCGGTGTTTTTAATGCTGCAGATTAAAATTAACAATTGTAACAACTGCATTTATCTTTGATTTGTGATAACTCAGTCTAATGAGCTGCAGACTGAAAGACAGGATTCCTGGCAGGAAACTGGAACTTCACCCTTCACTGTACCCAGAATAGCTCTGGGGTGGGATGGCTGAAGTGTGAATCTGACTTCTTGCCTACATGAAATCTTAAGGCTAAGATTCATGCAGATCTTTTTCTATGCTATCGATATGTTTTAATGGATGTTTAGTGCCTGTTTTTAATGTCTGCATCTGTGTGCAATCTGAAAGTGAGATCTACACTGCCATCTTCAACTTATGGCCACCTGCAAGATAGTTCTTCTAGGTGTATTGTGTTGTATTGTTTTCCTTTCCTGATTTCATAATTTTGCAGAATTTCCACAGCAGTAGAAATCTTACAATGAGTTCTGTGTTTTTAGAACCCATATTCTTTATTTTACATTTATGTGTTGATAAATCTGCATCCCCTCATTGTATTTGAACACTAATCCCACTCCTATGCAAAGAATGAAATTGTGTTCATGAGAGTAGTGTTACTTCATTGCAGTTCTGTTGAATACTGTAAAACTTCTTGTTGCATCAAGATTATCTGTTGTCCATTTTGTGAGATGTACTGAATATACCGTTTGATATAATTTGTCAATTTTCTGTCACACTGATATTCAGGTGATTGTTATCGTTTGTAAGTCTGTTTTGTTTAAATTAGGGCTGACATTGAAGCAGGTTGACTTTTTCATTAATGAACAAGTAAATTATGTACTGCACCATTGTAGCATAATCATCAGATGATTCTGCATTTGAGCCTTTGACAGTCTTTGCTGTAACCAAGAACTGAGAGTAGTTTCAAACATTGAAACATTAATATGCAGTGAACAGTTCAGACCTACTGCTCTTACACCCTGTCAGAGAAATGGTGAAATGCCTTTAAAATATTAACATTATGCAGTGAAAAACACTAATGAATTGAATATTTAATATCTAAACTAAAACTAAACTAAACTCCGTGGCCTTAGTCCGCGAGCGAACTATACCGACAGAGCGGCCGCCGCCGGTCGGCGAAGTTAATATCTAGGAAATTTAATGGAGTTACCATAGTTGTGATTACATTCTACTTTTTATTCATATCTGCCAGTATAGTGTAGTGAAAACACTTCATGTTTTATGGCATTATGGTTCCTTCAGATAGTGTTTTTCAAGGTCACATCCAGATACTTTGTCTGCAAGTTCACCACTCCATACAGTTAAATGTCATGTGAATGAAGGAAGGTCAGCTGAATATTTTTGTTAATCATGATATATAACAGATGGAATGGGATACCGTAGTTACATTCAATAACTGGTCTGTAAAGTGATTACAGTGATTCTTGTCAATAACCAACTTGATGCACTTTTTTTGATGTATTTACTTATTTCACTTCTCTACATGTTGCGAGCAACACAGTGCTCATCAGGAGAACTGGCATACCAGGCAGTCACCTACACAGAGTAATATATACCAGATGATGTATTAATACAGTTCGATTCTCCTGATGATGAGTACTGTGATGCTCGAAACATGTAGAGAAGAGAAATAAATAAATACATCGAAAAAAGTGTGTCAAGTTGGTTATTGACAAGAATTATACCGACAGGCACGGTCTACGAAATATAAAATTTTGATTACAGTAACTTTATGTGTAATGTGCGAATGATACTATAATGGATACTGAAACTGCCAGTGTAGCTTAAATATGAGTTTGATGTCCTGCAGGCTCTCATCCTTTTGATAATCTATTTCTTACATTCTTCAGGAATGCCTGAGAACCTTTTCAGTCAAGTGCAGTGAAACTAATGAAGGTCCCTGCAAATGAAAAATAGTCAGGCTTTTCAGTATGACTGTAGATCACATATGGAAACCACAAAGTGTCCTTTATGGAGTCCAGTTGAGTCCATTAGAACTAGTCATTCTAGATATTTAAGTAGCATTAGAGAGAAGGCGACATGTGTGTGTGTTATAGGCACCTTTGTGTCTGGGTATGGATTTTCATCTTCCAAAGCACCGGTAACAGAATTATACATGTAGTTCATACCACACTGGATGGTATCTGACACCTAGGGTACTGAGAGAAAAGTAATGCTAAATAAACATGTGTGAAGTGTCATAAAGGAATAAACTTCAATTATAAATTATGTGACTAACCAGAAGTTAGAATATATATATATATACACACACACACACACACACACACACAACACTTTTTTCCAGCCATTACACATACTGGAAAACAACTGTTGCATAGTAGAAAATTTGTTAAAAATTACACACATGCCTCTGGATTGTGATTTTTTTCCTGTTGGAGCAATGGAAAACTTTTCAGACAAAAGCACAGTGTGTGTATAAAGTAATGTATGTGTAATAAAATGAAACTCAAAACCAAAGCTGGATTTTCCAGGCTTTTAGCTGAGACCTTTTTATTTGTAACTCAGTAGATCATCCGTTGAGCTGTAGGTGCAGCAGGTATATAAGGCTTTACTATTATATAATAGTAACAGGAGAAAACAGCCACCAGGAAGCTGTCTGAACTTAATGTAATGTTTGTGCCACCTGGAATGCATCCTTGCCTCTTCGAGATCTTACCACAAAAATCCTGGCCCCTGAGATGCTACTGATGTAAACCTTTTCACATCATTCACCACATGCTTGCATTCTGAAGCCCCTCTCCTCATGCTGAATATTGGAAGTATTATTCTAGTCAAATATCCATTTTTCCCTGCTTACTAGTACACATGGTATCCAAAATTTTGTACACGTACAAAATAAATTCTTTCATGTATGATAGAATTCAGTCTCTTGCCAACCTTTGGATATGTGCTAGAGAAATACTGTGGTTGGCATGCCCAAGGCCATCAGGCAAACTGTTAACACTTATCGAAGCCAAGGTAGCCTCTTCCTTAAAAAAAAATACAAATTGTATGGTATTCGTATGCTTGCACTAATTGTTACAATTAAAAAAAAAATACCAACAAATGCCCCATATAAAGTTGTTACAATTGAAGCACTAGAACACTAACATGTTTTGAACTTTTGCAGTTCATTCTCGGAGTTCTACATCAATATTTGTATAAAACATAGATTATAAATAGATAAGTTAAAATTATATTCAAATTGTTTGGTATCTTGAAGTTGGTGCTGTAAATGTATAAGTTTGGAGAGGTATTACTTGTGACAAGGACTTTGTATGTATACACACACACACACACAGTATTGTCATTCTGAAATAATATTAAATAACAAGGAATAAGTATAAATAGTAACAATATATAAAATATATGAAGTGATAGTTGTAAATAATGTTATTTACAACAAACATTATGAGAGTGTATAGATATTGCGATTGAGGTAGCAAAATCCTTAAATTCTTAAATAATTGTCTGCAAAAGTCTTTGAATTTTGATCCAGTAATTCTTATTAGCCTTTTTTGAAGTCTAAAGACGTTAATGCTGTGTGAGGTATTTCCCCAGAAAATTATTCCGTAGGTTTGGTTTGTTTATTCATCCAGTCAGTCACATATGTAACATTGGACATGTCAAATTACAGATTACAATTTACAACATAACTTAAAGTATATGGACATCCACACAATACAATGTAATAAATAACAATGCAAAATTTAAAAAACAATTGGAAGTTGAATTGCCAATATATCTATATATGTGTATTTATATGAACATATATAAGAGTAAGAGTTCAAGTTAAAAATAATAATACAGAATGTTCTTGAGTTATGTTACATCCTCATTATTATATTTAATTTTTTGCCAACATCTTTTACAAGATACGGAAAAGTTCTATTGGTAGTCGTAAGAGTTACAGCCAGTTAACGTAATATGCACACGTTGGGAAAGTAAGATTGTTATCAATAAAGAAAATTGATAATAGTAAGTCTAAGTATGTAGATATATTATTAATTAAGGAATCAATATGTTGTGACAAGGCAAAGCTATATTCATTTACCAGTTTAAGTTAAAATACTCTTCCAAAGAATAGAAGGAGTTCAATTGAATAAATCCTTTTAGGGCTCATTTAAAATGTTTCATGTCATGTGACAGGTCCTTAATACTCAATGGAAGGTGGTTATATATTTTTATTCCGGAATAATATACTCCTTTTTGAAATAGGTTCAATTGTGTTGAAGGCAAATACAAGTCATTATTATATCTTGTTCCAATATGATGAATATCGGAGTTTGATTTAAACAATTCTCTATTTTTCACTGCAAACATAAGTAAAGAAAGAATGTATTGAGAAGAAAGGGGCAAAATTTGCAGTTTTTTAAATAATTCATGACAGGAATCTCTCATTCCAGAGTCTGTAATTACTCTAATGGTTCTTTTTTGAATTTTAAAAATTATTTACTATGTACAGAATTTCCCCAGAAAATAATTCCATACGATAGAATTGAGTGAAAGTAGGGGAAGTAAACAAGTCTCATTGCTTCTATGGACATAAAAGGTTTTATAGATCTGATGGCAAAGCAAGCCTTGTTAAGTCTGGGTGTTATGTCTGCAATATGCTGTTTCCATGATAAGTTTGAGTCTAATGTAATTCCAAGAAACTTTATAGTTTCGACCTTTGTAATTTGTCTGTCTTCATAATAGGGTATGAAATCATAGTTTGGATTTGGTCTCGTGTAGAACTGAAGGAAGTGTGTTTTATCAACGTTTAATGACAATGAGTTACTTTTAAACCATCTATTTATTTGTATACTGTTTGTATTTAAGGACTTGGTGAATTCCATGGGATCAGGCTATGTAATGATCATGCTTGTGTCGTCTGCAAAAAGTACTGGATTTGCTGAAGTGGCCATGGTTTTTGGAAGATCATTTATAATATAAACAACAGCGGGCCAAGGATGGAACCTTGGGGAACGCCATATCTAATGGGTTCCCATTCAGAGAAATATTGCTTAGATTTATTGGATATAATTACTCTTTGATATCAATTTTTTAAATAAGACTGTATTAGATTAAATCCTTTACCTGAGATGCCATACCAATTCATTTTAGACAGTAGTAGGTCGTGATCGACGCAATTAAAAGCCTTTTGTAAATCACAAAAGATGCCTCCAACAAATAATTTTTTGTTCAGTGATGTCATTTATTACTTTGAAAGAAGCTAGATGACTTGTTTTTGAAGCCAAATTGTTCCTTAGCTAAAATATGGTTGTCACTAAGATGATCATGCGTCCCTAGTGAATATAATTTTCTAAAAAATTTTGGAAAAGGAGGTCAACAAGGAAATAGGTCTATAGTTAGAAATGTTAGACTTCTCCCCTTTCTTATGTAAAGGTTTAATGTGATAATGAAAGTAGGACTAGTATATCAATCTGAAATTATTACATAAATGGTTTTATTGCCATAACATGCCGCACACAGTTTAGATAATAGCACAGATCATAGTAAGTATATGTGCGCTTTCAAAGAAAGAGTTTTCAGTAATTATACTAACGAACGTAGTATTGGATATAAATTTTTACTGAAACCAATATTCGTACCATTATATAAGCTATTTTTAGTAGTAAACTGTGTGTATCGTGTTTTTGAGTTCCGTAACACGTGTGAAAACTGATATTTCTCCGAACTTCTCGGCACATAAAATGCGAAACGCAAAGCAACAACCAAAAAAAAATGAAC
>Ga0209629_10001608_pt1 | contig 14508 bp, 16 predicted proteins | sample TergutCu122P5_FD_187286 | JGI IMG/M metagenome (GOLD analysis project Ga0209629, IMG submission 187286) | Cubitermes ugandensis P5 segment gut microbial communities from Kakamega Forest, Kenya - Cu122 P5 (SPAdes) (version 2) | ecosystem: Host-associated > Arthropoda: Insects > Digestive system...
TTGGACCTTCCAAGGTTTTCATTGTCACGGGACAAAAGAAAGGGAATTTGTGCAGAAACATCTTGCATTGTGTAGGATCATTCTCAGTCTAAGACCTAAACTGTGCAGCCATTGGAATGACCTTGCCATGTCAGGTTATTTCACATTTCTGAATTTGAAGTTAGATTGCTAGAACACTCCTGTCACACTTGTGGGGTAAAACTGGAAAAAAATTAGGGTAGAAGACAGTGGCAAAATGGACTTTAAAACCAGTCTTCTGTGTGTTATTTTTGTATGATGTACCTTGTAGTGAAGTCTTTGTGGCCCTGTTTGTTTTACATTGTTGAGTGCATAATCTTCAATTATTGTGTCTTGAGATGGTCTTTTGGTATTTAATTTAACTGTGCTTTAGTTAATGCATATAGTATGGCCCTTGTTTCAGCTTTGTGTATCAGCATTATTTCTTCTAGCACACTATGAGGCTTATAAATTTCCTGCTGTATTACATTAACACATACTCTTCAGTTATGCTGTCTGTTAATTTCAGAGACCTGGCTGTCAGATTGTGGGATGTGGCCCAGCTGCAGCTTCCAACAGTACTGTATGAGGAGCTGCTGAATGATGTAATCCACCCAGTTGCTGAGATCCAGCAGGCTGGAGCCCAGGCTCTTGCTGCCTTACTGAAACGGGAAACAGGCCTCATTGATCGTGTGCTGGAACAGTTGCTTGCAATATATCATGAAAAGCTTGCGGTAAGGATCATGACTGTTAATGTGTAGTTGTACCTTTTCTTGTTTTGAAATGGTCAAAGGTATCATGTACATCTTCTGTAATTAACTGTAGTAAAGGAGTGCATGATAAAAGAGGGCACTTGTGAAAGTTGTAATGAACCTCTGGGTTTTATAAAAGACAGGGAATTTCATGAATAGTTGAGCCACTGTTAGCTTCTCTAAATTATCTCTGTTCCTTGGAGTTAGTTGTGACATGCAGCAAACTATGGATCTAATGTTACTTAATGAAGATACAGTCACATAGAAATCTGCATTTCATATACTGTGTGAGAATAGAGGTCTGTTTGGTGGGGAATAAATTTTGTTAGAACAATTCAGGGAGACTAGTTTTCTGATGTGTTTGGTAGGTGTTGGTTCTTTTCACAGGAGTAAAGTTTCCATTTGTTTTGGGTCTGATCACTTGCTTTCTTCAAGCACCAAGGTTGCCAGCTGCATACGCTCAAGTATTTTTACTGCTTCATGCTTAGGAAGTGGGCTAAATTTACCAAAATGTAGAGAACTTTTTTTTTGTGCTGTAGTGTGAGTGCAGAAATTTCATGAATGTTGTTTTGTTATTTTAGATTTTGCCTCCCAGACTGGATGCTTTTGGACGTATAGTTGAGCAGCCTGTGGACACATGGGAACCACGCAGTGGTGTAGCTCTTGCACTTGCTCAGATTGCTCCTCTTCTCAGCCCAGAATCTGTTTCCCACCTTATTTCATTTTTTGTGTCCATGGGACTTGGAGATAGAAGCCCTGAGGTCAGAAAAAACATGCTGGCAGCAGCTCTAGCTGCTGTAGATCTACATGGCAAGGTGAGACACAGGAAGTGTATTGACTCTTACAGTGCTGACACCAGTCACATCACAAAACACCGTAGCTGAGCGGACAGCATTTCTCCGTATTTGGGAATGTCATCCCAGAACCTGGGTACCTTAGCAAGGGTTCATAGTTTATCTCATGTAATTCCCTCCGAACATATGCTGGGATAAGTCCTAAAAGTAAGCCTTGTCTGCTTTCCATCGCCTTTCTATTCACTCATTTGCAATCCTCTTACTACTATTTTTTGCAGTTTGAGAAAGTGTGGTTAAATAACACAGACATCAATGGTCTGGACTTTAGAGACAGCAACTGCAAGAATTAATGTTTCCTCCTGTTTTTATTTTCTCACTCCAGTCATTATAGTACTAAATGTGTTTTACTTGAGATATAAGTTATTTGGTCTTTCAGTGACATTGGGTTTTAAATTCCAGCTGCCACACAAGATGGAGGGGTTTTAATGCTATGGTACTTTTAAATGCATTTGCGACCGTACAGTGTGCTGAATCCACCTGCATGTGAAAGATCAATAGAATACAGTGCACTGAGGTTGGCACTGAAGTGTTAGTGTTCTTGCTAAGTGACACATTAAATGTGCCATTAATTACGTACAAAATTGTTAAGTCTGTTTCTGAACTCTGTACAAATACAGGGTTCACGTAATACCTTCATCGATTTCTTGGCTGTTATTAGCACCTAATACATATTTATTAGCTCTGTATTAGGTACCAATTTTATTGCAGGAAACTGTAAACAGCCTGTTATCTGTCTTTGAGGAATTTCTGGATAAAGCTCCAGATTCAGGAAGTTTTGATGCTGTACGTCAGTCTGTGGTGATTCTGATGGGTTCTCTAGCCAGGCATTTGGAACGAGATGATCGCAAAGTGAAGCCAATTGTTGGGAAGCTTATTGATGCTTTGTCAACACCATCACAACAGGTAAATACAGTCACCACTTAGTTTTTATCACGTGATGTATTATGACATATGTTACCCGGGGCCGTAAACCAAACTGTAAACTCAGCTGAACTGCGTACTTGAATAAAATCTGTACCTGAACTGAAGATTATAAATAAACAGTGTATGACCATGGATTTTGTGAACTGGTGAAGCCCCAGAGAAAAAAGGCTGTCCTTGGAAACATTAAAACTCCCAGTGGTTCAGGATAATCCTATCCCCTCTTCCTGTTTCTCATAGCTGTGCTTGCCTAGATGCCCTCAGACTGTAATACAGGCATGTCTTATTACACACAATTTCTTTTTGTGTGATTTCACTTCAACGCGACTTGAAAATTTACGCAATTTTACAATTTAGCGTGTTGATTTTTGGTTTAACGTGATTTGGCATAGACAATCTGTGTCTGTACCTATCTTCTGTAGGAGGCTACCAGAAAGTGATGTCACTGACACACCATTGGTCTTGTGTATGGATTACGTTTGTGATATAATCGTGCAGCTCATTTAGTTTCCTCTTCAATGGCATTGGCTGTTCTTACCACATGTGTGAGAAACAAAAATCTGCATCATCTGGTGCACTCCAAGTGAAAAGTTGGTGAAAGACGATCAGTACTGAAGAAAAATTAGACATAATAAGCCAACTTGAAAAAGGTGAACAAAGTGTTGACATTTGCTGTAATGTTAGATTGGCTTGTAGTAGAATACATACAGTTTGTGGTAATGCTGCTAGAATTAAGGAATGTGCTGAGTGTATAGATAACTTTAAATGCCAACAATCTGAAATAGGGAGTATTTGTGTAGCAAAACTGCCACAGTTCTGTTGGAATGAACTGTACCAGAAAGTATGGATATATCATACGTTTTTATTGTATAAGGAATAAATATATTGTATAGAAAGTATATATACTGTTTAGAAATGTATACAGGGTGATTCAAAAGCCCCCTTGCATGGGGAGATGTTTCAGAAGTCTGTGTACAGTGGGAAAATGATCTCTTTATTTACAAAACATCCTCTATATGGGCACCATGGGCCTCCAGTCAGAAGAATGATCTCTATTTGCTCTTCTTTAGACAAAGACATCTCAGTACATTACTGAAAAGAAACATGCAATTAATCTCTATGTATGGAGACTTTTAAATTACTGTGTGTCTACTGTATATGTAGTACATACATACTGTACAAGTCTCTATGTCCACTGGTGGTATAATCATACACTGTGTAGGATGAGATTGTCAACTCCCCACTCCCTAGGAAGTACACTGTTTTAAATGGGATTTTTGTGTTTGATTTGCATGATATTTTTTCAGGAATCGAACACAGGCATAAAATGAAACCATCCTGTATGTAACTGATACATTTCTTCTCTTTATCACTTCACCATCCACTTGAACCAGTCCACTCACCATTAAGTTGTTTAGTAGGTTACTCTGAAATGTCTGAAAATTTCACCACTACATAGTGCAGAAATCCAAGAGAACATGTCATTTGAGCAGTATAAGAAATTGGCAGTGCATGGTCCATCCAAGAGGAATGTTGTAGCTTAGTGGCAGGAGACAAAAAACTGGCTGGTGCATTGTGGCAGAGTGGTGGAATCATACATTGCTTGATGCTAACCATTTGGACGTAGAATTGGTGCCATTCAAGTGGTTTGTTTAGAAGTGTACAGCAGGCATTTCTGTAGATGGCCTGTTATGAAAGATGGAAGATTCAGAACATTCGTAATTGACATCAGACACAAACAATTTTTTTGGGCTTCTCTGATTTCTCTCTGTAGTATATTCTGTTGTTGTCTTGGCTTTTGTCATTCACTAACGTGGGACAGTACTTTACAGATTATCTAACATGGATGCCATTTCTTTTAACTTTCATGCCCTATTAATGTGGTTTCGTCATTCATCATTTGTAATGTTGAATCTCTTCTCTCTTGACTATGAAGTCATTTTGGCAGCTGGGGTAACCAACATAAGCTCTGATTGTTTTTTATACAACTGTGCTAACATGTAGATCATCAGTATTTGCATGCAAAATTGTTGTATACAATTCCTTCCATCCTGTTCTTTGCCTTTTTTTTTTTTTTTTTTTGCCCCTTGTCTGGTTACTAGGCATGTGTAACTTGTAGCTACAATGAAAAATTTATATAATACATATAGAGATCACTGTGCAATGGTAAATGATAGACACCAGCTATAAATCATAAATATCATTAGTGCAGTTCTGTTTATTGTAACAAAAGTCTGGACAAAGGCTGGACATGTTCACTATATGCAGAGCAAAAACATTGCTTTGTGATGATTGTACATAATTGAATTGGATTTGGAGTTTGATGTGGTGTACTGAGGAATGTATTTTTATTGCAGGTACAAGAGGCTGTGGCTAATTGTCTTCCACCACTGGTTCCTGCTATCAAAGATGATGCTCCACATCTAGTTCAGAAGTTGCTTCACCAGTTATTAGAATCTGAGAATTACGGAGAAAGAAAAGGAGCAGCATATGGGTTGGCTGGATTGGTTAAGGGAATGGGTATTCTTGCCCTCAAACAACTGGATATCATGAATACTTTAACAACTGCTATTCAGAATAAGAAGAACTATCACCATAGAGAAGGTATTAGATGTTCAGTGCATGTGAAATATTAGAATGGATTGCAATGACGTGTCCTGTCTGTCTGTCATATGTCAGCCTGCAAGTAACACCTAGGGAATCACCAGTTGGATCATCATGAAATGTGGTTTTCCTTTTACTGGAATTTGTCAGCACATTCAAGTTTTGTTGTAAGTTGGATGGTGTTGTCACGTAACCACACATTTCTGTGAGTATCACAAGCTTATCTTTTTGTGCAGTTATTTAATCTTTGTGTACTTATTGGTTTACTTAGCACTGCTTTTGGTAACTCAGATCATGCAGCATGTCACTGAGTGTGATTAATGCATAATGAATTTGGAAGGTTATAGGAAGAAGTGGTAATGGCATATTTTAAGGTATTATCCTGTCCTATGTCGGCAGGGTTTGAGGAATATTATGAAGGAGCTGTCATGATACCCATCATCTGGACTGAGATTTTATCCCAATATGTTCCAGATATAAAGCAGGATTGCTGACCACTTGATTGTGATGATTAGTGTTACTTGTCAGTATGTACAAGTCACTGCTAGGTGCTTGGAAGGAGTCTAAAATTTTGCGTGTTTGTTATCTAGCAAGTGGAAACAGGATTTAACTTTCTGTGGCTTGTCAGAGTTTGGGTCATTCATGTCAAGAGTATTGCCATGTTTTAAAGAGCATAGTAATGGGTGTGAGTGATGGTTTATTGTTTTGACATAAGAAGGTATAATGAACTATTTAATCACTAGCCTATAAGCTTCCAGGGTGGTGTTGTGTCATGTCCTGTTTATAACAGTGATTGCCAAAAACAGAACTGTTGTAGAAATGTTGATTTTAGGTACTAGAGTAGAAAACTGTATGCATTTCAGCTCTTGTGGATTTCTTTGTTGGCAGTCATGCCAGCAGTGAGTTGATATACACTCCTGCTCATTGCACCTGTCACTTAGCTACACTTGAACACCCCTGGCATGCAAGTGGAGGCTGTGTCAGCATTGTTTCCCTTGTCAGAGTTCTTGTTTGTGTTATAATCCTGGATATGCCTGTTTATCCAGCATTGGTTGACCCTCCTTGACTGTCCTTGGGTTGTGTGGGTAGATTTAAGGGTTGTACTGTCAAGTCATCTTCCTCTACCTCTACACCTACTTCACCATACGTATATATAATGTCTGCATGAATGTTGTTGGTTTCAAGTAAAACACTAGAATAATCACAGTGTATATTATGTGCCATGGAAAGCACTGTCCTTGAGTGTCATACAATTCATCTATTGGGCTCCATGTGCAACACGTTGCGTACATACTTACAGAGCAGATGGATTTACCATGCCTAAATGAATTGTATGCTATTTCCATCCTGTGAAGTCTGCACTTACCTATTCTTATTGTGTGATGTTTCACTTTTTCAGGTGCACTGTTTGCATTTGAGATGCTTTGTAATATGCTGGGCAGATTGTTTGAACCATACATAGTTCACGTTCTGCCACATTTGCTGTTATGTTTTGGAGATGGAAGTCAGTATGTCCGTGATGCTACTGATGACACGGCTCGGGTTGTTATGAGCAAGCTTTCTGCTCACGGAGTAAAATTGGTTTTGCCATCTCTTCTGGCAGCATTGGAGAAGGACTCATGGAGGACAAAAACTGGTGACTATCCATTTCTTATATGAAACTTTGATATGGTGCTTTTCATTCTGTCCATAGTGTGCCTCATCCATGGTGCTCAACATTTTAGGGAGGGAACCCATAGTCAAAGGCACAGCATGTTGTGCAGGTCAGAGCATCTAAATATGTCAGTTGTAATTGCACTGACTTGATCAGTAAAGTACAATTCCAGTGCAGTTCCCTTGTTCATATTGTGTATATACATGTACACATGTCCATCCATTTTTAAAAAATCCTCTATTATTTATTGGTGCAGTGGTGATGTGTTACACATTTTTAGAGTGTACTTGTACATCTGATTTTATATGCTAGTCATTTTCATGGAAAACACTATGTGTAGGAAAAGTGAAATATCAAGTTCTTTTAATCATGACTCTCATAAGCAGGGTTTATGTTCCTTAGTGGATATATTTTCAAACACACGTAGTGAGTGTGTTGGTTTTAGGTTATTACAAGTTGAACTAGCATTATAGTCATGTAGAAAGAAGAAATAAGGTAATAAGTTACTGCTCTTATGTGCCTGTATGCAAGTCTGCGCATGGGAGATCAGCATACCTAGTTACTGAATCAAACATGTAAGGGAGGACATGCTGCATAAACAGGGCTCATTCTGATGCTTTGTAGAATGAAAACTACAGTAATTTGAATACCTGTAAACCAAAGACATGCAGATTGATGTGTTCCTGCGCTATTGAGGTTGTTATCACATATTTTATCTGTTCTGGCCCACCATTCACAGTGAACATGATGATTTTAGGGTCTGTGGAATTGCTGGGAGCGATGGCATATTGTGCTCCCAAACAGCTGTCTTCCTGTTTACCAAGTATAGTGCCCAAGTTGATTGAAGTTTTGAGTGACTCTCATGTGAAGGTGCAGAAAGCTGGAGCACAGGCTCTAAAACTCATTGGCTCTGTCATTCGGAATCCAGAAATTCAAGGTGAGTTCATAATACATACTTGGTATGTAATATAAAGAGAAGTGAAAACAGAACATTACGTGCTCCATGATTTGTACTCTGTCCCACATATTACTAGGGTGATCACATCAGGAGGATGAGGTTGACAGGACATGTGGCATGCATGGAAGAGAAAAGAAGTGTGTACAGGGTTTTGGTGGGGAAAAACCTGAAGGACATATACAGCCTGGAAGTCCTAGGTAGAGATGGGAGGATAATATTGAAATGGATCTGAAAGAAATATGATGGAAGGATATGGGCTGGATTTGTTTGTCTCCAGCCAGGGACCAATGGCAGGCTGTTTTGAACATTCTCATGAAACTTTATATTCTATAATGTGTGGATTGTCATAATGAGCCAAGTACCTGTTATCTTGGGATTAAGGTGTTAATGGGATATGGCACTGTGTTGTGGGGCGAGTGGATTCTGACATTTTGAAGGAACATAATACCTACATTTGAAGGGTCAAGAAGCCTTCTTGTAATGCTTGATCCTTGAAGTTGAAGGCATTAAGTTCCTTTAAATGTGAGGAGCCATTCACCCAGTGATACAATGTCATATCCCAGAGGATCTGAATCCTCAACAACACCATGTGAGAACTTCAGATGTCACAACTTGTACTTCTCAGGATGGCCATTGATCCTTGGATTTTTAGTATATGGGATCTAGTGTATAATGTATTTGCCTGAATTTAAGGTGCCCTTGAATAGTGTGCATATTTAACTTTTTTGAAAATAGTTTTTTGCACAGAATTGAATATGTGCGTTCACTTGGGAGGAATAGGGAGCAGCAACATGTGCATTTCAGTGCTGGAAGAAGCTGGTTCACAATCAAATTTCTGTTGGCCAGTTTTTTTTCTCTCAGATTACTATTATTTGCATGTGAATGCATTACTTTATCCTTTGAAATATTAATACATTATTTTTATCTTAAAAGTCGTTCGTACATAAGATATGTTTTTTTTTTTGCAGTCCTATTATTTCTATGGAATGCTCGAGATTTTTCACTATTGCAGCATTTTGTGTGTACTTGAGAACAGTTTTATTCATTGTGCACATGTATGTCTTATTGCTTGTCTGAAATGTTACATAACATTGAAAAAAAATATATAATTTTATATTAATTTTGTTGAAGCATTTAATGGTGATCATTTTATCTGTGTTTTGTAGCAATTGTTCCTGTGTTATTGGAGGCATTGCAAGACCCATCAAACAAAACTGCCACATGTTTACAAACTCTGCTGGACACACAGTTTGTACACTTCATTGATGCTCCATCTTTGGCTCTAATCATGCCTGTTGTGCAGCGTGCGTTTATGGATCGATCTACAGAAACACGTAAAATGGCTGCCCAGATCATTGGCAATATGTACTCTTTAACTGACCAGAAGGATCTGACTCCTTACTTGCCCACTATCATACCTGGTCTTAAGACATCTCTGCTTGACCCTGTACCAGAGGTAAAACTTACCCTTTCACATATGTGTCCTACATGTTTAGTTACATATTCATTGCAGGTAGTTGGTAAAGTGTGTTAATATAGCCTCTTACAGTTATTGATTCACCACCTAGAAAGAATCGTTCAGGCAGAGTTTTTAAGAAATTTTGCCACTATACATCAAAGGCAGAATAAGAGGTAGGCTACACAAGAGCAGGAAAAGACTAATTCTGAATGGAGCCAGAACAGCCTAATATAGTGAATTCATGCAGATTGTTGTTGTTGTTGTTGTCTTCATCATTGTCATTGTTGAAGCAATGTGCGCCAGTGCATTTTATGGCAAATGAACCAATCCTGGTTGTGCCACTGTTTGGATGTTTTCAGGGAACTTGCTTCCTCAGGTGTTGCAAAAGTTCCTTGTAGTAATGCAGCTTAACCCTTTGAACTGGTGATGAACAATGCCCTCACAGTGATGAAAGTCATCAGCATGCTGCAGATGTTCAACTTGTCTTGCCTCACTTTTCTGACATGAGAGGATGGGTTTTTCCACTGAGGGTACAGTTGTTTGGCTTTTGAGTTGTAACATTAAATTCCATATTTATTTATAAATGAGGCTGCCTTGTCCTGGTTGTGGTATTCTTGGTTTCACACTGTGTAGTCTGTCATGTATATATCAAGATTTTGGAGGAAAACTGCAGGTTTCTGCCACAGTGTAGATGAGGCCTTTGCTCTTCTGGGGTGTTATGTTGGTACTACCAACTACCTACATATGCTGCATAACATCCCGTAAGAGGGAAGGCCTCATTTCAGAGGAATTTACTGCATCCATCTTCAGGGCGAAGTGCGTGGGTTGAGGATGTGGCCAAGTTATTTTGGGAGACTGACATGGATGAGTAAGAGGAAATAGAGCCCTTTCTGGGCCAACAGGAATGATAGCAAGAAAATAGCTTTGTTCAGGGCTAGTACGGAAAAGTCGTACATGGCCCTGATTAGGGTTGGTGCAGTGAAGTGTCATATCAGGAAGGAGAAACTGTTTTGTCCCTGATTAACCTCTGTCCATTCATTCACGGTGTGGATGAAAGGGTTCCATGACCTCAGGAAGAAACCATTCTGCCTGTGATGTATACTAGTACAATTTCACATTCTTCAGACTGCCACCGGGTGTCTACCCACTTGCAGTCAATAAACATTATTATTAGTTTGTAACACAGCACGCCAACAAGAATGCACTTCTGTGGCTCAGAGTAGAGTGTGCTGTTGCATTGAATGGAACAGAATGTACTTTGAAGTGGACTGTGGTAAGGATTTACACAGATAGGGCTATGGTACTATTTAGAACTATTTTTTGTCTTGAGTGGTATGTACAGTGTCATAGCACTGTAGTGCTTGTGACAAGGTAACAGATCCAATCTGGAAAGCATAGACATTGAAAGTTGATGATGCCTACAGTAGAAGAAGCCATGGGATTGGTCTTCGGAGTGAGTGAATTAATGATACAACCCAAAACAAAGCAGTGAGTGGAATGAAAGTAAGCCAGTAGCCATATTAGGTGGTGCGGGACTGGACACACAGAGTGCCAAGTCTTTTCTAAGAATGATTGTTAGTGGTGGTGTCAGCAGTTACCTTTTCAGATAAGGAATGTTTCATTTTTCAGAAAGGGCAATTTCTGTCTGTTTACATATCTGAGGTATATGGCTAAATTCAAAAGTAGAGTACTGGCTTCTCATGCACATGGCAAAGCATGTTTTGAAGTCTTATATGCATTGCTGAGTATTGATGTGTTATCACATGAGCCAAGCTAAAATTACTTTCTGGTTCTGTTTGTTAAGGTTGTAGTTTGTTCTGTAATAGCAAGATAGAAAAATGGTTTTTATGCTTGCTTTTTTCACAACGATTGTGCAGTGTGTCACTTTTTTTTGACAATGATGCATTGCCTTTTGTGAAGGCTGTACATTTTGAAGTTCAGAATTTGTTTTTATTGTCTTTGTTGCAGTGAAGTGTCATTGTAATGAACATCTTTTTGTCAGTCCATAAAAGTATGTTGCAGTGAGATTTTACAGAATTTTGTGACAATTTAAATTTATCTTGGAGCATAATGCAAGCATTTATAGGTGAGTGTAAGTTGGATCAGGGTACGTTGTTGATTGTGTACGTGGTTGTTTATGTTGCAGGTGCGTAGTGTATCAGCAAGAGCTCTTGGAGCTATGGTACGTGGAATGGGTGAATCTAGTTTTGAGGATTTGCTTCCATGGTTGATGCAGACGCTTACATCAGAAACAAGTTCTGTGGATCGTTCTGGTGCTGCTCAGGGTCTCAGTGAAGTTGTGGGTGGACTTGGTGTTGAGAAACTGCACAAATTAATGCCAGGTATTGGATTGCAATATGTAGCACTACAGAAGTACCTACACCCCAGTCGTGACAATTACAGTTAGAGTTGTTTGTTAGCTCTTTGGGTCCTACAAAATTGCATTGTGTGCATCTCAGAAGATTTCTCTCATAGTTCTCTCTTCTCCTGTCCTCTTTTTTCCGTTCCTCATCTTCATTTTCCTTTAATACCTGCATTTTTGCAACTTCTCATGTTTGTTGTGCCAGACTTTTTTTTTAAACTCTTAGTGCCATATTGTAATGTCAGTTAGAGACAGACTTGAGAATTACATATAGCAATGATGTTCGGGTATTGGTGAGAATACCGTTTGTATAAACTATTTTTGCGCATTTTATAAATTTCTGTTATACGGAAGTTATGATGTATTTTTACTCTTCAACCACTGAAAGGAAACCAAAGAATGAACAGCTTTAAAGTCTACTTGCTATTCATAGACTATGAAAAGGCATTTGTGAAAATAATTTAAGTTACTGTCTGTTCTACCTCAAAAGAGATGAATCTCAATCCAGTTTGTGCCTGTAGTATGTAGCTTACAAGACAGTACCATAATAATTACAAATAAAGTTTTAGGTACAACCACATATGGCCACTGAAGCTGCCCATAGACAGTTGTTGTGTTGTAGGGTGACTCTTGATTTTTGCCTGTCATGTTTATTTTATCATTGTCCACACAAAATATGAATATAATTGACATTATTTGCTGGCATATAAGAGACACTTTCTGCCTTCAAGAGTGCCAGGTGATATCACTTTACAAATGTTTATATCAGTGTTTGTGATACAAATGTGTGATGTGATCAGGAAATTTCAGAATTGTATTGTTTTCTTTTTGATATCAGTATTTACATTCCATCCATGCTGTTCTGATTGATATAGTTTTCTTGTGACTGTATGCAGAGAATCCAGTGATTGTGCTCTTGCTGGATACATTTGCAGAAGTCCTATGTTTTGAACTTGGCATGTGCAGCCTACAGTTGTTTGTGAATTGTGATATGTCATTATATCTCCTCACCTTCAGTGCCACCTTGAATTTGATCACTGCAATGACCTTGGCAAGAAAAATGGGCCTGTCTGAAGTTTATTCTGAAGGTCTTAACACATACTGAAATGATTCTGCTTCTGTTCATCAGTCATCACATGCATGAATTTTGTGGCAATCCGTTGTGTGTTTAGATATTATGTCAGTGTTTAGGTATGAGCTAAATTAAGATTCCCACCTCATTAGCCAAATCACTGATAGTGTTGCATCTGGTTTCATGAACAAATTCCTTTATTAATTTCATATTTTTATCTGTTTTCCTCATTGCTGTGTGTCCTGAATGCTCAGCATCATTATTGACATTCTACTTTTGAACGCGGAAAACCAATTTGATGTTTGAGTTTGCTCATTCCTTTCCCCCTGAAAGCAAGTTCTACATCTTATAAAACTGTGCAGCAGTTCTGCCTGTTTGAAGTGTTGTGAAATGTACTTACACTGTTATTTGAAATCTTACCTTTTCTGAGACAGTACAGGGCACAACATACAACTTCACTTTACGTGATGTTACTTCTGATTTGTACATACTGTTTCTTTGAAATGCATGGTACATGACAAAAGAGTCTACTCCACCTCCACCTAGTGGAGGATTTTTTTTTGCATGACTGCAGCAGCATCATTGTGACTAGTTTACAAACTAGCTGATCATACCACATACAGAGAATATTTATGTATGAAAGTGAGGTGTATTTTGTATGCCACCAAATATATTTTTCATGTATTGTATTTTCCACTTTAGAGGCCAAGTTCTTATTGTCCACCAGAATAGTACCAAGGTACTGAAAATTGCTGTCATTTGGGATGTGATGTTGTGTAGTTTGGTAGATGTCATTTTTGTGGAGGAACCTCCCACTTCCATCTTCAGGACAGAAAAGACAACTCCAACCCTAAAAATGGAGGTGACAGGTTTCGCTGAACATTGTTACCTATGTACCAAACCGCAACATCCCAGAAGGAAGTAATATCTATAATTACTGCCATGAGAACCTTAAGTCTCACACAGTGAGATGATTCATTGTGTGTATTAATTGGCAGATATCATTAGCCTCTGTACTGAAAATCGTAGGTTATAGGAATTTTGTGGCTGCAGTCTGCACATTTGTGTGAAATTTGTATATATTTCATTTTCAGAAATTATTAGTACTGCTGAAAGGACTGATATTGCACCACATGTAAAGGATGGTTATATTATGATGTTCATTTACATGCCAGTGGTATTCACAAGTGAATTCACTCCATATATTGGACAAATTATTAATCCAATTCTTAAGGTAAATTCTTTTATGTTTTTAATATCTATAACATTTACAGTAGCCAGTAATACGGTAAAACCTTGTTAATTTGAAGTGTTCTGTGCTGGAAATAACAGCTTTGAATTATCCATATTTCACTGTGATTGTACTTTGTGTGCAAGGAAAACAAATATGTGAATAATGTATTATTCAATTTTTTTTTTACACAAAATTATGCTGTTCTGCACAGTGACATGCTTGGTGCTTTTTTGATGGGTAGCTGTTATCTCCGCACCCTTCAAGGTTTGTTAGCTGGTAGCCAGTCTAGTGCCATCCGTGTGCACTGGCTTATCTACTTTGCATGACTAAGTAGAAATTTCCAGGCATGTACAGAGTAATTACAGAATGCATACAAAATTTATGCATGAATTTTAGCATGTGTGCTATGTAATAATGACCGCCTCTGTGGTCTAGTGGTCAGAGTTTCTGGCTACAGATACAGAGGTCTCGGGTTCGATTCCCGGCGCTACCAGATTTTTCTGAGTAGTAGTGGATCTGGAACGGGGTCTACTCAGCCTCGTGAGCCTCGTGAGGTCAACTGAGGAGCTACTTGAATAAAAAAGTAGCGGCTCCAGGTCTAGAAAACAGAGATTAACGGCCGTGGGGACCCGTTGCGCTGA
>Ga0209629_10001609_pt1 | contig 14508 bp, 16 predicted proteins | sample TergutCu122P5_FD_187286 | JGI IMG/M metagenome (GOLD analysis project Ga0209629, IMG submission 187286) | Cubitermes ugandensis P5 segment gut microbial communities from Kakamega Forest, Kenya - Cu122 P5 (SPAdes) (version 2) | ecosystem: Host-associated > Arthropoda: Insects > Digestive system...
GTGGCAGATTGGCGGAAGGTAGCCAGTGTGCCGCGGCCGCTATGGCCACAGCGAAGACCGCCCATACGGCAAGTGGTGGGACTTTGAGTTCGAGATTCACCATATCGCGCCTTCTGTGTGCTAACGCTGAAGTTAAGCGGCGCGCCGTTTTTGCGCGTCCGCCTTGAACGCCAAGTTAGACCTTGGCGACAAAACAGGGTGCCACAAACTGATAACCAGTGCAGCCCATGAAAAAGCAAAAGCATTGACGCTGGCATTTTTATGCTGCTATGCTATCCCGAATTTCCGAATACTGTACTGTTGTCTTGCCATCAAAAGAAATGGTACTAGCATATCCTCCGTTCCGCCCGAAATAGCAATTGCAGTTGTAATGTCATCCCTGCTCTGCGAACCAATGCGTTCATCCGCAAATTCCGTGACTATATCAGCAACGTCGAACTTGTTGAAATTGTTTTGAAGTAATTTTCCGAGTAACAAAATCCAAGTTAAATCAAACGCTTCCTTGTTTTTCAGTTCCTTTATAAAGCCAATCATTTCAGTAACAGACATTAGGCTAACGGTTTCTTTTAGTTCTTCTTCGTTCAAATTCATCATTAAATCTCCTATTATTAAAAGTAAATAAATCATCCATTTTTTACAATCAGCTATATCTTATTTCGCGAAGTTCCTTATCTATTTCCGCTATTTTAAGAAATGTCGAATTGAATATTTCTCTTGCTTTATCTTTTGGGATGGTCGGAAGCCACGCTGATCTTTCATCTTTAAACATATCCATACCGAGTTGTGCACAGGTAAAATTTTGACAAGGCATCTGTTTACTATTAAGTGGATTTTCTAACCACACACCTGGAGCTTTTGTTTTTGAATATGCATATCCATGAGTAATCAGACAAGTTCTTTCCGCTTCCGTAAGGGCAGCAAGACTGATTTGTTTATATTCACACTTTGAGCAAGTAATAACATACTTATTTGACGATTTAAGAATCAAATCGTGTTGCTCATTACGTGCCTTACCGCAAAGTTTACATATACAACCATCCCATTTATGTTCAATATTGCGTTCTTTGCCACAGATAGAACATTTTTCTTTACACTTGCCTTCTAAAAATACCCACACGTGTCCCTCATCTCTTGTCGAAGCACACCGTTTGCATTTGCAGCCATTCCAATCGTGCTGTTCATTTCGCATTTCTCCGCATCTTTCACATTTACAGCCATTCCATTTATGACCAAATAAACATTTCATATTCATGATGAGTCTCCTTGTCTGCGGTCATTCTACTAACGCCTGCTAACGCTGAAGTTAAGCGGAGCGCCGCTTTTGCGCGTCCGCCTTGAACGCCAAGTTAGACCTTGGCGATGCAACAGAAGAATGTCACTGCCTGACAACGAGCGTAACCCATGAAAGAGCATTGAATAGACAAAGAATCGCTCCCTTGTCTATGTATAGAATTATTTACATTGTCGCTCTTTTCAAAAATAAATTGTAATTGTGGTTTTGTTCTGTGTCTTTAGGTATTATAGAATAATCTTTTTGGTGAACGCAATCTTCAAGGATTTGTTTATTTAATGATGCAACTATTTTTTCTCCAAATTTTTGTACATCATAATCTGACGGTTGGTTTGAAGTCTCTGAACGAGCCCCTGTTCCCAAATTTATTGATTGTGTCCAAACTCCACCTCCTCCTGCTTTTCTTTGTAAAGCAGAAGCTACACTTTGTTCTATAATTTTAACTATTTTATTTACAACTGAACAGCTATCAAATTTTGAAGCGAGATTATATGCTTTTTCTGCAATTTGTGTTCGTTCTTGCGCTGTGTGCGGACGAGAATAATCATTTATCACTTCTACAAGTGATTCCCAATATTTACTAATTATGACAGCATCGTTATATTGTTTAAACATATTTTGTTTGTTCAAGACGCTAATATTTTCACGAATTATTTGCCATTTCGATTTTGCTTTTACGAAATAACGAATATTATCAAGATGTAATTGTGTAATCATTTCCTTTGCAGAATCTAAATTTTCTAAATCAGAAATTCTCTCACGAAAATATTCCTCATCTATTAGGAATAGCTCGTGCAATGTATGTGTTGCCCACCAAAAAGAAACAGAAACAGTACTACAATTTCTTTTTAATGCAACCAATGCTTCTTTGTAATATGGCAGAAGTCGTTCTACTGACCAAGTCGTGTCGAACTCAAGAAAACGTTTTTTAAGTTGTTTTCTGTCTAATCGTTCTACATTATCTAAGAAGTGTTCTTCTGATACATTTCCTAATGCATCAACTATCTCTTGGTGTCCTTTTTGAGATGCGAGCATCATTGCTGTAAAACCGTCCTTATTTGTTACAGCATTTACGTCTGCACCATATCTTAAAAGCATTTTCACTATTTCTGTATAGCCTTGCAAGGAAGCACACATTAACGCTGTTATGCCATCGTTTTCTTGTGCTTTAATGTTTACATCTGCGCCATTTTTAACCAATAACTTTACTATGTCAGTATTACCTTGCAGAGATGCGCCTATCAATGCAGTATTACCTTCGTTACTTTTTGCATTTACATCTGCCCCGTTTGCTAATAAAATGTTTGCAATATCAGAATAACCATTCCTACTTGCTACCATTATTGCCGTTCGTCCGTCGTCAAGTTTTGTATTCACATCAACACCTTTGCTAATCAGTTTTTTAACTGAACTGATGCTCCCCGCTTCAACCGCGATAATTAATTCTTCGGGCTGTGGATTTTTTTTAAAAAAATCAAATAATCCCATTTTCTTCTCCTTGGTTGTTGAAAGGCTAACGCCGAAGTTAAGCGGCGCGCCGCTTTTGCGCGTCCGCCTTGAACGCCAAGTTAGACCTTGGCAACGAGACAGAAGAATGCCACGGCCTGACGACGAGCGCAAGCTGTGAAAAAACACCGTACAACCGAAACAAGAGAAAGAAAACCCAAACAAACAGAACACCCGAAAAGGTAAATGCCGTTTGAATATTCATGTGTTTGAACAAAGCGGATTTTCCCACAAGGCTAACGCTGGAGTTAAGCGGCGCGCTGCTTTTGCGCGTCCGCCTTGAACGCCAAGTTAGACCCTGGCGATGAGACAGTTATGCCCTTACGAGGCGATTTATACTTATTTTCCAATTAATTTAGCCAATTTCTCTTTGGCTTTTTCTCTCACATCAATTGTTGCTCCAGAATTTGCTATTTTCTGCAATATAATTCTGTCATCTATAAGTTCTACAATCAGTTCAATCCCTGCTCCAGCATAAGAAGTAAGTGCAAACTTCAACAATAAGTCCTTACTTGTAATTCTTTTCAGAGCCGCTTGTCCAAGTTCTTCAGAGTCAGAATGCTCAATATAATGCGTTGCAATTTTATACAGCAAATCGTTATCGGTCATCTTTTGAACGGCTTCTATTCGTTCATCCATTTCGTTGCTGCTACTTCCTGCAAAATTAAAAAGTTCAACTTGGTCTTCAGTAGTAACGTAACGTTCTCCAAAACCGAAATTGTCAGAAAGTACACTACCATCGTTTAACTTAACTTCCACTCCTGCTTTCGCTTCGCCACCAATATTTCCCATATCACTTTTCGTATCGGCAACAGATGATTGGTAATTATTACATCTTATGACCTGTAAAGCCCGTTCCCGTACATCTTCATCTTTATTATTAGCCAATTTTGCCAATATGTTTTGGTCTGTGATACGGCTTGTTGCAGCGTAACGATTTTGATTATCCGTATCATTGAGCGCAATATATGCAAGCAGTTCTTGGTCTTCAATATGGTAAATTGCCGATTCACGAGCACCTGATTGTCTGTCATTTTTGGCAATATTTGCAAGTACACTTTGGTCAGTAACAAATCCAATTGCGTTTCTACGAACATCAATATTACTATCATTTTGGGCAATATCTATGAGTACCTTTTGGACTGTAAGTTTTTTTACGGCCGCACTCCGCATACCTGCATATTTGTTATTTTTAGCAATGTCCGCAATCAGATTCTGATTGGTAAGGCTATTAACAGCCTCGTGAAGAATAGCAAAATTCACATCACTTTGTTGATAATTGCTGGCAACTAAAATTTGATATGCTAATTTTTCTTCTTCTGTTGATTTTTGTGCAATTTTTAATAACTGTTTTGGGTCAGTTATTATTTGTGCGGCATCTATAGCATCTACTTTTCCTTTTTTAAAAAAATCAAATAGTCCCATTTTCTTCCCCTTGGTTGATGAAAGCCTAACTACGTGATAGTCTGTCTTGAGAGAGGATGGAAGTTTGCGCCTCCTAACGCTGGAGTTAAGCGGCGCGCCGCTTTTGCGCGTCCGCCTTGAACGCCAAGTTAGACCTTGGCGACGAGGCAGAAGAATGCCACGGCCTGACGGCGGGCGCAAGCCGTGAAAAAGCTTTACGCCAGTGAAACAAAAAAGGAAGATTTTCCAACAAATAAAGCGCCTGAAAAAGTAAATGCCGTTTGAATATTCAAGGGTTTGAACAAAGCGGATTTTCCCACAAGGCTAACGCTGAAGTTAAGCGGCGCGCTGCTTTTGCGCGTCCGCGTTGAACGCCAAGTTAGACCTAAACGACAAACCAGGGTGCCACAGACTGACAGCCAGCGCAACCCGCAAAAAGTAGGTAATTGCCTCATCAATCAAGCAGTTGCAAGGTCTTTTTGAACCAATTCCTGAATCACTTCTGCAGCGGTTTTTTTTGTGGCACTTGCTTTCGCACGAATATAACGCGCCGAAAAGTTGTCGAGATATTCTAGCATGGTTTGGTCGCGTTCATGTGAAAGCGGACCGCCTTCCCCTTTGCGAATCGCTGGGATTGTAATCTCGAATTTCTCAGCATATTCCGCTGCTTCTTTATCATTCATCATTTTCTCAATATACCTATCAGGATTTCTCAAAGAGTTCCAACACACCCTTACGACATTTCATCGCATGAAAAACATGTATAACCTCATCATCAACAAATTCATAAATAATTTCTAGCAAATTCCCGTTTCCGTCAAACCCAACCACTAGGAATTTGTCCTGCTCGTCGTCAAGAGGATCCTCATAAATAAAAGTCTCCAACGCCAAACATATATCCTTTCCGGATATGCCATGCTTCAATGCGGATTGGTTAATCTTCACATGCTTATTCATCAAATCAGGCTACCATGTGGCTTTGTGGCTTGCAATCAGATTAATCAATATCTCTATTTAAGTGAAAACTCTCGAATGCCACGGCTTGACGACGAGGGCGACCCCATGAAAAGGCATTGAATAGACAAAGAACCGTCCCACTGTCTACCTTTTGCAGCGCACCCTATGGTTTTAAGTTGATATTTTACTTGATAAAACTACTAATAATTTGATTATGCCATAAATTATCCAGCCTAATGCAGCGGCAAACAACCCAGTAACCAGCGGCGCAACAGTTATACTCACTATGAGATTGTCAGCCGGACCATAGACATGTTTCCCGGTCATGACCCAATGACTTACCGACGTGTGGTTCCAGCTTGCTACGTCTATGAATGCCCAAAACACTCCACATATAATACAGCTAAGGGAAAATATCATGGTCCAAACACGCCATACTGGCTCGTTTTTTACGAGCTTTCCATAAATAAACATTACCGTAGCGGGAATGGAACAAAAAATAGTGAGAATCCAGCCAGCAGCCCATATTATTATATTCCTGTCGTGTGTATTGTTTGACACAATCAAATCATGTATATGCAGTACGATAGGGATCGTAATATTAAAAAAATCCTTTTTATTTAATATAATGACAATACCCGCAGCAATGAAGAAAAAAATTACTAGAAAATCGATTTTTTTGAAAGATTTTTTTAAATTGTACTTTACTATTTCTTGTCCTGCTCCAAATGCGAGCGGTCCAATAACACAGCTTGAGAAGAGCATAAAGCCTAGCCCCTCAAGCCCTCCTTCTCCTCCAGGGGGGACAACATAGCGCATTCCAAAGAATCCTACTGCAATATAAGATGCAACAGCGAAAAATGCCATTAATTTAGGTATAATGTTCATACAAATCCCTCAGCAAGTATCAGGAAATAATTTTTTGTAGATGATTTCGATTTTATTTCATCATTATTCGCTGGCATCACTGCACGACTTGCCACTAATGCTGAAGTTAAGCGGCGCGCCGCTTTTGCGCGTCCGCCTTGAACGCCAAGTTAGACCTTGGCGACGAGACAGAAGAATGCCACGGCCTGACGACGGGTGCAAGCCGTGAAAAAGCACTGTGCCACCGAAACGAGGGAAAGAAGACTGCAACAAACAAAACGCCTGAAAAAGTAAATGCCGTTTGAATATTCAAGGGTTTGAACAGAACTGATTTCCCACAAGGCTAATGCTCCAGCTTAACCGGCAGCGAAGCCGTCCGGGTTGAAGCGCATATTAGGCCCTCTGTTGAACTTCCGAGACACGGTGAACTGCACGATCCTGCGTAGAAATAAGTTGTTGTTGAAATTCCAACACTTGCTTAAGAATTCCTCCCACGCTTCGGTATCCCAGTAGGGAACTGCATTCCGAAGCAGCTCGTTCAAATTGACCGGCGCGGCGAAGTACATCAACCAAAATAGCTCCCTGCGTTAGACCTGCTTCGCTGTCCTCAAATGGTTTACTCTTTTCCGCGTCAGTAGCTACAGCAAGACGACATTCAATAGCTAATTCATCAAGCTTGGCATCATCGCAAGCCCAAGCTGCGCAGAGACGAGAATGCGCTGCACTCGCGGAGTCAATATCAGCGAGAAGAATAGCCCGCACCAAGAAACGCCGTGAAAGTTCTGGAAATTTTTGATTAGAGAGAATTGCACGATATTCTGGTGACTCAACTATAGAAAGATCGCCGTCCGACTCGGTGAGATCGGGTGCGCAGAAACCGCAGTGAGGGCAAAATTGTAGCCAAGTGTTCATGGTCGAGCGTTTCATTTCTGGCGGTCGAAGGTCAAGATCCGGGCTGCCAAAAGTGTTTGTGCTACCAATGATTGATTGCTCACTAATTTGACCGCAATTTTTACAACATACATTCTCGCGATATATGGTAGTCATCATGCACTCCTTAATGTGAATTGACAGAATAGCCTAACGCTTGAATTAACCGGCGCGCCGCTTGCGGCGCGTCCGGGTTGAATGACGGGTTAGACACAAGACCCAAGCAGGTGCGCAACTGGCGGCGCTTGCACCCGCACAGCGCTTGCAGGCGAAGTCATGCACATGACTTGCACCCGAGAGGAGAACGCTGGAGACAGTGCGGGCGGATGGAATGAACATAACGCCAATATAGCACGAATGCGGTGGCCGGATTGCGCCTAACGCTGGAGTTAAGCGGCGCCAAAGGCGTCCGCCTTGAACGACAAGTTAGACCTTGGCAATTAACCACCCAAGGCTGGGATTCCACTTCGTTTTATCCCAGCCTGACGTGCTTCAAGAAAAGGCTATATCCCGCCTTTTTTCGCATCTTCTGCCGCTTTTTTCTTGGCCTCTTGTTCAGCGACGACTCTGGGTATTTCAGAGGCAACAAATTGCATCATTGCTTTGTACGCCTCCTTATCAATTATCATGAGACACTTATCTTGGCTCTTTTCCATCAGGACGGCAATTTCTTTGTCATTTTCCCAATAAATCTGTTCTTGGTGCCGCTCATCCATCCAGATTTCTGTTCCTGGTAATTTTTTGCTTTGGCCGTATCTCTGATTAAAAACATCTCGAATATCTTCAAATTTCACACTATTAACAAGTAAAGCCAAGGGCCTTTGCTTAAATCCAGGCATTGTTATATAGGTACCTGTAATTCCGACCTCTTGTTGTGCATTGGAAAATTGAACCTTATCCACAATAAGTTTGTGATTATCTCCAATGGTATTGTTCGCTCGGCAATAATCTATAAAATGATGAATATCCGACGCGATTTTTATGTCTTCTTTTGGTAAAGGGAATATTCTTTGTACAATTTCGTAGTCGCTCAAATAGATTGTTGGATGATTATGTTTATAATATAGAGTCTCTACTTTATTAGATTTTTGTTCGGGTTCAAAGCTAGTACCAATTTGAGCCCCAGGAACTAGATTCTGAACAGCTTTGTCAATCACCTGCTGCGGGGTAAGGGAAAGATCAAAACCTGCGAAACTGAAATGCTCAGCGGCATTGGCAAGAGATGAAAATACAAATACAAGCAGCAACGACAAGGTACAGTTACACAGAGACCCTTTCATTTCATTCCTCCTGTTTTTCATTGTTCTGCCGCCATGGCGGCCAAGCCTAACTGTATATAGACAAACTGTTTCAATGCGGTTACTGTCATATAATTTGCAGCCATTGTCAAGCCCATCGTGAAACAACGGTGGTTTTTCCGATTATACAAACCTAAAATTCAGCGGATGGAAAACAGGCCACCAAAGTTGCTGGACCAGTTGCGTGAAGCGATCCGGGCGCGGCATTACAGCATTCGCACGGAAAACGCCTATTGCGATTGGGCGCGGCGTTTCATTTTCTTCCATGGCAAGCGCCATCCGCGCGAGATGGCGGCGGCTGAGGTCACGGCGTTCCTGACCTATCTGGCGAACGGTCGCCATGTGTCCGCTTCCACGCAGAATCAGGCCAAGAGCGCCTTGCTGTTTCTCTACAAACATGTACTCGGCATCAATTTGCCGTGGCTCGATGAGATCGTGCAGGCCAAACGCGGCACTCGCTTGCCGGTGGTGTTGACGCCGCGCGAGGTGCGCGACTTGCTGGGGGCAACGCAAGGCACAATGGGGCTTATCATCGGCTTGTTGTACGGTACTGGGATGCGGCTGCTCGAATGCCTGCGTCTGCGAGTGAAAGATGTTGAGCCGGCGCGCCGCGAGATTTTAATCCGCGAGGGCAAAGGCAACAAGGATCGTGTCACAGTATTGCCGGAAAACCTGGTACTGCCGTTGCAAAAGCATTTGGTGCGTGTGAGAGTGTTGCACGATGCGGATATCGCCGCCGGTTTCGGCGAGGTGTATTTGCCCGATGCGCTGGCGGTTAAGTACTCGAATGCGGCCCGCCAGTGGGGATGGCAGTGGGTGTTTCCCAGTCCGGTGCGCTCGCTTGATCCGCGTTCGGGGGCAGAGCGGCGGCATCATATTTATCCCGAAAGCGTGCAGCGCGCGGTACGCGAAGCGGCGCGGCATGTCGGCATCATCAAGCCGTGTACGCCGCATGTGCTGCGGCACAGTTTCGCCACGCATCTGCTGCAAGCTGGTTATGATATCCGCACGGTGCAGGAGTTGCTGGGTCACAGCGACGTGAAGACGACCATGATTTACACCCATGTGCTCAACCGCGGCGGACGCGGCGTCGTCAGCCCGCTGGATGCGTTGTGAACGGGATCGGGAGAAAAAAGGGCAACTAACCCCCCGGCGCCATTCGCCAGCCAATCCCCAGCGTCTTGTCATCTACTGGGCCCGTCAGCGCTTACCTCCGTAGCCAGGTCGCCTACTGTCATGTTTGACAACGAGGATGACGATTTCTTCAGCGGCGGCACGGTAGATCAGTGAGTAGGGAAATACTTTCATGGAGAGGCTGCGCCTGCCATTTGAACGAGGCGATCCGATTTGCGGATGTTCTCGCAACAACGATACGAGCCGTTTGAACTCACCGATGAACCGGCCTGCAACGAGTGGTGATCCTTTTCGCTCATAGAACTCGGCGGCCTCATGGAGGTCTCGCTCCGCTCCTGGATGGATCGTGATCCTCATCCCGGAAACCTGGTTGCCAATCTCGCTATGACTGCATCTACGGGCACCGCTTCCACCGTCCCTGACGTCAGATCTCGCTCCCGCCCCTCGGCAAGCGAATCCCATGCCGCTTCGACTTCATCGTCAACATCAAGTCTGGTGATCAGACGATCAAGTAGTCTTGCTCGATCCGCGGGCGACAGATGAAAAACTTCTTCTTGCAGAGTTTCTAGGTTACTTGACATGGTGAACTCCCAGCGGGGATAGAAGTAGCTCAGGTGGTGTAGCTTAGCAAAGTGCTTTCGCTCTATCAACGATGCGCGTCATTTGTCTGTCACCGGCGCCATTTTCCAGCCAATCCCCAGCGTCTTTTCCAGATTGTGGGCGGTCTTCAGTAGCAGCTCCTCCTGGAAATGCCCGGCCTGCAACTGGATGCCAATCGGCAGTCCCTGGCCATTGAAGCCGCCGGGCACCGACATGGCCGGGATACCAGCCAGGTTGGCCGAGATGGTGAGAATATCACTGAGGTACATGGCCAGTGGATTGTCGTGGTTTGTGCCGAGCGGCCAAGCCGGGGTTGTCGTCACCGGCGACACCAGGACGTCACATTTTGCAAAAGCGGCGGTGAAGTCATTTTTGATCAGCGTCCGTACCTGTGATGCTTTTTTGTAGTAGGCGTCATAGTAACCGGCGGACAGGGCGTAGGTGCCCAGCAGAATCCGCCGTTTCACCTCGGCGCCGAAGCCCTGCGAGCGGCTTTTTTCGTAGACATCCAAAAGCGTTTGGCAATTCTCGGCCCGGAAGCCGTAATGCACGCCGTCGAAACGGGCCAGGTTCGAGCTGGCCTCGGCGGTGGAAACAAGATAGTAAACGGCGACGCAGTAGGGCATATGCGGCAGGCGGATGTCCACCACCTCGGCGCCGGCTTGGCGCAGCGCCTCGATGCCCCGCCCGACTACGGCGGCTACTTCCGCATCGAGTCCGTCGCCGAAATATTCCTTAGGCACGCCGACGCGCACGCCCTTCATGCCGTCGGTCAGGACGGCGGAGAAATCGGGCACCGGCATCTCCATGCTGGTCGAATCGCGCTGGTCGTGGCCGCAGATGGTTTGCAGCATCAGCGCCGTATCGGCGGCATTACGGCACAGCGGCCCAACCTGGTCGAGCGATGAGGCGTAGGCAATGAGGCCGTAGCGCGATACCCGGCCATAGGTCGGTTTGATGCCGCAGACGCCGCATAAAGAGGCCGGCTGGCGAATCGAGCCGCCGGTGTCCGAACCGAGCGAGGCCAAGGCTTCGCCCGCCGCCACCGACACCGCCGAACCTCCCGACGAACCGCCGGCGACATAACCCGGCAGCCAGGGATTTTCCGGCGTCCCGAAGGCGCAGGTTTCAGAGGTCGAACCCATGGCGAATTCATCCATCGCCACCTTGCCTAAAATCACTGCTCCCGCCGCCTTCAGCCTTTCAATCACCGCCGCGTCGTAGGGCGCGATGAAATGTTCGAGAATTTTCGAGCCGCAGGTGGCGCGCAGCCCTTTGACGCACAAGGCATCTTTGATCGACAGCGGAATGCCGGTCAGCGGCCCGGCCTGGCCGCGCCGGCGCTGGGCGTCGGCTGCTTCCGCCTGCCGCATGGCCCCTTCCTCATCGACGGTGATAAAAGCGCGTAAGCGGTCATCAACGGCCTTGATGCGGTCAAGGCAACTGGCGGTCAGTTCGGTGGCGGTAAGTTGCCCCGTGGCCATGGCCCGTGCGGCCTCGGCGATAGTCATGGTGTTTGGCGACATGAGGATCTCGGAAAAAAACGCTTAAAGAACGCGGGGAACGACGAAAAATTCCACCGTTGCCGCCGGAGCGTTCGCCAGGACGGTCTCCACCGGCAGCGAGCCAAGCGGAACATCGTCACGCAGGGCGTTGACTTTGGCCAAAGGATGGGTGGTTGGGACGACGCCTTCGGTATCGGCTTCTTTAAGCAGATCGAAATACGCGAGCAGAGAGTCTAGTTGTCCAGTCATTGCCGTCAGTTCCTCTTCGCCAAGATCGAGACGGGCGAGGGCGGCAACGCGCAGCACTTCATCGCGGGTGATTTTCATGAAAATATTTTATGGGTTGATCTGATGGAATAAAATCCACGTCATTGCGAGGGATATAAGGAGGTCTCGCGTCATTCCGCGCATGGTCGCGGAATCCAGTCTTTTTCTAAATGGATTCTGCGACTACGCTTCGCTTCGCGCAGAATGACGGTTAAAAATTTTCCTCTTTTCACTTTACATCACATCGGCACGATCAGTTTGTTGGTCTCCTCGTTCCAGGTGACAACCACATACCACAGAGCCATGACCAGGCCGATCAAGAGCAATGTGCCGCCATAGCCCATGACATCGGGCAGATAGACGTATTTGCCAAGGACGCCATTGGCCTCGAAATCATTATCCTGAAACCAGTTGACCAAAATCGAATTGCTGATGGCAAAAAAGGGCACGACGATCATGAGCTTAACCTGACCCTCGCCGACCCGCCACAGCGTCCCGGAACCGCAGCCGCCGGCGAACATCGCGCCAACACCGAAGATGAAACCGCCGACCACGCCGCCCCAGCCGAAGGTGCCGCGCACATAATTCATAGGATCGAGTACCGCCACGCCATCGGCGCGCATCGGCACCTGATACTTCAGCACCGCCGCGCCCAAGGCGACGACGCAGATTGACAGCATCACCGATCTGGCCATCGAGGTGTCACCGGTCATGTGCGGTTCGCGGAAGCCCTGCACCATGCACCAGCGGCCACGCTGCATGGCGTAGCCAAGGGCGGCGGCCAGCAGAACGACACCGCAGAGCGAGGCGGTGTAGTCATCCTTCGAGCCGGTATAGGCGTAGGCCGCCACGACAAGCAACACCAGCGCCGCCACACCTATCCATGGCACAGAGGCGGCGGGTGGTGTAAAAGTTTTGGCGCCGCCATCACCCCAGGAGATATGCTCCATTTCAAGATAGAGCAGCTTCAGGCCAAGGATGACACCAAAAATGAGACCCAGCATCATGGCAAAACCGTTGGCGGCGAGATTGCCGATGGCATTGTAAAAACCGCCGATGTTGCAACCGCCAGCCAAAGCGGCGCCAATCCCCATCAGGATGCCGGCGATTACCGCTTTAACCATTTCCCGGTACGGCGGCACGCGCAGCGCGAATTCCTTGCCCAGGCAGGCCGAGGCGAAGGCGCCGAGGATAAAGCCAAGGCCGATCACCGAGCCGGAATCGATAAAAATGGATTTCGGCGCCTCGGTGTAGTACTGAAAAATTCCGGATTCGGCGCCAAACAACGAGCCTATCCCGTACAGCATCCAGTCGCCCCAATTGCGAATCGCCCCGACTATGCCCCAAGGCCGCCACCAGGCCATGATCAGCACTGAAAATAAGCCAACGAGCAGGCCGGTCAGCGGGGTGTTCCACTCGGTTTGACAGAGATTTTTGTACAGTTCCCGCGCCTTGCCGGCCATGATGGATTGTTCAGCCATTCCTTCCTCCAGATTAAAAAAGATTTTGCGATTTCGGCGCCCCCGCACTGTGGTCGAGAAAAGGCCAGCCGAAATCTATTCGTTAGCAGGATTATCGTCATTCAGGCGTGAAAACGTAGCCTTCACCCTGAGCGCGTACACTGCCGATGGCCGGGTCGGGGATGTGCATCCCGTCTACCGGCAGTCGCTGGTCGCTGACATATTTGAGAACCTTCAGCCGCGTGGCCACCGCCTCTTTGGCATCGACATCGTAAACCAGGGCCACAGTCGGAACCGGCATCTGGATGGCCATGGCGTGGGTCAGATCGCCCCAGAAGAGCAGCTTATTAGGCCCATCTTTCAGCAAAAACATGCTGTGCCCCGGCGTGTGGCCGTAAGCGGCGATAGCGGCGATGCCGGGCAGAATCGCTGTGCCGCCCATTTCCAGCGTGCCGGGCGCGAAAGTATGCACGCGGTCGCCATACACAGCCAACATCTTTTGCGCCAAGAGAAAGCCGTCTTTTTTCTCAGCCTGGGCCATCATTTGTGGGTCGGTCCAATAGGCTTTTTCCTTTTCGGCGATATAGATGGTGGCACGGGGTAGCGTAGCCTTGCCATCAGCCAGCAAACCGCCAATGTGGTCGCCGTGCATATGGGTGATGAAGACGGCGTCGATGTCTTCGGGTTTGATGCCCGCCGCTTGCAATTGCGGCAGCAGATTTTTGCCAGTGCCGGTGTCGAACAAAACGCTGTGGCCATGGCCCTGGGCGAGGAAATACTGGAAGGCGGTGGGATACTCGCCTTTGGACAGGTATTTCTGCACCTGCGTTTCACTGGCGCCGAGCAAAAGGGAAGCCTTGCCCATAAGCGCCCCATCTGTGAAGTGAGTAACCCGCCACTGGCCGACTTGGCGCGGGGTTTGCCCTTCGGCGCGAACATCCACAGCCAGTGCAACAAGCGGCAGGATGAGAAAAAGTGCGAAGAGACAACGAATCATGACGGCCTCCCTGGTGAAAATCCTGGGGAACAAAAAAATGGCGGTCGGCCTCGGAGCCCCGATCCGCCTTTGCTTGAATCGTGTCATAATAACGGGTTTTTCGTGAATTTTCCGCAGCTTTCCCATGCCGGTGAAAAAATTCCCTCCGGGATTTCTTTTCCGGGGAAAAATTTTCTAAAGACTTTGCCGGGGAGGCCGATAAGCATCTTGTCGGGACGAGAAAGGCAGGACCAACCACGAACCAGCACAGAGGAGGAAAAGCCAAAAAAGACGTAACGCGGGAAATGTAAGC